>Ga0153934_1000146_pt1 | contig 19503 bp, 9 predicted proteins | sample TSNJ018MetaG_FD_104708 | JGI IMG/M metagenome (GOLD analysis project Ga0153934, IMG submission 104708) | Attine ant fungus gardens microbial communities from New Jersey, USA - TSNJ018 MetaG | ecosystem: Host-associated > Fungi > Mycelium > Unclassified | place: USA: New Jersey, Wharton State...
GGCCTTTCGCCTCTGAAAGCGTCCTTTCTTCTCAATGCCCGGGCATCCATCCAATGCATTCTTTTCGATCTTGTACCCACGGACTGAACACCAACCCAATCTCGACGAAAACAAGCAAGTACATCCCTCGAGAATTGACGTGAACGGTGTGTTCAAATCAAAATAACGATCATTCTTTTTCTTTGTTTACTCAACCCGTAAAGACAAACAAAAAAGGGATCCGCCTCGAATCAAAACGTTCTTTCTTTTCTCCGCTTGATTCTCTTATTCAATTTCGACTCAGCTTGAATAGAAGCCTCAAGCCGATAAGAGTTCTTCATCATGTTCGAGAATTTCTCTGAGAGTGATTGACCTATAACTCACGGCACACATGCTATATGTGTGATGCCGACACCTAAAGGAAAAAGGACTCCTCCCTTCGATACGCTGTCCAACTAAGGGGAAGCATATTGACCTCAATACTAACTCTCCAGTCCACATCTTTGACATATACATATACGAAATGACTTCGTCCTTTTTGCGACGCGGAGAGAAATGTAAAGTGAAGAACTAAAAGAAAGCAAAAGCCTAACTCACATAAAAAGAAATTGTTAGAGTGAAATGAATGTGCCGCTTTTTCTTTCACAACTCCTTCTGTAAGAGCTGAGTCAATAGCTGCGGAGTGAAGGGATGCAGATGAAATGGATCTTCTTTGCTCTGATTCTATTCTTGATAACCTGAAACCAGGAAAGAGCCAAGGATCTTGAAAAGGTTGACTCATGACACCAGGTATATGGTGTTACCAATTAGGTAATGTCGCATCTTATGTGCTGCGAACATGAGAGCAAGGCATTCCTTTTGAACTGGTTATACCGGTGTTCTGCGGCAGTAAGTGAAGGCAGTCGGTAGCCCATAGATGATCGAAGTCCAAAAACAAAGGATTCTTAGACTGCGTCCGATGATGTTTTCGAGCAAGATTAATCTGCCTTTCCTTTCATTCTATTCGATGAAAGAGGTGAACGAGACGAACGGTAGGGTCATCAAGGGCAGTCCGACGAGTAAGTCAGTGGAAAGGCGAACTTTGGCCGATCAACGCTTCCATTCAAAAAAAACTTCTTTTTTTTTTCGGTGTTCGAGAATCCGATTTGTGTTGATTGCGCATAGCCCTTACTATTAAAGTTATCCACCATAAAAGAAGGGATTGGACTTCTCGCCGGGAAGGAAAGCACTGACTTGAACTGCGCTTTCCACTATCGTGGTAGGAAAACCCTATTTCAACCAACAAACTTTTTCTCCTTCGCTCACCTGAAACGCGAGGCTTTTTCCCTTGCTAGCTTTCCACCATTAAGACTTGTTTACTTCCTACGCTATTCGATTCGCTGGCATGTCCGGTCTCATACGAAGGAAAGGCTGGATGGTCAGTCACTTATGAATTCCTTCTCGAATCACTACTGGAATATAGCTTCTCGAAAGAGCAGCTTCAAGAAAGTGGCAATGCGTCAAGGGCATTTCTTTCCCAATGGCAGCCTACTTGAGTAGCGCGTTGGATCTATGCTTAGGCAGCTTAATCGAGACTTCACATACGTAGATTGCCATGTCTGTATCCGAACGAAAACATCTTCCTGATGTGCTTGCCCCATCCAAACCAGCCCTTCCCGGGCAATTTCCAAAAGAAGAGAAAACGACCGCTTTCGGATAGTGTTCTCGGCGATTTTTGACTGATGGCCCCCTATATGGATTGGTTCCTGCTACGTTATCTGGGCGGGTTCCATCTTTCTTAGTCATAATTTCGTTTTAAGACCTGGTCCACCCCTGGTTTTCTCAAAGCCTCCGTCAGGCTGCGTCAAGGCTCTCTCCTAGCGACCATGAAAACAATGCATTCGAAGGGCCCGAGGAGACATCATCCGAAGCGGAGAAATTCCCTTATTTATAGAGAGAAGCCCTAGTCTAAAATGAGAAAGGTATTTTTTATCGATACGTTAAGGTTCAAAGCAGGAGCGCGTCAGACAATAATAGGAATGATTGCCATTGGACTGTTTGATTCAAGCTCTAGCTCTCGTTTTCTTTTTGCCGAGGGAATCTATAAACTAAAAGCACTAGGAAAGAAAAGAAGCCCTTTCTTATTGAGTAGCGTCTGTGTAAACCACGGCTAGAAGCCAGGTTTCATAATCAGGTCATGAAGGTCCATGGTATAATCAGAATTAGCAGCGAAAAACCCTCTTTCAAGTAGGGCAGGCGGAGCAACCTTCTGGTATAAATGCGTCGAACCAAATCATCTTTATCTGTACAACCGGGAAATTCATTGCCGGCCCCAGCTTCGAAAGAAAGAACTCTTCTTTACACAATTCTCAGTCATATTCAATCTCGAAAGACCTCCGTCACTTCTTCCCTGTTCCCGCCTTAGGAACACTCACTTCCGTCGACGAGAAGGGAAAGGAGGCACTCACTGAGGCGACAATCCCATAAAGGAAGGGGTCCAATCCGCATGTGTTAAGCACCGCGCATTTAAGAGAAGCTAGCGTCCGATTCCATGCTTCCCTATGCTATAGAATCGCGGACGATGTCGATGCATACGGACGATCTCTTGCCGCTGTTGGAGAAGGAGCTGGGATCTTATCCGCTTCGGAGGTTGGAGGAGGTTAATCAATAGGGGAATCAGCTGGTATTTAATCTTCCTCTATCAATTTCTTTTTTTTTCATGGACATCTTAGATTGATTTTTAAACCAAACAAGGATCTGACTCAATTCAATAGAAACTGAACTTCTACCCTGTGTGGTATTGTATTGGAGCTTAGGCCACTCGAACGCGTCTTTTTTAGCAGCTTTCATCGACGCCTTGAAGGAAGGAAGTCAGGCACTCATCTCAGTCTCAGGGGCATGCCCTGAATCAACTGCTGGTGGAAGATTTGATGGAGGAATTGGACAACTAGGCTCGACGGCAGCTATTGAATCCGCCCCGAACACTTTCCTGACAGCGTCCGGCTTTGCTTGATTAGGGATTAGGCTTAGGGAAGGAAGAAGAAAGAGAAGATGCGGCTGCTTGAGAAGGGGAGTTAGGAGGAATGCGCTCTTAAAGAAATGCCACTAGTAGTAATAAAGAGGCTTAGCAATCATTCGAAAGTAAAGGACTTATGCTTAGTTAAGACTAACTTTCTTTTATTAAGCGGTAGGGAAATTCCTTTTTTCGGGAAGTCCAGACATGAATAAAGCAATGAAGGAAGCGTGGCGAATGAATTTAGATACCGAATCTACTGCCCTAGACTACACGGATCGAACGAGAAGAAAGTAGCCAATTCTCTCCCTAAAGGGAGTTTAAGTTCTCTGAGGGTTAATATAAGACCTTTTTCTAGTCTTTTAGCCAAAGTTCTCCCTTATATTCCGTGTAAACTCCTGCCCGTCAAAGGGCTTTCTCCCTCAATCAAGGCTGTTCAGAAAGTCCGACGGTTCGGTTAAATCTGGGATGGACGGCTTTGGCAGGCATGGATGAATTGCTTATAGTAAGGTAGAAGGGATGCGGGATAGGATAAAGATTCTTTCTTCTAAGCTTGAAAGCCGAATATCTCTTTTCTCTCCCGAAGCAACTGCCTAAGGAAAGAGGAAAAGCCTTGAATAGGCACTGGCATCTCCATCGAAGCTTTGGGACGAAGCTGTAGTGGATGTGAACTCTTTTCGTTGGTTTGCCATTCCGGTAAGAGAGTGAATCTCGTAAGCGTATGAAGAAGAGTTCATAGGCGGATCGAACTCCAAGCGAGGGCGGTAAGGCATTACGCTGTGGCATTCGACTTTCTTGCTATCCTCTCTGAAGGAAGGCTCAAAGGCAAGTCAGCGGTAAGGTATAACGAATATCTCGATTCTCTCCGACAAAAAGACGATCTTTTCATGCTTGAAATTGAAAGAGAGAAGGAGCCCTATCAGTCCCCTAAAAACTTCATTTTCCCTAGTCTAATCGTGCCGCTTGAATCAAAGCTTCAATAAGCGCGGGGGAGGAGAACCTATTAGGAAGGAAGCCTAATTAGGCACCAAAGCCTCGGTGTCTTACTCTCCCCGGAGCTGCGCCCTATGTAGATAAGTAGATAATATGTAGATAAACATTTTTGATTTCCCCGTTTGTGTAATCAGTTGTTAGCTTAGTCTCTAATTGTTGTATGCGTTCAAATGAATAAGTAAGCCCCTTGGGTGAATGCTGACCTGCTTCTTTTCCCGGATAGGGAATTTGTAAGCTTCGCATCTACTATTCTACTATGCTGTGGTCTATTGCTGCTTCCTTTCCTAGTGGCTGTGGTACTCGGCATCAGCCTTCCTTGTAATTGAGCTCTTCAAAGAGAAAGGATCGATGTAATTGACTAAATGGATCGATTGAGCTATTCATAAAATAGCTATGTGTTAAACAAATCGTAGATCACAGACGGTATCTTAGAGAGCAAAGTCACCATTTGATCATGAAAATAGTGCATCGTCCATTGATTCTCTTATACATTTTCTAGTTCTTCTCTCTTATGCAATTTGGTTTCGGGAGCAGGAAAAGATGTAATTGACCTAGAAAGGTGCGAAACCCTAGACCATAGAATAGAGCCAATGGTGCTGCTTCGGACTAGCCCACGGAGCGGTGCCAGTTAGTGCTTCGCTTTGAAATCGCCTTCCGCTAAGACTAGGGCTCGTGTTATCATTCCGAGTTCAAGAAGCTAGCACAAAGGCGATAAGCATGCGGAGGTGTGCGCTAAAGAATGGACTTGAGTTGACTTAGTCTTTTTCAATATGGTTTGGAGGTGACTCACTTGAATGGTTGCAAGCAGCCTATTCAACCCGAGGAAAAAAACCTGGTGTTCTTTCCACTTCAACTTCTACTTCTTGAACTTACCGGAACGATATTCATCTATATGTAGCTGCTTTTAGGGGCTTACCTTGAGGCTGCTTTCAATATCATCCCTTTTTCCTTCCCTGCGCAAGCATTTACTTCGGAAGATGGTGTGCCTAATGCTCGTGTCGGTAACAAGATATGGTTCTTATGATACATAGATCGGAAGAGTGCCAACTCTCTTTCCTTAACTGATTCAGAAAGGCATGCTCCAATTTCCTGATAAAGCCCAATTGATTGCTTCCTCTCCTTTCAGTCGAGTCACTTCATCCCTTTCTCTTAGCCTAAGGGAAAAGTGTGATGAACTACCTCTTTGATGTAGCCTTCTGTCAAGCTCCTGACGAGGGGGATTGAGGTGAAAGCAAGGAGTTCCACCCGAAGAAGCAGGGGCTGCAGTAGTTAGCATCAAACTGTGATTTCGTATCGTCAGTCGTTAGGAAGTTGGCTACTCAAATGGCGGGCCTTTAGCTTCAGTTTTTCTCTCTTCCTTGCCTTATCCTTATGGCTTTGTTAGGACAGAAAGAAAGAAAGTACACCACCTCCCGGAAGTTACTATGCATCGCGCTTAACTCTAACGCCTTTATGAAGTCTAGCTTTGGTCTATGTTTGTCAGCGGAATCTTAGCTTTTGATTGAACCTGACTGCGGAGAGAGACTATGAATCAATCTATTCCTACGGCTTCTAGGCTTTCCACCCGAGAGTGTTGTGGGTTTCAACGGGGAATCTATTGAGGCAAAAGTGGAGAAGCAAGACCTTAGTCTGAAACCAGAGTTTGAACTAGGCCCTTCCTTTTCACTATGGTTGGATGCGGACCTTGAAGAGAAAAGCATCTTCGACGAAAGAAGAAGCGGGCGCTAACTTTTCCACCAATGGAAAAGAAAGCATTTCGCAGGCAAGAAAGAATAATTGAATCCAAGAGTCCGGATTCTTATCGGTTAGCTGCCAGTTCTATTCCTGCCAACTCCTTGTTTCCTTTTAGCAGTAACGGGGAATTATGAACTGTGACTGATTCCATAGCTAATCTGATCTTTCTTATCTGACGCTATTTCTGTGCAAGAGAGCCTTGTATGGTCTAACGTCTTGGTGCTTTGGAGAAGAGATTCATTTCACCGATGCTTCCGATCACTTCTTCCTTGAGATCTATCTCTGGAGAAGCTTACCTATCTTATATATCTTATAGTTTTCCTTCGCCTATAGCTTCTACTTCTACAACTATAATTGGGTTATCCTTCCCTTCCTGTCTATCTCCTTCGGTCCGGTAGTTCTGCTTCAACAAGCTCTTTCTTTGAAACCATGGATCGGGTTTTCATTTCAGAAGCTGCTAGAATGCTTTCTTTCAGGTAGTGAAGCACTAAGAAACGATTTTTTCTGAATCAGTTTAGGTAAAGCATTCCCGAAGTTCAGAGATTGGAAACAACGCGTAGGCAGGAATAGAACTTTTATATGATTATATGATAATCCCAGGGGCCGGTTGAAAGCAAAAACACTCCCGGAAGAGGAACAAAGTAGCTCGACCATAAGGGAGAGGAAAGAAAACCATCCTTTTCCTTTTACCTTATCCTATCCCACCCTAATGCTTTCTTCTCTTCTTCGCCCTTTTTTCTTTCATTGAGATCTACCTGTGGTAAAGTAAGGGTAAACAAACCTAATCTTTTTTAAAGGCGATATGAATTGAATTCACTCGAAGATCAGCTTCCAGGAGTTCTAAGGCAGGAAAGATAGGACCTGGTAGAAAGAAAGGCTCATTGTCGGTCTTACCAGGCCAGGATTTTGAAAGACTGACGGTCCTTCCGTCAGGGGTTCAGTGAGACGAGGAAATGCTCCAAAGAAGCAACTAGCTCCAGCAGCAGAGGATATTCTCTTAGCCTTTAGCTACGTTCGCGCGCCTCCCGGAGAACTAGTAGGGAAGTGTAAGTATGAGATAGATCTATTTACCTCTTGCAGGAAGGTAACTGAAAATCCTAAGAATAGGGGAATACGTATCTCAGTGAATGAGTTTCACGATTCGTTTCACTATGTTCAACTCATTTGAAACGAATACGTAGGGTCCCCTTTCTCTCCTGGAACGTCTGCCCTGATCAATGTATAAACTAGACATTCCCCCAGGCGTCAAAACGGTTATTGACAAAACTGAACGATTAAGCAGGGAAAATAATAAGAATAGAAGAAGTGCCTTGCCTCCTTCAATTCAGCATTTTAACTCGTTGGCTAATCCCTTTTCTATAGGCTAGAGGGAGACCATGACTGCACGAGCCATATGAACTAGCTCTTCCGTGTCTGCCGAACTTGACGATGGAGGGTGTTCAATTCGAGTATTGAATTTTCCCAACCGGGTGAGCACCCTTAATGTCTCACATAGCGATTCATCATAAAGCCTACACGTCTTCGGTTCCTTTCGATTGGAGCCTGTCGCTACCTGGATCAATCAGTCTATTTGTGAATCATGGTGTGGAAGATCTAGTTCATGCTTTTTGCCTTGTGTAAGGATTTCCCTTAGTCTGTCAAGCCAGTCCTACATCCGCAAACAAAAGAGTTCATTACGTAAGCATAACGTCTATAATGGTCAATTCGTTCTAAGTCTTCGATCCATCCTCCTTTACGGTACCGTAGGCTTTCCCACCTCTCTCGATTTCGGTAGATGACCTGTCGCTACTCGGCTGGGTCGTCCTTCCCTAGGCAGCGCTAGGTGAATCCGCCTTTAGGTGGAATGATGCTTACCTCGATCACACCTTTCAAACACTCTTATCAATCTCGGTTGCGAAAAGATTAGACTTCGTATAGGGAAATGAGTTGAACTATTCGTTGAACGATTCGTTGAACTATGTGAAACTCATCATCGGCCCGCACCACACGACCTTTCATTTCAAGACGCTTCTCCACCTGGTAGGAAGAAGAAGGTGGAATCGGGCAATGAAAGAAATCCGCCTCTCTCAGGTATGTTTTATTAACCACGTCCAGCCAGTGCGGGCAGTCGAGTCAGTAACCTGTGCTAGGAGTTCTTTAAATGCCTTAGGGCAAGTGAGGATAAGCTGCTAAAGATTTTCTGTCTTGTAAACAATCACTTATTTTCGATCTAAGAGTAAGAGTAGGCTTTCAACAACTAAAGAGAAAGCCAATAGTGATAGGGAATTAGGGTACCTACGGTGAAACTGAATCAATGAACTTCGGGGCGGGAAAGCCTCATTCGAATCAAATCCCATCTCTGTAGGGGGATGGGTAATTAAAGTTCTAAGGCTCACCCTTCTCGGAAAGCGAATCCTGCACCCGCACGCAAGCCCTGGTTGATTGAATAGAACCAGAGGACAAAAGAGCAGCAGATCAATCCGATAGCATATCTATACCTAGGAGCAGCACTGGCTAAGGATCAGCACCAGTAAGCGGATCAGGGCTGGGAGCGAAAGCGATAGAGGTGGAGGTAGAACGGGGTCAAGACCGCATCCGGCCGGTTTACAAGAAAAGAAAATCTAAGGAAATTCAAGGATGAAAGATAGCGGCAGACTAAGGAGTAAAGACTTACTTACTGACCTACGTCAGGGAAAAATGACTCCTATTCTTTTTCACAATCGCCGATCTCAAGTTTGAACCAGACTAAGACGCCCTGGTGCTCGCTTAACAAAAACCTGTTCCATATACTATTTCCGCTGACTAAGGTGCTTCGCTTTTGCCTGACTATGTCGATGAAAAAGACTAAAGTTGGACCTGGAAAGGACCCCACCACCGGGGCTAGGCTTAGGGTCCAACGATTTCCGCGAATAGGTCAACCTTACTTGATGAGATGGGAGAAAAAAAGACTTTCAAGAAGGCGAACGAAAGTCGCTTTGGTTTTTATGCTTTGACCTTGCTCATATATCAAGGCTGAGTCTATCTCCTTATGTTTCGGAAAGACTGGTGTGCTTTCTGAGAAACTGGACTAACCCACAGGACCCTGAGAGATGAGACAGATACTGAGACAACGATTTGTCGAAGACATTGTGCCCGAATCAAGGAAAAAAACTGTGCATGAGAAGAAAGATCGGATTGTAGGCTAGATTCGACGGTATGCCAGTTTATTGATTCTACTCAACTTTCCAGATTGGCTTAGTGTTACATCTATCAACTGACTGAGCTTCCTTAGCTGACTGGGCTTTCAGCGCTGAGTTACAAGACTCTGGGACTAAGAAGTTTCTCTTCATCACGGGGCGCATTCGTCTATCGATCTTAGTCTTAGAGAAATGGGTGGTAGTAAGGAGGGATCCTTTCTTTCTATCTTGACTTCGTGACCAATCTATCGGACATAGAAGACTTAGTGTGTTTTACAGCTTGAGTCCCATTACATCTGCATCATATCCTGTAGGCGAGGAAGGAAACTGACAGCTTGATGAAGAACTTCCGTTAGATTCGATTCAGTCAGCTTGGTTCTTGACTTTGCCATTTCAAAAGCACTATTCAAGTGAAGTGCAAGATCCATGACCCGACCGCTTAGCCTCTGTAGGGGGAAGATCATACCGGAAAGAAATTCTGCCTTTAAAGAAGGACTTTCAGGTAAGCATGCATAGCTTGATGGGAAAGAGAATAGAAGGAGTAGGTCCTCTTATAGTATCAGTCTCCCTCTATCCATCTGTCTTGCATTGCTTTGCTTCACTGGAGCTTATATAAAGCGGCGATACGAAGAAGAGAGAGAATCTGTCTGTCTTTATAGTGCAGATGGACTTACTTTACTACCATCAAAGCTTCCGGTTCTATTCCTTTTTGTTTGAAGTAAAGGCTTGTTATCGACGAATAAATAAGCTCTTTCTACTTTGCCCTAAAAGCTCATCCTAAGGAAAGCAGTTTTCACTCGAGAAGATAGCTTAAGTTATAGTTAGAACAGCTAAAGCGATAGCAACTCATGAACGAAGTGCTCGACCATAGGGAACGAGCGGAATAAAAGTAGCGAGTTAAGGGTTAGGTAAGTATCAGAAAACTTGGGTATCTTCTATCAGGGTGATAGACTTACATTTTGACAATGGCACATAGCTGGAGCGCCCTTCTTCGCACTTCTATCCTCTCATATTATGCCAAGCCTTTCTCGGCCAAATGATAGAGGCGCAGGAGATTCATTCGGGTTCTCAGCTAGCTGCCATCGTCAGATCTTCCTGCTTCATTTCCGGATAACTGAACTGAGAGGTGCCCAGAAATGCGGAGCCCTTATACCGATTGATGTACTTTACTTCAGTCCGAGTACTGAAAGACGTGACAAAATCAACACCTGGTACTGACGAGCTACCCCTTACCGAAGATGGTGGGGAAAGTCACTTCGTACCCTTCCCTAGCTCTTGAGTTAATGAGTTCAGTAGTAGCTGAGTTCTGACTTCTTACCTCTCTTTTGTCAAGGAAAGAAAGATGCGCTAGATTTTGGGGATATAGACTAGGAAACTACTATTGGCTAATGGAATCAATTAGTCTAGCTCTATTATATATTCTGAAAGAAAGCAGCATAGCAAATGATTCTTTAGCTAATGAGATTAACACTAAAAAAACCAGGAAAGACCAATCACCAATACCAGTTAAAGCGGAAAAGAGATGGCCTGGGGGAATGGAATACGGGAGGCGAGAAGTAATTTTTCGAAAGGTTTTCTTGTTCGAGCGGCTCAATTGACTATGAAGATTGACAGTTAATCGTCGACGATGGCATAGATTCGATTCGGACAAGACGATAACGAGACTATATTAAGAGAAGGCAATCTAGGCAAGCAAAAGGCTATGAGACAGGAAGGGGATAAGACGGGATAAGGGTAGTTCGACTTCAAATGTGAACAAAGGTTCTGTTCTATTTCCGTCGATAAGAATGTGGCTCAATTTTGTATGAAGATCCCCAGGAGGACGCATAAGGAAGCATGGCATTGAATCCGCTCCTGGTACAAGGTGTCGAAGGCCCAGGGATTCAATAAGAGTGATATCCAGGTCCAGGAATGGCATTGATGCCGAGAATCCGCTCTTTGACACATAAAATAGCTAGATAATCAAGGTATCCCAGGCCAAGTTGGAGGCAAATCCCCTCTTGCTCTTACCGCTCTTCTTGTTCGAGAATCAGCTTCGCATGAAGTGAAGCAGCCCTTGCAGCGAATAACTTCTTACTATGCATAAGGGAATACCACTTGATCAAATAAAGCAACTTACATAGTTGATGCATCGAATACCATAGTTCAAATTTTTTGCATGAGACAGGGCAGAACTGAGAGCAATTGAATCAGAATCAATCCCTTGTAAAATACAATTCTTTCCTCTCTCTAGCCTTCAACCGACGATGAAGTATTGATACGGAAGAAGAGCTTACTATACTATTATTTCTCAACGGAGGATGAGGGTCTTCGATTCGCATGAGGAGGAAGAACAAAGCAAGAATGAAAGAAGTCAAGCTGCAGGCACTCGACAACAACAAGAGAAAGGCCAGTCACGGAACACCAACCCAATCTCGACGAAGAAAAGTAGAAGCAAGTACATCCTGGAAGGCCTCTATTCCTGACGTGAACGGCCGCTTTCTTGGAACTAATTCATAGGCCCTTTCAATTAGCTAGACTTCACACACTATATCAAGAAATATAACAAGTGTGCGATGGACTGTCCTTTGACCGGGCGCTTCCGGGTGCACACAATGTCGAATTCTGAGAGAAGCAGTAGCCACCGGGCCTTCCTTCCTTACATCGCCGGCTGATTGAGCAAGTACCTGACAGGATTCTCTTTTGTGACCAAGTGGATGGTGTGGGCGAGCATATAATGCCGGAGCTTCTGAACAGCGAAGACAAGGGCGAGATAAATCTTATCGGGTTTGGGGTATCTTTGTTCCGTGGGCGTCATGATTCTTGATAAGTAGTAGACCGCTTTCTCGACGTCGTCACCATCAAGTTGCGCGAGTAAGACGCCTATTGAGGTATCTCTTGCTGATAGGTACAAAGCGAGTGGCTTACCGGGTATGGGTGCCGTTAGGGTGGGTGACTGACTTTATCAACTCTTGCTGGAAGGCATCGAAGATGAGCTGGTACTTATGATTCCAGGCGAACTTGGCGTCCTTTTTAAGAAGCAGAATGAGAGGGTATGTTTTTTCTGTAAGGTTAGGGATGAAATGCCGGATGGATATAAGACAGCTTGCCCAGGAAGTTGGTAGTTCTTTCTTTGATTGTAGCCGGTGGTGACATTTCCTGGATTGCTCGTATCTTTTCAGGATCCATTTCTATGCCTCGCTTTTATATGACGAACCCAAGGGCAGTGGGTGGGTTTGGCGCGCTTCACCAACACTAGGAAGTATTCCCGGAACACTCTATGAATCATTGTGGGATTACCTTCCTTTGTGTGACCAGGCCACATGATCACGTCCTTGAGGATGTCCCCCTCCCATCTTGAAGGTGCTTCCTTATAAGCCTCCGATTCGGCGTAACGTCTTCTCTTTCCTTTATCAAAGAATGGATCATCTTCGAAAAAAGTGAAATTAATGGAATAAGGGCAGCTGTAATTGTCTTTCTCCATACGATATCATCTTTTTTGCAAGTTTTTTTCTCTGAAAGACGAATAAGAATAAAAGCATGTACAACCAAAGACAGGCAATCTTGAGTAATAAGAAGAGAAGGATTTTCCTCTAAACAGGAAATACATTTCAAAAAGAGTAGAGCTAGGGAGACGATTTCGGAGATAGGCTGCACTGCAGTTAGAGCTGCTTCAGCCCATAAGCACTACGGTACATACATTTGAAGCAAGAGGGGCCCATTTTTCCTTTCTGCTACTCCTGGGTATAGGTACATTACAATTAGACAATATAAGAACAAAAGGGCCTTTCTAAAAGGCTCCACGCATAATAACATAGCTTTTATCTCAGCTATCCTGTATGATATGGTATCAGGACACGACCGTTGGTGCCCTTCCGAGCCGAGAGATAAGGGATTCAAATTCATTGGACTGGACATGTCTTCTCCACGATCTCAGGGAAATGAAAAGAAATTATCAAAGATATGACGCACATTTTTTTCCATAAAAAAATCTGTAAAGTTGTCTATAAATGTCAAATCATATATAACCCCTTATTTTGAGGCAACTGGGGGCTGGAGGACCCCACTCTATTCGAATGTACTATAAAATGAAAACACTGGGAGAGCTCTTACTAAAAAAAAATGAACAGAAGATTGCTTGGACATAACCACACGTTTCGCATTTCAACCATGGAAATGGAGTAAGACTATAAGAATCAATCATTCGTCGAGTTTTGTAATTAGAATATGTTATGCCAAAGCATGCATATCAATCAGTGGAAACCCTTTATACATTACCCGAAATAGACGTAAAGTCGCAGTAATTGACGTATAAGAGTATCCCCTCCTTACGGTTACGGCCTTTCCCAACCAGCTCCCCGGATCCATCAGAACCGAGAAACCCTATATCATAACCTATACCTGAGCAAACTCGACTTTATTATGATTATGCTCCTTACGCTACCCCTGTATCCATCCCTATTGATCGTTCTGACATGTGATTCGAACAATCCATTGGCTTGCTTAAATGCCATTTTCTAGCCCTGCTGCTCTACTTTCGTTGGAACTAGGCTTTCTCATTCAATGCTATTCCGACCACGCTTGGTTAAACTGCCTTTCCAAACAGAAGCTGAAGCCTCTTTGCTTGCTCATTTATCCCACCGCCCTGGATTCGAACCATGTGAAATCCCCTGATCGGGAGAGAGGAAGCCACCTATGTACCTCCACTAAGAACGGCTCGGGGACTTTGAATGAAGTACGACCAGATGAACGATTCCTACTGGATAGAAAAGAAATAACGGATAGGTAAATCTACTTCCTTAGTAGGAAGGACAAAATAAAAGCCCTTTCTTTTGGGCTTTTTATGGATACCAATCTATTTACATATGGCAGGGGTGAAGCTATCGAGGCGATCGCGAACTGCAAGAAAAGAGAAAAGTCAACAGGAAAGGTAGATTTGAAAAGAAAAACGCAACAATAATAAGATGCGGAAATGGCAAGTTCCCTATTCATTAAAGAAAAGACTTGGACAACCGGCCTAGATCAGATTCATTCTTTTGGGGAATTAACCACAGCTGGGGGCGCACTGCCTCGCTCGACCAGCCCTTTTTTTCTTTGGATTGGACCGGGCGGGGAAGGAACCAGGCATTACGCGAACTCTTTCTTTTAATTCATTTCATTTTAATGTTATAGAAGGATTGTAAAAAACAAGTGTTCGTGGGACCTTCAGGCCTTCCTTAGCGGCCTCTCCCTAAATAGAATATATAATTTCTTATTGCTGGGCAAGGTTCCCGGGATCGTCGATCAAACGGATGAATTGGTTGATTCCCGCTTTTCTTTTAGTTTATACCTCAAATCAAATGAAAACCTATTGATTCCAATTCAATTAATCCTTTTCTGGACGAGGTTCCTATGAATCGATCCAATGGGGGCTGCACGTAGTTCAGGTTGAAAGGCAAGCTTGGTGACTGAGATGACTGGCTAATCAAAACCAAAGATAGTTTTCCGCTTAATTGGCTTTTTATTGGGAAGTGAAGTTCGCGCTAGGCGAATGCTGACCCTGACCAATAAAGACCTGAAAAAAGGCGGAATAAGCGCAATTCCTTTTAAAAAAGGATGAGTCGAACGCCTTCGCCTTGCCTTAGCCCGCCCTCTATCCCTCATACCTCTTTCTTTCCTTATATTCCCAAAGTGGTCCTACTACACTTAACTTCAAAGCTCAAATCCATACCTAAAATAAAGACTCTAGTTATAGTTCAGTCAACAGCAGCCCACAATAGATCGTATTCGCTCGCTCGACCCCGGGGAGATCGGATACTTATATCATGGAAAGAAATGTACCTATTCTCAGTAATAGGAGTAGTTGCTGTATAGTCATCCGCAACTATATAGGTAGTAGGAAAGAAGTCTAACAAGGGAGGTACGACAGATAAAGAAGAAATAGTTGACTTTTCTATTGGATATTATCCTTTACTTCTCAGTTTTGTTTCTGAATCTGGGTTAGGAATAGAGGCTGGGGAATAAGGGAATCAAGAGAGGGAAGTATCTTCACTATTATAGTCAGTTCACGAGACAAACCTTGAAGGTAGGTATCGGCAGCAGCAGTCTTTCTTTGCAGGTTTAGGAGTTGACGCAGTCTGTAGAGTAGGTGTCCCACCTGTTTATAGGAATACCCCTGGGGGGAATGACTCCATACTTTGTCTTAGTAAGAGGCAGGGAAGGTGCCCTAGTTGACGTAGAGTCTGTTCTTTCTTCTGTCTATTTTCCTGCTTTGAAGTAGAAGTCGGAACAAGGTCTCTATACCAGGTAAAGTTCAGTTTCAAGGTTGAATCTGGTTGGGATTGAGTCAGAACTAGCTGTAGTAGATTCCCCTTAGAGGGTAATACATTATAAGAATACGCTAACTAAACAGTAGGTAAAGTGAAGATTCTATGTTTAGTCTGGCAAAGTACTCGGAACAACTGGTGGGGAACTAGAACTAGTAGCGGGTGTCTTTGCTGCTGTAGCTGGAGTTGTTGCCAGGGTAAAAGATGCTTAGGCTGTTTCTTCTCTTTCGACTGCTGTTTCGGTTTGTCCGGTAGTTGAAGTCACGAATCCATGACGCTAGAAGAAGTCTTACATCGGAGTGAGTCATGAGCGGATATAAGGCTCCTCTGCTGAGGCGGTATACAGTGACGAAAAGGCTATCAAGTCATAAGTAGCCGGAAGCTCTTACCTTTTTGGTAGTTCGTTCTCGTAAGTGCCATATTCGGATGAAGGCAAAGAAAAGGTATATCACTCAAATGGGGATGAGGCTGTTTCAGCTTGACCCACAGTAATAGGCGGAGTAGCAGTCAAGGCGGAGGATCATCGACGCTAGGTGGCAGGTTCGGCTTCGGATGGAGAGCCATTAGAGATTTTCTGCCCGTGAAGCTGAGATTGCGAGAAAAGGGTGTTGAGGTGGAAGAAAATTTCCCATTATGTCAAACTGAAAGTGAATCCACCCTGCATTGTTTTATGAGTTGCCCCTTCGCACTCTCGGTATGGCGTCTCTCATCTCTGGACACGTTATTAACAAGCTGTCAAGCGTCCTCTTTTGCTCTCGTAATCAAACAGGTGTTGGCACAAGGTAACTTAGTCCAAGTCAAGCTTTTTCTGATACTTTGCTGGCTCATTTGGTCTGCTCGTAATGACAAAGTGTGGCGCGATAAGGAAAATGATCCACCTCAGGTGGTTGCCCATGGGTCCAAATATCTGGCTGAAATTGAAGCATGTCATCGCCAATTTGCGCCAAGTATGGCTCCAAGAAGCCAGCAACCTGAGAGATGGACTCCCCCTCCACCTGGCACTTTGAAGCTGAATGTAGATGGAGCGCTATTCAGCCAATCCCCCCGAGCGGGAGTCGGGGCGATAGTGCGAGATGAAACTGGTGCATTGGTGAGATATATGACCAATAAGTTTACGAGCTGCAGAAATCCGCTTGTGGTCGAAACCGCCCGCATTAAGGGAAGCACTTCAGTGGACCTTAAAGTGCAACTTCAAGAACTTATGGGTGGAATCCGACTGCCAAGTTCTGGTACATGCATTGCAGGCCGGCGAGATCGAGAGAGCAGATGAGTTAGGCGACCTGGTTATGGATTGTCTCCACCTGACCAATACCGGCAGTATTGAAGGTTTTGCACACATCAAACGCGAAGGCAATTCTGTTGCCCACTCTCTTGAAAAAATGGCCGAGCATAGTATTTATGACTCTACTGATGCGAGTTTATTACCACATTTTGTGCTTTCAATTGTAGCCACTGAGGCGTTATGATCTGTTGATGTTTGTTTTGCCTGACAAGTTGTACTCTGTTTTAACATAAATGAAATGGAGTACCATGTTTCCCTCAAAAAAAAAAACAGACTCAACAAAGCATCCCCGCCCGAACGTACCGTCAAGGGCTGAAAAGCGGGGGTAAAAGGTCGTTGGACTTAGGCTCGGGATACTCAAAAATAAGGATCGCCGAAGGAGATGAGCCCAAGACAACTTCTGTACCCGCTCCTACGAGTTCTTGGAAATGCGCTTTGGCCTTACGAAAACCCTGCTACTTTTTTCACTCTTATTCATAAGATATTCCAGCCCTTCCTTCTTGTAACGATTTTTTCTGGTTTATTTGGATGCTATTCTAGTCTATAGCAAGACTCTTTCAGAGCGTCGACCTACGACAAGTCTTCCAAGTGCTAAGGGAGACCTAGCTCTACGTGAAGAAAGATAACTTTCTTTTTATTTGACTCATTCAGAGGTAAAGATTGAGGTGGGAAGCTTCGAATGGACGAAGGAAAAGTGCGGGCAATCCAAGAATGGGAGCCCACCAAGAAGGTGTCTGAGTCCAGATCCTTCCTTGGGTTCCTTGGTTCACCTGTGTCGCTTTGGCGGGAAAAAGCTAGAAAAAGGGCAAGCAGGAAAGGTCTCCCTTGTCCCTTCCACTATATCGTATGATAAAGACCGGGTGCGAAAGAAAGCGTCGTGGTCTGTGAGTCCCAAAACATCGTGAACCCTGGTGTACAAGTCAAACCGCCATGAGATCCACTCGGCTCTGAGACCACGGCGCTAAGAAAGAGAAAGAGGAAGCCCCAATCTGTCCTAAAGATAAATTCCCTTTCTACGTCCAGTTTTTGTTCACCTCATTACAGGACTATGTCTTTCCTTTTAGGTTAGCGTTATGATCCGCAGGCGTAGAAGCAGTAGACCTGACCTTGGGTTGGGGAATTGTTTACTCCCACCTGTGCCAGACAACCCCTTTGAGTCTGAGATCCGATCCCTCGACATTATGTTATGTGAAAGAAAGCGCACAACCTTCTGTCCCACGTGTAGATGCAAATCTATATCTTAATAGAATACGAAATTCCGCCGCTGGTGGGTTAGGTTTAGACACCGAACACGGAGCTAAATAAAGGGCATTCCGGGATTAGATTACAGGACGAGTCTTTCTTAGTTAGCTGGGCCTGGGAACTTTTAACAGAGTTCCTACCTCTGACTCTTAAACCAAGATCGACGTAAGGCCTGCCGGTAGTAGTAGGTGAGGTCTGTGCTTGGCTTGTACGAAACTGTACTGCATCCAGCATGTCACGTAGATTGTTATTGTTAACCAGGCTTCTGAAGTACGATTAGAATAAGATCTTTCTAGTTTGAGAGAAGGATTACTACTTGGATACTCTGTCTTAATATGGGAAAGATGTAATTGATTACGAGGTAGAGAACTCAGACACCGACTCTGAGACCTCACATTCCATCGTATGTCTATTACATTCCGGGATTACAGGTGAGACCCACGGCTTCGCTCACTCACTTCTCCCCGCTTTTCAAGACCTTGGGGAAGTGAAAGACCCCGACCCGATGTTCTGTTCCCAACTCCCACCTCTCGATTCTCGGCATCCTTCATCAGTGGATTCTGGGCTACTTGACTACGCTATTCTTGTGACAACATCAGGCACATTAGGAAGTTCAATAGCCATTTCCCTGGTGTTCACTTCTTCCTGCCTTCTCTTACCAAACAAAGAGCTCTGATTCCGCTAACATCTGCTTCACAGAGGACGGTAACCCGAGTCGATTCCGGGTATCAAGCTTTCGCTGGTGTTGACTAGGGGAGTGAGAATCCTAAGTCTAAACTGAGAGGGAGCGTACTCTTAAAGACTTGTTCGCCCTTGAATGCTATACATACTGACCATTGGTTGCCAAGGCCCCAGTTCAAGAAAAAGAAGACTTCGGTGGAAGCTCCGGGAGAGATTGCTGCGGATACGGCTGGGGAACATGAAATAGATTGCTTATCAGGTGCAGTAGATGGGGGTCTCGATAGGTTAGGGGAGTTCGCTCATCTGCGCTCTGGCTTAAACGAATTCCTCTTTATATCCCTATTCTCATTCGCTGCTGGAATTCGACCTCCGGCGTCACCTTTTTCCGAGAAAGAAAAGAGATTAACTCGACTCAATAACTTGCCTTGCACACCAACCGTCTATGCGAAATGGCTAGCAAGACACGTCAGCAGTCAAGTCAAGCAGGAATAGAAAAAATCGTCATTCTAACCATGGAGATGGAGCTACTCATTGTCGATTGCATCTCGTCGATGGCTTTGGCTTTGCCTATAGCAATTATTGTAGACATTAAAGCTGGAAAAATGCTCCATCAAATTAGTAGTAGGAATCAAAAATAACGGATTTAGCGATCGAAGCGAGAATATTGTTTACAAAATAGATCTTGTATATAAGGATACTACTAAAGATTGAAACTTACCAACTTACGTCAATCTCCAAGAGGTAACCAAACGTCTTTTTTTTATCGACGAAAACATGAAACGGCTAAACGCGATCCATTTAGATCTCGTCAATCAGAGCACGCAGAGTCCCTACTTTGCCCAAGCTCCGGATTATGTTCTGCATTTCGGAAGTCTAGTAGGTAGTTAGGATTTTTTTGATAGGCTTGATCATATTTAGTCATCAGAGTTTAGGTAATACTTTCAAAGTAAGTGACTATCATAAAATCAAAAGTCTCTTCCAATTTCCGGAACAATTACAAGCGAAAAAGAAAGTCGAGCCTCGGAGTCTAAAGAGGAACCCCTATCCCCCGAGAAGAGGGGGTTTAACAAATGGTGGGCCACATTTCTTCCTTCGTCCTTCTTGACTCCCTTGACAAGCTGCAAGGCGGATAAAGCGGGCACACTAGTTTGAACATTAAGA
>Ga0153934_1000163_pt1 | contig 18808 bp, 16 predicted proteins | sample TSNJ018MetaG_FD_104708 | JGI IMG/M metagenome (GOLD analysis project Ga0153934, IMG submission 104708) | Attine ant fungus gardens microbial communities from New Jersey, USA - TSNJ018 MetaG | ecosystem: Host-associated > Fungi > Mycelium > Unclassified | place: USA: New Jersey, Wharton State...
AAGAAGAAGCGGAAGAAGCGCGTCGCGCACAAGAAAGGATGGAAAGGATGGGTTGAGGGTTCACCCACTCCTTCTGATAAACTCATCAACCTTGATGCTGTCTTGGTGTTCCAAGACCGTAGAACGAGGAGCGGGAAGAACTTTGACGCCATCAGTGTTGGCACAGATACCTGGGTATGAAGTAAACTCATTCAACGGTACATAATTTCTAATTTTTTTGTGGCAAACATCCTAGCTGCCTGCTGATGTTATCGGCCTCAACTCCGAACCTCTGGGCTAACTGTCAGCGCCGTCGTCATCACTATTGTCAATAGGAATACAACCTGCCGTCTCCGTGGCTGTATTTGGATCTTCCTCTGCAGTGTTGTGCTCCCTTTGCTGTTGTCTTAATCAATTCATCTACGGTTGTTTTCTGATCTTCGTCATCTTTAATCGTTATTAGGCATTCTTGGCCGGTTCAGTTTGTGTTTCTGGTTAACGATGATCTGAGCTATTGATGAAGATCAATTAGTGCCACTCCATCTATTGTTTGCTATCTCCACATGTTCATTTAGGTCATTGTCCTTGTCCATGGGTAGCATAGTGACATTGGATAGCAGAAGGTCTCACGCTCAAACTGCCTATTCGGAACCAATCAATGTTTTTGTTTCATTAAAATAGTTTAACCCTTGTTTCGCCTTGTTATCGCAGCAGGATTATTTCTATGTTTCAAACGATTCTCGGCGTCCATGTGGGCATTGTGCCACATCTATGCGTGTGGTGATTGAGTTGGGGGAGATGCCGAGATTCCTCGGGAAAACACCATCAAATATCCAATAATGCTGAAAAAACTACCTCCACTGTTCAGCCGCATCGTTTTGTAGAGTTTTTGAGACATTTCAGCTATTCCTCAGCAACTTTAAAATGGCTCTTGCACGCCTCCAGATACCTCCTCTGCCTGTACCACCTTCATGGTTTCCTGGGCACATGTCCAAGTTTGTGCGGATGCTGCCATCCTTGCTTGCCCGCACAGATGTCGTTCTCGAGATTCGGGACTCTCGTCTCCCTTTGACGAGCATAAATCGGAGCTTGGAAGGTAGGACATGAGTTCTTGTATGTACTCCGGCGAAAGCAAACATGCTCTATTTCAACAGTATACGCCACGTCGGTTTCCCATATTGCCTGAGCTTTTCTTTCCTTTAGAAAAATCGCTAAATTTTGATTTTAGGTGCGCTACTGAGGTGGAGGACGGAGCGTGGCTGGGACCCACAGACTCCCGGCCGGCGTATCGTAAAGACACAAGCTTGCGAACACATAGTTGTACTGAATAAACGTGATCTTGTTCCTGAGTGGGGTATGGAGGTTTGTGAAGCAATCCATAATATAAAGAGATTCTCGACTCAAAGCATGATCAATAGCCTTTCCGTCAAGCGATGCTTTCAAGGTTTCCCGAGCAACGTATATTGTTCGCATCGTGGTATCGACCGCGGGATGTTCACATTCTGAGCGAGATGCTAGTCAGTATGTTGCACTTCTATCAAATCACCTCGTTGGTTCCTTGGTCCAGATACTGATCCGCTTCGATCCAGATATAGCCAAGGAGCATCCATATGCTCTGGAGCTCAACGTTCTTGTTATTGGTTTGCCCAACGTCGGCAAGTCAACGCTGCTCAATGCTCTTCGCAACACGGGCATTAAAGGACGTCAGTACCCTACATTGCTTGATCATCATTGCATAACTGACTTGTTGTTCCATCTTCAATTAAATTAAGGAACACCAAAAGCTTTCCAAACCTCAGGGAATCCAGGCATGACGCAATCGCTATCGACTCGATTGAGACTATCTATCGATCCTCTTGTGTATGCTTATGATAGTCCGGGGGTTATGCCACCTTTCCTGGGCCGTGGCGCGGAAGGTGCCGAGAGAGGAGTCAAGTTAGCATTGATAGGTACGTAAAATGCCATCGCATTCTCCCCTTCTGTATTCATGAGACCAATCGTGCCAAAGCTCACCAAAGCAAACAGCGGGGATCAAAGAAGGATTATATGACATGGAAGCTCTTGCGGCGTATTTGCTCTATAGGATGAATATGCTGAATCCCATTTGTAAGCTATTTCAAAACTCTGTTCTCAAGGCAGACTTGCTGGGTATTTGATCACCTCAATCGGTTTTTTCTCTTTTATTTTAGTGCCTGCCTATCTTCACGTGCTCCCACCTGGGTCGGCACCTATCGCCGACTTGCAGGAATTTTTGCCATTGTTGGCACGGCGTATGGGCATGATCAGGAGTGGTGGTGAAATGGACCTATCTCGAGCGGCCGAGTACTTTGTCAGATGGTGGCGTTCAGAAGGAGGTCTTATCGCCGCATCAGAGGCCCAAGCTCTACATCAGGACCGTGCTCCTCGTCCAGTGGTTGATGAACAGCTACTGCAGAGTCAATGCCCACTTGGGATCCAAGGTTGGGGTTTTGATCTAGAGTGGGAAATGCGACCAGGTGACATTGTTTCGGGAGTTGATTCTAGAACAATGATCCAGAGAAAGATGGCGAGATGTATCAGTGACTATATGATCCGACTTGAGAAGGAAGAGGGCAACGTGAGTGATACGCAGAAGAGGAAAATGAGGGTACAGGAGGAGAAAATGAAGCGAAAAATGAAGTGGCTGCGGCATTAATCGTGACCATGATCATCATGCTCATTACTTGGCGACGTGTTCTGAGATACGCTGTTCTGGTTGCACGTCTTGGTGACTGAGTTCAGGCAAGCTTTCCCACATGCTGGCAGTCCTCTCAAATGCATAACTGTCTACAATCAGTTGAGAAGTATACATGATGTATGAATGTGTTCCATGAATTATTTGGTCGTGTCATTATGATGTCATTATAATTTTATGTTCTGTCTATATCATCGGGACGATAGATGAACTAATAGATGAACTTCATTCAGAAAGTTGAGGAAGTTTCGATGAACCTGTCTATTCGAATGAACCGTGTTCAAAAGCACAAAATTGCGATGCGATCTTATCTCATTTGAGTAAAGGCTGGATCACCAGACAGGAATTTCGTGTTGGGCTTCATGTTTCAACAATATTCCTGAATCTCGCGGATGTGGAGGGTGATATATTTACCCAAAGCTCATCGGAAAGCTTCGGAACTTCGTGATCGATTCAGTGTCCGCTACCAGAAGGAAGAATCACACTGAGAAGCCTACTCAGGTGATGTTCTCTTGGGAGACAGGTTGACAGTTGAAAAAGTTGTATAGGTATACATCAGACATGATATCTAGATAGCAGTCTACTATCGGTCTTAACGTTGAGGGTACTCGTTTGTAAATCGAATCCGGACCGCGCCATTGCCGGTAGATCAGTGAAATCATCGGCGTTAATGCTGCCCGACGCGTGGTAAATAAGCTTATATTATACCAAGCACCGAGCTTGCGTAGAATAGAAGAAAATACATCACACCAGGTAGGTGTGACATCAAGGGATTTGTAGCGATAGATGTGGCAATTGCGGCGGCAGAGAAAAACCTCTAGTCGTACTGGTGATAATCCAGCTCTTGGATTGCCCTCAGGAATTATCCTCGCAACGTCTAAAGGTTTCTTAAGTCGTATTATATCAGTTCTAGTACCTTTAGGAAAGTGGCATCATCTTTGAGACGACATGATGGAACGTCCTCTATTGGCCAGTCGTCTCAATCAGAAAATCCTTTTATTATCAAGTCTCATAGCATTTAGCTTGATCCTGAAATTCATTTTCGTTTAGGCAGTCTGGAGCGTAAGATAGCCCAACAGTATTCTAGGGTGGCTTTTCTTCACGGAAGCTATTTTCTTATTTTGTGGAGACTAGAATGATGGGACATACCACTTCAAGTACGAGAGCATTATAGTTCTCTCATAGTGTTGTGCACTCAATCATCATCATCATAGTCTAGTTTGTCGTCATGTTCTGTCGTTCCATCTCTCTCAGATATTCTGTTTTGTCGAGGGGTAGAGACATGTGGTTGAAGCAGATATAAAAGGCGTTGGAGCTATGCCCCTAAATAATCTCTCATTACTGGACGCGTCTCTTGACCGGAGTTGTGGACTTAAATTTGAATCTAAATCAAAGTCTTTACCTTTTCTTCATAAAGGACTCAATACGAATGCTCAAGGATGAGGTGCCAATGATTGAGACACTAGAAGATTAGATGGGATGAGATTCCTGTGAATTAAGGACTGGGATGGTTTCTCTGCTATCCAACCAAGTCCAATATCTATGCAGCTGTAAATAGAATAAAACGCAATTCAGAAGATCTTTTGAATCTCATTGAAAGCTTGGAGCTTGGATAGCCATTTTATTTTTTGAGCATAAAGGTTTGAATGTGAATTCTAATAATAATAAATGACAGATTAGTAAGCAATGTAATTCCGATCCTGTGCTTCCCGCTTGTATCATGTAGGCAACTGCAAAAGGCGGACACCAACACGCGCTGGTTAGATATCAAATTCCATTCACCTCTCACAAAATCTGAGAGACATCAGACTACCTATGCTTGCGATGCTCAGTTCCACCCATTTCCAAGAGGGGACGCCACATCAAGGCCGAAAATTATTATGAGTCTGTTTCGTTCGAGCTTTGTGACAGAAGATACTATATTACCGACTAGAGGGCTCAATAATTCTATAATTATCTATCAATGCGTTGCAAGGCGGGCCGCCGGAACCACAGTTCGCTCTCTGCTATGATGGTCGAAAACCTTGAAGCGGTTTTAGACGTAGAATATACGGACCGGCAGAATACTATATTCGTTGTATCAGAGCGCTCGGAGACCCACCAGTTCTTCTCCCTCAGCCTTTTGAATTTGATAATCTGAGCCCATCAGTGTTGTCAAAAGTTCCCTATATCAATGATGAGGATATACTACTCTGAGGCATTTACTGATACTGAGTTATTCCGCAGTCATCGTAGTGTTTTGAAGAAATGTTTACTTAACCAATATATAGTGTCTTGTCGAGAACTCGATCAGCATATAGAATCTTCAGTTCAGCACACGGTGACATATCACCATTTGACAGGACTTCCATGTCACCCAATGGCCTATGTGCATTGTGCACGGTGATCGGCAATTACATTTCTGTTAGTGAAAATGATGTGACCTCCAATTTTTCTGGACTACGGCCTCAATCATTTGATATCCAATGAGAAATCATTATCTCTATCCCTTGCCCAATAGACGGGCTGATCATGAAAATGCTATGAAATCAGAGATTTTTTTTCATCTCTGAAATATGCAGAATGATCTAGCACGTGCACTACGAAGACTGCTATCGTAAGTCTTCAAATGTGAGACAATAAATCGTTGTTTCACGGAACCGAAATCGGTTCAGAACCGGGCTGTCGGTTTCCCACAGATTGAATCCGTATTCCTGACTTCCGTTCGACCAACTGCGTAAACGATTCTGGCTTTTCGGTTCATCAAATTTCGAGGGTTGATGAAGGGTTTTTTCAATGAAGGAGCCTGAGGTCCAAGACTGATATGCCTATGAGCATAGGCACAGTTAAAATTTTGACGCCAGGAGGGAATAGATATGATTAACCTGGGATTGTTATGCGGTAGTGAATATTGGAATTTAGGCAACATTTATGATGCGATCGAGATGAAAATTCGTGACCTTAGTGCGAGGAGCGGCATATCGATAATCCTAGTCAATTATCTAATCATCAGTGATGATATAGACTTTCCTATGGATCGATCAGACGTCTCTCCCATGTCTTCATTGACGTGTGCAATTGCATGGGTAAAGTTATGATACACATATATTGTGCCCCCTCAGATGTTTTGACGTGATTATGATCACACCTGTATAGACAAAGATTATTACCTCAGCAAGACAAGATCTAAAATAAACATAGCAGATCAGTGGCAGGAAGTTATATTTAGTTATAGCCAATACCTTATCTGAAGCACTTGGCAACAAATTTTCCATAGGTAGAACCCACCAGGGGTGGGGTATACCCCCAGAATAGGGGTAAGGGTAAGGGTAAGGGTAAGGGTAGCAAAAGTCTACCCTTGACTCTACCCTTGCCTTTGTCTCAAGTGAACACCTAAAAGCATCCTCTGGACCAAACTTTATAGTCAGGGTTGCTTGTCTCCTCAAAATCTATTCAAAGTATTCTAATGTTTTTGAAGATCTAGACATAGTATGCATTATCTCTCTCTCTCTCTAAAGGGTTTCTAACCTCACATCTCAAAAACCATAAGTCCAACTTCAAGTCTCTAGAGAGTAGATCTCTCTTTCTTGCAGATTTACATCCTCTGAGTATTTTCTTTGGTGATTAAAAAACGGAATAACATGAGTCCATGTCAGGCCCAGGTCCATGACTGGAGAGTTTGCTAACAAATAGTTTCATTGACAAGGAGCAAGGCCAAGAAGAGTAGCACAGGTTGAGCCAAGCCACCTAAAAGGGAAAAATAATATGGAAGGAAATTCTAACTGCAACTCCTTGTCTTGGTGAGCCAATATCCTTTCCTGGCCATTTTATACTTATGTTTCTGTCATCTAGACAATTTATTTACATACTGCTGGTTCTATGGGATCCTACAACATTTTATCTATTCCATCATATGCTCGCATCTCAACCATCCTACATGCAATCTAGATAGTCTCTGTAATTGCTAACAATACCCAGGAATAGAACCCCAGCTCAAAGGGTGAATTGAACACATTCTATGGAGGCTTCCAGTGCCTGGATTGGTGGGTTTTGAAATAGTTGTAATGACAATAATGACAAAATACTGACTGGAGCGACAGACTCCAATTTGTGGCTGAGGTGAGATAAGGCAGTGAAACAATTCTTAGAAGGCCAAATTTCCCAGGATTCTCAGATGGTATAGGTATATTGCTAATTTGAAAGAACGAAAGATACCCAAAGCTGGGGGGTTTGAAAGCAGAAAACCAGCTACACTGGTAAATGAGAGGTTCAGGGTAAGCCTCTCCAGTGGTACAGTACAGTTCCCTAGGAGAGCGTGTATAAGGTTGTCGGGCAAAACGTGAAGCGAGAGTGAACTTACGGAAGTGCTGTCTTTTTGAACTACTTTGCGATTGACCAACGCGATAAGGCATTTGTTGACTCTCGCCTGGTTCAAGTCAGGCATTTTAACGAGATCAAGCACTGAGAGTTTGAGTATGATAAATGTTCTGAGAAGACACATACTCACGTTTCACAGTCTGATCTCGAGCTTTCAAAACACCTTCGATAACCATTTCCATATGTCTACGAAGAGCCTGGGGGAAACGATGGGAAAGACGCTATATAGAAGAAGGGAATTGCATACAGGATCACTTCCACGAAACTCCAAAGGGAGAGCAGATATCGTTCTATCGATTTCCTTCTGATAAAAGGTGATTGATTATTTTACTGTTAAAATTGGGCAACCAAGCTTACATCGCGTTCCTTTCGCTCCTTGGCGGTCATCTTGGGTTTCAAGACCTTTTTACCCACCCCTGTACTGGCCCCAGATAACGCAGAGGTACATGTAGTGTTTCCTATCATGGTAGTATCGGCTTCCGTTATCTCCGTCGTAGCGGTCTTGTCTGCAAGTAATTCTGCCTCGCGAGCTGCCGTCTCCGCCGCTTGTCTCTTGAGGGCCTCTGCAGTGGCAATTGTTTTCGCCTCTGAAGTAGCAGTCAAGAATTCTCTACTTTATGCCGATGGAGGATCTTACCAGCTCGCCTCTTTGCAAGTGCGTAAGAATCCGATGTCGGCGCCTGGAGGCAGCATTATTTCTTTTGGTGAGCACGCTGGAAAGAAACACACTTGCGGCCAGTCTGTTGTAAGAGCATTCATATTCATGATGTGCAGCCAGCTCGCAAAAGACTCGTTGAAAGTCGCAAGAGATTCACTTAGATTCACTAGGCCTTCTACATTTGTTTGGAGTGCTTCTGTCTCATCAGTCAATTCTGCAAGTGCAGGTTCGATAAATCCAAGTCCATAAGGTGCGTCTGGATAGGCGCCTGAGTGTGAGAGCCTGAAAAGAGAACCTTGAGAAACACGCTTGAGAGGAGTGCGATGAGGGGTCTGGGAAAGTGGCATTGGTCAGCACGTGACCTCATAGCGCGACGACGCGTCGCGTCGATTCTACATAAAACTGACATACATGACACCCAAAACCTCTTTTTCACTCAATGGCCTCCAGAATGCAATTGCAAATGTTTTTAGTCAAGTCCAGATTTCATCTGCAAATCACAAAAAGAACTGTGTCAACCTTTACAAGCTCCATGTCCAAATTGCTGGGTCAGATGGTCGGGATACAGCTCAACTTGTTGGCGAAGATGCTTTTGTACAAGTATTTTGTGATATGATGACAAGGGTACTCACTATCAAGAAAGGCGCTGCGCCAGCCGATCGTACAATCAGGTTCATCGGCTTTTACCTGAAATATATAAACGAAAGGGGTTTGTCGATTTCTTTATCTCTGTACATCTGCTAAGTACCATACAGTTATGTTGGAGAGAACGGATATGTCTGCCTCTACAGCAAAATATGCGAATCAAAGGTCACCAGAGGAAGATGATGAGGAGACTTTTGTCTCCCGATTTGTCTGCCGATTTCTCAAGTGGATCTTGCGGGGGTTCCAAGCGAAGGATAAGAATGTTCGATATCGTTCTGTCTCTACTGTCGCTGAGACGATCTTGTGGTTTGGTCAGCTTGAGTGAGCGAGACCTTTGTCGTTGGCAAGCCATGGTTGACCAGCTGACAGTATAGATATCTATGAGTCACTCCGAGAGAATCTGATCCAACGATTGGCAGATAAGGAACCGTCTATTCGTGCTCAAGCAGTAATTGCGCTTTCGAGATTGAATTTTGTTGAAGATTCTCATGACATTGAGAATGGCGAGAAAGATATTGGAGATCTCCTGAACGAAATGCTTATCTACGATGATGAAGCGTGCGTACAGCATGAATAGTGTAACTCACCACACTGATTCCTACTCAAGAGAAGTTCGGCGCGCAACACTCGCTCATACGCCGCTCAATCGTGCCACTGTCGACGTTCTACTGAGTTGTTCTCGTGACGTCGATCTGCTAACCCGAAAGTCCTTGTATTCTGTATTTCACACAAAACTTGACAGCCCACGATTTTTGACTCTTGTACAACGCGAGAAGGTGATTAAAGATGGCCTAGGAGATAGGGAAGGTGCAGTTCGAGCAGCAGCCAGCAAACTTATCATGAAGTGGTTCGATTTTGCGCTCGCGGAAGCTCCAAACGAACAAGTCGGTACATGGTTGGGAGATGATGGAGGTATCATGAGGGCGCTTATCCGATTTCTTGAGCTCTTTGATGTGATAGGTAGCGAGCAAATCGCATTGGACGCACTAAATGCAATTTTTGTCATTAAGCCAGACTATCTTGATGCGTTTACTTTCACTGGTAAGAAATTTCGGTTGATTGATTGTTGTCATGTACACTCAGCTTGAATTGTATAGATGATTACTGGGCAACCCTGACGCCTGAGTCAGCTTTCCTTGCCCGCGTTTTTGTGCTTAACTGCCGAGGATCAGCTCGAGTCGATGATGCCGGTCTTCCCATAGTGACAGCTTTCGCATTCTACATTCAAGCTCTATACAATAAGCTTCTTGAAACTCTTCAGGTAGCTGAGAGCGTGCGGACGCTGCACAAAACAGAAGAAGAAACCGAGATGCTGGACGAACTTTTCAAAATTGCGTCGATATTGTCATCAATGCTGTCAATAGCTACCGGACTAGATTACAGTGACGAAGTTGGACGAAGAAAAGTTTTTTCTGTCGTCAGTGAGTGTTGGTTCCAGATTCAGACTTTTTTCTTGAACTTTTGGTAGGGGATGTGCTGGCACAACCGGCGTTACCACTTGATCTCATCGATCCATGTATGGAGATGATGAAGGCGATGATGCCTTCAGAGCGTGAATTTGTACGTGTGATTGTCGAGGTCATTATTGACCTTCGTGATGATGAGGAAACCACCGAAGAACCTACAGAAATTGTACGTATGCTATCCCTATGTGCAAAGTCATTTAAATCTCCGTCATATAGGCTTCACATAACACCTCCTTCTCAGACTCTTCACATTCGAAATCGAGACGAGAACAGCCATTTAAGGCTCTGGTCAATCATGAGGGGATGAAGAAGGAAAACCGTGAGACTGCAGATTCGAGAGACCTCCGCTGTCTGATGATTTGCAATTCCGTGTTGGAGCGCGTCAACGGTGTATGTACCTTTTCTTGTCGCAAGATTTCTGCTCAGATCAATTATAGCCGTTTGATGACAATTCAACGCTACAAGGTGTCCTGAACGACCTTATCATTCCATCTGTTCAAAGAAAGGAGCTTTTCCTGCGAGAAAAAGCACTGACGAGTCTCGGATTATGTTCGCTCATTGCCAAAGTAAGACATTACATGCTCAAGAAGTGCTTGTACCGAAGCCATCTTTATTGCTCAGCGCATGGCTATGGGTTCATTCGAACTATTCTCAAACGAATGTTTGCGAGCACCAGATTCAATACGAGTTATCGTATTACGCGTTGTCTTCGACCTCATGTTAATGTACGAGGGAGAACTCTTCGGGAAGTCGGAGGAGATGGTACGATTTGAATACAGAAATGTTGATACTGATTGACAGGCAGTCCATTTATCCTGCAGGATTCAAAACTCATCACTTTCCTTCTCAGCATCATGGAGACCGAACTCGGCAAGGATGAACCTTGTTCTGGGATCCTGGCCTTACTTTGTATAGGATTCTCGAAACTCCTTTTGTTGGGCATTGTGAATAGCGACAAGGTACATTCTGGACTCGAGATTGATTTTCGTTGTTGATTCCTGTATAGATGCTCTTGTGTCTGCTCATTGCTTATATCTCTCCTGACACTGCGGGTAACCAAGAAGCCAGACAGTGCCTGTCATATTTTTTCATCCGGTATTGCATGGCACATCCGCAGAATAAAGTCAGGCTTCAATCAGTAGGTGTTCCTCTTATTAGCAACCCTTAAGCTAATGGGAGCCGTCTACAGATATTTATGACAGCCTTGGATACGATGACACGATTAAACGAGTCGTTAGATGAATCACAGAATATGATCACACCTGAGAAGTTTGGTGAGATGCTTTTGGCCTGGTCAGATCCCCAGTTTGGGCTAGAGTGGGTGCACTCTGCAGTAGGCTCGAATCAAGACTGACCCGTTCAATCAGGAGTGAAGACTTGGCATCCATCAAGGACCTTCATGCAAAAATCGCTGTTCACATCCTTATTGCATTATATGATCCTGAGCGTTCAGGTAAATATATGACTCGATGTTTATTTGATTTCTGAATCCTGTTCACTGTTGCACAACTATCACAGATTATAAAATTCTGTGCCACCTACTAAATCAACCTCTCTTTTTGCCAGAAGATCTCGATCGCAAGACAATACACATCATGGACCTTCTTCTCAGTAATCATGGTACTGTGAGCAACCTTCGCATCTGTTTCCATGTTCCTCATTAAGACATTTAATAGCAATGCCCGTTTGATAATGCAGCCACAACAAAGGCATTTGGCCGCTTTAAAACTCGTTTCAACAAAATATATTCAAAACAACTGACAGATATCAATCCTCCCGGATATGTGCATGATGACGAGGTTCTCCAGATATACAAAGTAATTAATATTGATTTACCTCAGAGTGACGGGGTCCTGAGTTCATCTTTATGGAAAGAGGTATCCGAGTAAGCCATTATTGATCCCTTGCATTGTTTCGACAGAAAACTCACCTGTTAAGTGGTGTTGATTCTAGAAGAAATGAAGTTTCACCCCATGCGTTACATTACCATGGCATAGAGAGCGAGATAGAGCAAGATGGGGATGATGGTGTCATCGACGAGGAGGAAGCCGTAGAAACAGAACCGTGGACCGCTACACTTGGGTAGGCTAGACAACTTTACCTGAATGAGAAGTTGACACTATCGATGATTGGTCTATAGCCTTGTTGATGAGAACCTCCATACGTTCGAATCGATGTCATCAGCTGTGATGAGTACGTCTTCAACACCGACCTCTGTAACATCGAAAATAAAAGGCGCAAAGTCTGTATTCGGTATCCCTCAACAGAACACGAGAGCTAAATTTGTTCTTTTGACATTATTGCTCTTTAAATCAGGAGGATACGAACACCAAACTCGGGGCGCCGTACTGAACGAAAGCGGAATCGCGTAACTTCATCTAGGTGAGTTGATTACTCTTTGGGATTGGATATTGACACTGATTCCTTGTTCGCCCTTCAGAGATCTGGTTGGTTCAGAATCGGAGTCCGAAGACGGAAACGAAACACCCACACCTGTCAAATCGAAATTGCGATCACTGATGAAAGTGCAGACCATTACCAAGCAGCTTGAGATTGTGCCAAAAAAGCAAAAGGTCAAGCTCAGGAGAGCGCCCTCAACCAAAATTAGCACAGCTACTTCTACAGCAACAACAAAGACTGTTCACTCTAATCCAATCAAGACTGAGACAAGAGGGAAGCAGGAGTCACCAACACCTTCTGATGATAGCGAAGTTGAAGAGGAATCGGAGGTTGAGAGCCCAATACGGAGATCTCCACGACTTGATGGGTATTCCGACGACGAGCTTGTAGCCTATTCGGATGGATTGTGAACCGTTGGTGATTTCCGCTCAACCGGACCTTTTCGCTTCACAATCTTTTGGAATCATCTTTGATTTGTTTGCTTTTTGAGGGACATGGACAATTAATGATGTTTACATACCACACAGTCCATCTTCATGTGTCCTCCATGTGTCATGCTTCAACAGTTGAGACTGCGATCAAATTGTATTGCGCCGAAGGAGACATTGATTATCCGATGATTATAAATTATCAAACATGATGTTCACAGTGTATTTATAGGTCATAAGGAGAGAATTAAAGTCTATAGATTTGGATGCGCAAACGCTCATAAGACGCTTATAAGCACCCATTATATCTTCCAGATCTATAGAGTTCTCAGTAGTGTAATAAAATTTAAATAAGAAGCTTGGAAGCGCCCATGTTGGCAATCAGATACAATTGATGTGTCTGCGGTGGTTGTCCGCTGTATCAACAGGAACAGCCGCATAATCCTGGTTCAATGACGAACCTGAGCTGAAATATGGCCAGAAAATATGCTGAGTCTAGTTGATGGAAGTTACAAGGCAGAATGGTAGCTTTTCACTGAATCAAAAGAATGCTTGAAGACCTCCGAGGTATTTTGAAATGCCTTGATATGAACAGCCGACTAGTGCGCACTGTGATCTGGTCAGTGATATATCTCTAAGAGCGGAGTATAAGGAACTGACACTATACGTAATGTGTTTGGTGGATTACAGAGAGATGATCATTCACGATATTACTTACAAGCAAGTGGCAGTGAATGAGTGTCGTCCGTGTTCTGATACCACGTTTGAGCAGTGTCTGAAACACATTACTGGTTCAATGGTTCTGATCGGACGAAATACGGCACATGAATTTGAGAGCTTGAAAGCTCACTGAGACTCATTCTCATCCCCACTCTTGGAGCTTCGATATGGGAACCATGTCGTGGTTCATTGCTCTCACTTGTATCATCCTTGGTAGCGCGTGTATAAATCAGCTCGATCTTTCTATATTAGTATTCTGGAGCTCACACACCGCATCGATAGAAACGTGGGTCAGGGCCATTGAGTGGAACAACTAGGAAAAGAAAAATACTGGTTTTCGTTGAATTTTAAGACGATGGGGAGTTCATGCGACTTTGAGACTGAGACATTTTTCTGACTATAGAGAAACGGTCAGCTCGCATACTCATGATCTGTGATTAGCGAGCTATCTGCGCGTTGAGTCGACCTATTTGGAGAATGAAACTTTCGAATGCGAGGATACTTGATTATACAAGTATGGTGACGACCAACACTTTACCATCCAGGCCACAATGAGTGTTCAGACACGGTCATGTAAAAGTTCACCGGACTTCCCGCAAAAGTGTTCTGAATTTTCCGATTGGTTGGCAGTGGCTCAGTGTTCGGATAAAATGCCGATGATCGGTCAGGCAGTGATAAAACCACGAATGAAATCCCGGAGACTCTAAGTACATAACAGCTTCGTACCCGGTTCAAAGGGGCTAGAAGATAACACAGTCGTAATAACCTTCATTGATACATGTTCCATCTTTCATATGGCACGAGTGATCTTTAACAAATTGATTGGCTTTCGGAGGCTGATGTCCACCGAGTGTGGACTTGAAACTTGCATTGATAGACGCTTTCCACCCCCATTCTGAAGTTAACGCGGACTCACCCGAGCCAATCCGAAGTTGGGTTGTAAATGTGGCCTTTGTACTCAATTGAGTAAGGATTTGTGCCAATAGGTCAAAGATCCTTGAAAGCCGGGTGGGTCAAGGGGTTTCCTTGGGCATGCTGGTGAGCCTTGTTTAAGTTAAGGCTTGGCATCAAATTCGCATTGCATTTGAAGAGTCTCCGTTGCCAATGTGGTCGGACTGAGGCCCACTGCTTTCGGGAAGAATGGACTGTGGTACCATGGCAATGTAACTGTGAGCTACAGTACCAAGCAAGGCGGTCCGAAAGAACAAAATCCTCTTAAGACTGGGTATCAGTGAACTCCAATATCTTGTTTGAAGTCCTGTTTGAAGGTTGCGGCAAGTACTTGGTGCTCTAGTACAAGATACAGATACTTGAAACGAGTCCAATATACGCTGGTTCATCAACACCAAGCTTCCAATGATCATGTGCAAAGGGGAGGAGTTCCATCATCCATAATTTGCATTGAAGGGCCTGAGTTTAGATTACCGGGATATTAGATCTCGAAAATAATCTTTTCCAAGGGACTGGAATAGAGGGTTATTCACAGCCTTTGTTTGAAGTCCTGAGTGTCATCATGATGACGATAATGAAGGACGACAATCATACCACTTTTTTCGAGACTCGTACGTTCTGGAAGAGTCGGCAGATGAACCGAAGAGTGGAACTCTATTATCAGGTCATTCTGGAATGATCGACTGCGACGTCGCATTAGTTTGTCACATCAGCGGAGTGAGAATCAACGATTGCTCGAGTTTTTTTGTGGATGTGATGATGATGGTGATGTGATGGTGATGGTGATTAGGCCTGCATCGCAGATTTGCACTCAGGTTGCACTTGGTCATTGTGTTGAGTACATGAACAGGATGGGCAATAACTAGTAATTGACATTATTATTGACGGGGCAGCAGCTGAGTGTTTGACAGAGTCGCTGAATGGCGTTGGACCTGGGAAGAAAAGTAGGGTGTGCAGCGTAGTTCATATCCACGTATGAATACGTGTCCGATCTTAACAATACTATATTGAGCCAATGGGTTCTAGAGTTCTTGATTAACAAGTCCAGCGGGATTCTGTGTCCGTATAGTTGCCATGGGCCTCAGCTCTGTTATCGACTGGTAGAGGTGTGGGAAAAGAGATGGGCAGCCGAAACGTGACGAAATCAAGCGGCGTTTAAAAGACTCTCATCTCTACTAATACCTTGATCACCTCACCCTTTCTATTCTCTCTACATATTTCTTAATACCCCTTCAGGATCTGGCTCCTCACTGCCTGCAGTCTTTCTCAAGGCCTACAATCTACAACCGATGTCTATCTTGACGTCCTCGCCCACCACACCTACCCCCCACAGGGATAGCCTGGAGCCATTGCAGGATCTGAGGCTCGAGAGTTTTAGCTCATGGTATGTTCTTTGCATACGTATATCTCAGGCGCTCACACTCCACAGCAACAATACGCCCTCATCCAAGACCGCCTCTCTTCCTACTCCAGGTGGTCCTTCGGTCCCCCTGGCAAATAGTGCAGTATTCGAGGACACGCCTCTTGGGTATGTTGACATGGAAATACACTCCTTCAATTCTCATTTTCTTCTTAGTGAAGTCCCCATGGATGCCCAGTCCGGCGAGTGGGGTCTTCTCGACTATGACCCCCGTATCGCTGTACCCAATGCCCCTCTTATCAAGGACCTTGATTCCTTTACCGAGGGGACAGGCGCTGGAAGCTTTGATTCCATCCCCGCTGCTGATACCGATGAGCACGGAAATCCTCTTCCGCCTCTAAGCCAGGCGTGCCTCTCAATGGTATCTACGCACTGCAAGGATGATTATGTGTTGAGATGGCTGGAGGACATCTCCCACTGGATCCCGCAGTCATTCCTGTTTAGTCACGATCTATCAAGCTATCATTACCAGCCCCACGACTATCATGACCACAGATATTTCTACCCCGATTACGATCGTGTGCCAACGCTCAAGCGTCCTCGATCAATGACTGAGTATGAAGAACATAGGCCAAGTCGCCCACATACCCGTTCTTGCCCATCTTCGAGGCGGAGCAATTTCCTTGAGCCAGACTAGAGTCTCCTGGCTCCCATGACTTCTCCCAGTACAAAAATCGGTACTCACCCCGTCATTTTCCAATCGACGACCAGGACACACGGATTATCGGATACTAAAAGCATCCACACTGCTCACTCCCAAAAGTCACGTTCCTGCTACCTGACTCTTCGTCCTCATCGTTTAATCACGGTCCACAAGGGCGAAAATATTTAAGTGCGATCGGCATCGGAGTCAGGTGCCCTAGATATGGGGAAAACCTTATGGTTCACTGACTCTCCTGGATGCCTCTGAAGGCATCTAGTTTTTCGGATACTTGCCCTGTCAGGCCTCCTTGCAGGAGGCGATGGCCTTGTGATTGTTCCCTGAATTCTCTTGCTCTTTTCATTTTTTGATCTATGCGGCCTTTTTATACCGTTGAAACATATGTGCATTACCCACACATTCAACCACATCAAGTCCTTTTCGTCAGCTCTTCATTGTTACCTTCTGTTTTTCCCACCTGCTCTCCATATCTTGTGGATCGTGGATACTTCCCTTTCGCTACCACGCAAATAATCTTGCGAGATAGAATCATCATCGGTATAGAGCACATTGTTTTTGAATTCATTTCCTCTTTTGCCTCTATTCCTTTTCTACCTGCAGAATTGTTGTCGGAGTTGTTTTTGATTTCATGAGTGCCGCTGACGACATTAGCCTCTTCACGGCCCTGATTATCCCTTTTCCTTCCGAGTTTTCGGAGTTTCCCGGTTGGTGATGTATCCTAGTCTGTACCCTGCATCCATCGCGACCCTGTCTTATCATTTGTTGTATTGCTTTCGTCCCCCAGACTCCCTTCCCCGAGGCTTTTGTATGTACATTTGTCCTTGAATTTTTGGTAGCCATGATCTCTAAATGCACATAATTGCGCTCCTGGTACTGATGCCGTATTGAAATCAGACATGGATATTCACAGCAATGCTATCAGGATCGGCTAGATGTATTTATCCGTAAAGGGGCGTTGATGTATGTATCAGTTCCTGATACCCTGCATACCCCAAACTACAAAGTATTGTGCACGGTACCTTGCGGCTTCAATTCTATAGTCGAGTCATATTGACCGGGAAGTATGAATGTGATAATGATAGTTTTTTCCCAGGCTTCGAGTCCGTATGATTCGCAAAGTAAGATGTATGTTTCCGAAGAGCCTGCATTGGGATGATGTTAAGCGAGCGCCTGGACGCTGAGAACAAGCGTTTTGTTGAAAGCTCGGAGATTAAGGGGAAATAGTGTATTATATGGGATTTGGCACATAAAATATGGTGCCAAATATAAAAATAAGAGAATTAATGTAGTCTAGCACATAGGTTCATCTCGATATGGCAGCAAGCGTCATGGTCGATGATGAATGGGTTTTCTTTGGAGGAAGGCGTATCTATCTGGAATTACTTTAGGTTCTGTGTTGCCGTGATGCTATGCTGACTGAGTATGGTGTTTGTCATCGGTTCTGAGGTTGGTAGTGATAATGATCATTCGAAGTTCTGTCTTCTCAAGTGTTTTTGGCGTGCCAGCACTCAGCGCCAGGTCTCTTCATCTTTTGCAGTGACATGAGTTATAAAAGGATTTTGAAGCTTACCCTCGAGCAGTAGGATTCTACTACCGACTTGGGGCACTGCATATTGATAGGCTATTATGCCACCACCCTTGATGGGGGTCTGTGCTTTGTTACTAATTTGACGTCATACTAATTGGGCGCTTGCAGAGTTGTTACTAGAACACAGCGATATCGGGGATGAGTGAACGAGATGTGTACCACAAAGACTGGTACTCTCGATATCTGAGTGACCCTCGGAACTGATTAATAAGATATGAGTTATTCAGAGATCTAGTTGTGATGTCCTGCAAAAGGAGCTGTTCACGATCCTATCCCAAAGCATTTTCTGCGTTCTTACATGTTGAAAAGCAACAGGGCAGAAAGGTCACGACAGCCAAGCGCCAGGACTCAGGGAATGAAAGAGACAAGAAAACTCTGGATTCAAGACGAGTTTCCGTTGTGTAGGGGTCGCTGAATACAGTTCCGCTGAATAACCATAATCTACTAACAACGAGAGGTGCTGCAGCCGGGAAGGGTAGGATGTGTATAGCTCATGCTTCCATTCACCTAAGATCGCGAGGGGGTGACAGACTGATGTCCAATTGCCCAGTGATCAAGTAGGCAGACAAGAGAGATAGTTGAAGAGTGACTTTCTCATTTCCACGGACAATCGATCTTTGCAGTGAACCTGAATTTTTGTTTCTTTCTTTTGGTCTTTTCTTGTAGCGCCCTCGGAACCAATATATTTCTCCGTGCAACTAGCACTGGCCTGAGTGCCGTTTGAAGTTCGTCTATTCAAGATCGCTCCTCAGACTTCACAACGGCCTGAATATTGAGTCTTGCCGTGCTAGTCCCTCACCGATTAGTGATTTCTCCCGCCTGA
>Ga0153934_1000168_pt1 | contig 18732 bp, 26 predicted proteins | sample TSNJ018MetaG_FD_104708 | JGI IMG/M metagenome (GOLD analysis project Ga0153934, IMG submission 104708) | Attine ant fungus gardens microbial communities from New Jersey, USA - TSNJ018 MetaG | ecosystem: Host-associated > Fungi > Mycelium > Unclassified | place: USA: New Jersey, Wharton State...
CTGGCAGAATATCATATACTTGTTCTGCTTCCGTATCCACTGCACGGAGTTGGGAATCTTGTTTTTGCACCCAGTCTCCCAGCCAATTCTGCACTTTCTGATCCGAGGAGCTACATGGTGCGGCCGTTGCGCTTGTTGGCATCAGAGCTGCGGCCAGTACCATTTGTAGCTTCTTCAGTATCTCTTTCCGACGTCTGGCAACAGTTGTGGTCACATCACAATGAACTTAGTTTATGTGATTCAGGTTCACGCATAAACCGCGATACACTTTTTCTCGATGACGACGAAGAGTGTGACATAACAACATTTACGATGGCTGCATCACAAGCGCGTACATATGCTGAAAGCGCGCTCCGTATGGTGGAACAACATCCTCAATACGCACAGCCCTGCCTGGTCAACTATGACTACGCCTTTCGCAACATCCTCATCGACCCAAAAACTTATCGGATCAAGGCCTTTATTGACTGGGATGACGTTCATGTAATGCCATTCGTTGTCGGTGTAAACTTTCCTGAAGATATAAAACAATTTATTCCGTTTGGTCTTGCCCCAGACGCCGACTATTACCGCGAGGGAGAATTTAGCGATTTTCCTCCCAATGAGCATGGCACGATCGTAGGTGCAGTGGGACCCGATGGGAAATTGACGGGCGCAGACCAGTATGGAAAGTCAACTGGGGTAGACGAACGAGACGAGAGGATTCGCAATACTACGTATCGAGAACGATATATCGAGGCCTTACAAAAACTGGATCCGCGCATTGCTCACTCTGATATGTGGGGAGTACGCCGGATATTTCTTAAGGCTCACGCTTTGCTTAAGAGAGGTGGCGCAATATGGTGGTCTAAGCGACAATGGCTCAATCAGATTTCGGTATGAATTCTTGTTTCTGAAAGGTCTCATTCTGATCTGGCTGTTTTCTGGAAGGAAGAGGAGAATAAATGAGTGAAGCACTGTTTCGGACTTTGTCAAGAGTTTCGTCTTCATGTGAAATTCAGCTTGTGCTCAAACATACATATCCCAAGACTTATATCAGGTCTGCCTCCATCCTATTACAAGGCAGTCAACATACGCCAAATATCACAATACACCAGGGTAAGAGGTATGATGAGGTCTCCGACTTCCATGACATGCGATTTTCACAAAAAATGATATGAAGCAATCAATACTCCTCGAAACGAGCACGGAAATACAAAGTTAAGACGTCTATACTGTTTCATGTGGAGTGTTGTATGAAACTAACCAATTATTGCGATATAAATAATTTGCATGAGAGTGATGTTGAGCTTCCGAGCGTGTAAGCCCAAAACCCTTCAGCTAGACACCCAAACTACCAAATTGGGAACGCTATTATTGTTACTAGATGTTCAATAAATAGAAAAACAATAAACCTACCAATTGCATTATAGCCGTTCTCTCATTTTCTGGAAGACCATTAATTTGGTCCTGTGTTAGAGCTAATACTTGCATTAACATGGCCTTGAACAAGGAGGATAAGCATCAATTTTATGAATACCTGAAATAACAGCATACGAACCCTTTGACTTTCGCTTATAGCCGGTGTTGCCGCAGTAGTAGCATGTTGAGGTACTGGAGGAGAGGGCGCTGTTTGTAAGGATGCCAGTGGTGTTCCTGCGGTAGGTGGCGGTCGATAATAGGATACATTGGCGGGTGGGAACATTGCTGATGCAGGCGGCAGCGTTGAGGGCGGAGGCATCGTAACCATGGGCAGTGGTGATTGAAAAGGCACATGTGCCGGTAAAGGAGCAAATGCTGGCTGAGATAGGTGTTGCGGTGGAACTGGACGTGGAGGCGTCTCAGAAGGTCCACTCGGAGGTTGCATTCCTGTCTGCTCAAGCATCCTATGGAGGATAGCAGGATCCACAATATTATTTAACACAAGTGCCTGAAAAAGTGCATAGGCAAACTGAGGATGCTTGACTAGAAGTTGTCGAGCTTGTTCTTGGTGAGTGATGATGAATGCCTGGAGGGAACAGGGACATTGTAGGAAATTTTAGGATTATCTGGCAATACAGAAACTCACCTTCATTTGTGCCAGGACTTCCATCAGTTGAGCCGGAGGCATCTTAGCGAGAGTATTAGTGATGAAGTCAAGAGCTGTAGTTCCTTTGGGAAGATGGACTCCAGGAGGAAGATGAGACATGAAATCGCTCTCGTGCATACGGGGATTACCGCTTCTGTGTCGAGGTTCAGCGGGTCCGGGAACGCCGCCATCTACCAATTCACCCCGCACTGTTGTTTTGCCTTCGAGAAACGGGTCAGAATCAGCTAAATCAATTCGGAGCGGTCGCCCGCCGACATCTACATTGTTCAAATTGCGGACAGCACTTAGAGCAGTTTCGTGATCTGAATCAGCCAGGTGCAATGAATGATTCACGATTCTGTGAGAGTCAAGAGTATTCAGGTGAACAGAGGTTCGAGATATCCCGATTTCGTTTCACGTACAATCAGATTACGATTTGATATCCCCAGGAAAATTTACAACGTTACCCTTTGTACCGAGTGAATAACGTCAAACATACCGGCAAACTCGCAGAAACCATATCCACGAGGCTTTCCCGTTTCTCTGTCAAATACAAGTCTCAACAAACCACATTGAGCCAATGTTCCCCAAAACGCTGGTCATGAAAAGGTACCTAAACCCAATGACTTGGCCCACAGTCTTGAAAACATCTATGAGTTGTTCTTCACCCATATTATATGGTACATTGCCAACTAAGGATCAACCATCAGAATAGAAATGCCAATTTAGAAAACCACACGAACCAAATACTACCTTACTCATGATCGAAAAGACCGAAGATGGATGTCCCAAACTGACCTATTTTCCATCATGTGATTCGTGGGATAGCTACAGTCGACGTCAGCCTGGCAGGTTCAATTATTAACCTCAAATGATTCAGTGCGTCAATTACTAAGACAATGAGTCACTGCCTCCCCTGACTAGCTAGGGTGGCGGTAATGCCCTGTCATGTTCCGGTAAATGCAGCTATTTCTGTATTCCTTTATTTGATCCTTAGACATAATACCCGGACCAGATACACCATTGACTTTGATTTTGCAGTTAGCTCAGCAACGGTGTCGAGTCATTTTTTGGAGTCACCCGTCGATTTTGCTGTGTTCGGGGTCCCATACACCCCGCCTTTTGTATATAGAACCTAGATCCGAGACAATTGTGTTTCTCAAATCTTATAATGCCTTCTAATCCTTCAACACCCATTGATTCTTCTTCCCAACAAACTTCGTTTCAAGACGCAGTTTCTCGGGGTGTGCAGTCCAAAGTACATCAGCTCATCAAAGCCGGTATTCTTCGTCCTGCTCGGATTAACGAGCAATGTGGCGGCAGTTGGAAGCCACGGTAATTCTACAAACCACACTGATGCCTGAATCATTATAACTGACGCTTCTCCTAGAATGAATCTGATTGATGATCCATCTTCCCCCAACATCATTGTTATCTTCGAATTGCCTGGGGTCAGAAATGAGAACATCATCCTTCACATGAAAGATGGCCAATTTATAGTAATTGGTATTAGAGACGATCCTTCTGCAGAAGCACTGGTGGCTGCAAAAGCTTCTCTACCAACATCCACAGATTCTGGTGGAACTGATGCGAATCTCGATCCTCATGATCCAGAAAACCCATTGAAGGACGTTCCAGATGATTCAGTCGTAACATGCAGTGCAAAGCCTTTGATGGATGGGTGTATCCGCGAGCTACGCTATGGTTCATTCTTCCGTAGTATTGCTCTACCGGAGGGTATCAAGGTAAGCCTAGATGTTCCTTGAACTGCCTCTTATGATTCATCTTTGAATGTAGAAATCTGAAATCACTGCGAAGATCGAAAATGGCATGCTAACTGTGACTTGGCCGCGTGCACCAGCCGCCCGATCGTCTATCTCTGGAGTGGCCCCAAATTCAGGTGCTCCCGATGCTGCCATGAACGCTACCGACTCTACTTCAGATACCTTCCCTTCCGTTCCTACAGAGACGGCTTCGATATTATAGTGAAGCGGCCGAGCCTACGTTTCAGACATTGGCTTTGCTTGGTGATAAACTAGGTTCGTGCGGATTGACCAGCTATTCGTCAGAGGTTGGCGCTGTCTGACAAGACCACAACGACAGCTGCAAATCAGGATCATTGATATCGCCTCATCTCATCTCATTTTCTCTTCTAAGTTGGTTTTGTATAATCATGCATCGCTTTCTTATCTTTATTGGTCCAATTTTCACAGGGCCTGTTGTCACCAAGCTACTCTGTAACTTATAATGTGGAATAGCCTGTATTCTATAGCGTCACTAGTGAACTCGAGATGATTCCTTATAATTTTTGTTTTTGGTTGATATTTTCTAAATTTAGCAAGAATGTTATTGATGTACCAGATTTATTTACAATTAATCAGACATCGTTTTTGATATAAATTGAGCTAGCATATCAAACATGGCTTCTATTCAGAATTGCCTCACAGAGGTTTAGAAAATGGTCTAATGGAGCATCTCACATTAGGTGAACCATCAGAGGAACACAAATCATAGCTCGCTGATTGGAAAGACCCCAGCAATTTGAACTTCACCCTCGTGTGAGGGAAGATCAAGATGTCTATGAATGCATTTACTTGCTATTGAAGATACCAATATAAAAGCCTGACCTGAGATGCATTCGAACAATCATCTGAGTAGGCACAGGCTGATCGATTATTGTTCATTCATTCATCATATGAATAACAACAAGGAGATGAGAACCTGTAGTTACCACGAGGAAAATCCACTTTGTAATCAAGCCATTTTTCTGACGACAACAATCCACCGAGAACATTTTATAAACCTGAAAAACCTAGGAGCTAAGGGGTGGCATTCACAGAAAAACTGATCATATCCTTTTTTGCCTCCATCAAGACCATTAGGCCAAGGAGACTTCTCACACCACTGCATCTGTCTGCTCCACCGTTGTGTGCTTCTTCTCATCATTTCTCTCCGAAGATTGAGCCTGTGGTTCTCCACCAGAAGACGGCACAGTCATTTTGGGCGTTTTTTGAAGCTGTTCATCCAGCGGATCTCCTGTCTTGTTTAGATCCCTTTTGAGTTTGTTCCTCGAAACCATCTTCATTAAATCTCTCATCACAACAACATCCACAACATCCTGCATTTTGCCCAGAACAACAACACCCGTTTGCTCCTAGTCGAGCTATGATTACGCGAGCGACGGATCAAGTCAGTATCAATATTTTTAGCGCTTAGAAGTAGGTACGAGAGTTGTTTGAGACATCCTTTGCCGTTGCGAAAGGGTAGAGTGAGTTAAATGAGTTAAGACATACATGTATTAGTCCATCGCGTGAATTCGGAGCTAATAGCCAAGCCTATAGTGTGGTTGTCTGGTCAGCTGCGCTCACGCAGCACTGAGTGATACGCACAGCAACAGCCACAGAGGCCAGAAATGCATTCTCCTACGAAGTTCGCCATGTTGATAGTGAAGAGAGATCGTCAAGTACGGAGAAGAGGGCCAGCCGGGCATCGTGGCCTCAAGAAGCACGGCATAAGTAAGGCCTGAACAATCCCTTTTCGGTGCCCGGGCGATGCAGACGTCATTATCTCCATTGGGATTCAAAAACACTCTTTCGCACTTTTCGCACTTGAGACATATTGTGGTTTGGCGCTTCCGGCCCTTGATATCTGACAATGAACAGAGTATTGCACGATATGAATGCTAGCTTTTACGCAGGTAAAACCTCTCGAAGGCTGCTCTCCACTTCCGACGTACTCTCTAGGAATTTCGTTGGCCATGGTCTTTGCATTTTAGAGTCATCTAGGTAAATCCAGTTCGGAGAAGGGGTATCTCGAATGTGTGAGAAGTCTTGAACAGCTGAAGGAGCCTTAATCTGGAGGCTTTGTAAGCTTTATTAGCGTGATTTGTGTGCAACCCTCACAGCTTCTCCCGATCGCTCCGAAGCGAGTAGTGTTTGAGGATATGATGTAAAACGGATATCATGACAGTCCTCCACGATCGGATTTGATATTATGGAGAGAAAAACGTCCACCTTGACTGAAGTGTGCGTACGAAACTAGTAAATGTCTGTGGATTCTTTCTCTGATATTTGCAGAGGCAGGAAATTGTACCTGATGACAGCCTACTACGATGACGCAACGAGAAAGATCGTGCGCGAGAATACTACAATTGATGAGAGGAAGGAGGAGAACAGAATTTGAAATCTTCTTCAAGTGGATGGCGGAGATCTCGAACTCGGAAGTACCACCTGTTGGGAGGAGGTTTAGAATGCAATGGTCAAGGTCTGAAACAGTAAGACCGGATGTCCGCGGTGAACCGATAAGAGAAGCGACTGTCAGATAGGCATGTGTATGGGATGAAATCAGAGGTTTTGAAGGCGGGAGTTCTGAAGTTGATGATGTGGGTTTGTTTTTGACCGATTTTATTGGATTCAAAACCGTCACTTTCTCGCGCTTGAAAGAAAACTTGGGCTTTGGGGCTGTTGCCGCACGGAGTCCGTCCAAACTCGTCTCTAACGTGTTCACTTGCTACACGGGTAATTGAGCTCGCGGCGGTGGACTCTCGAAAGCAAGACATGCCGTCTGATACAATTTTCGGTCATAGGAAGGAAGGGATCCGGCAGCATCAGCAAGAGCCTTGGCCAACCGAGCTATGTCCGTTGAAAGGGTTTGAATTGCGTCAGATGTGGGGCGCCCATGAACATCCTCTAGTCGTTTTTCAAGTTCTATATCGGTGACAACTTAGGGCAATCATGGAAAAAAATAGGCTGTTGGCAGCAGACCTGAGTGACTGGAGCGAAAATCTGTGGTAAAATTCTGAGAAAACGTCCAGATAGCATGCTCGTTTCCAGCGCTCATCATCCAAGAGACAGTTTTGAATGATGGTAGGTTATAAAAGGAAGTATTACTCATCCTGACAATGTTGATTTCATTGCAGGTCAAGATCACTCAACAATAGAACAAGTGAAACGGATGCGAATTAGGTGAACTAACAAACAAGCTCGATGCGTGATAAAATGATTCCAAATCACCGACCATATCTTGATACACATGTGAATATAATTGCTGGTTTCTTATGGAATAGCAACTCACTTCTGCAATTCCCACTCACGATTATCCAAAGGGCACACGTTGCGAGTTTTGAGCCAACGAGAGATGCAGTGGAAGTGAAAGGCATGCTGAGAGCGATCAAAGGAACGAAAGAATAATGAAACAGGGTACGTACATTGCAGATACCCCACGCAGCATTACATTCCTCACTAGTCGCTGATACTTGGTTGGCCTGACAGTCGATGCCTGTGTGATCATGGTTGTCAACGAACCAATTATTTAGGTTTGGAAACTTACAGAGATCCATGATGTGATTCCTGCAAATCGCACAATTGTCGACAACGATATCTACAGATATGCTATGAGTGCCACATCAAGAGTTTTTCAGGGTTAGGAAAGCACACCCCAGGCCCAAAGAGCAACAGCATTCCACTGGAGGATAGCGCATATCAGTAGATGATACTCATGAACGCTTCGACTAGAACGAAGACGTACTTTCTTAACCTCAAATCTAGGCTTTGCCTCTTTTTTCTCTTTGCCTCTTGGAGCGGGATGATCAACTTCCATGTCGGACATTGTGTAGTCAACGAGGTGTCTAGCAAGTATTGCGATCCTGATAGGATGTGGTAACCTTGTATATCTTTCATTCCCACGCGATCATATGTTCTTGCTCACGAAACAGAGTCGTAGCGGATCACTATGCTAGGCCACTATTGAAATCCAGCTCAAGGAATTGAGATGATCCATGGAGTAACATCCTCATAGTAGATTCAACATATTTTAGTAGCAGTTCATCCATCAGTAACGAAGAACTGCTCTCACTGTATGAATCTGTACCTCTCTAGATATGATAAAGCCCCTTTTTCATGATTTATGTCTGTCTCTTTCTCAAACTCGCTCAAAATCCTCCGTATCGTACTCCTCCTCGAACTCTGCTGTTGATTCAACCATATTTGTATTGCTATATTTGTATTCCATCTCATTTAAACGCTTACGCCCGTATAAATATTGTTTGGGGCAACCGAAAACAAGCCCAGGCCGTAAAACTGGTGATCAAGCAGGATTCAATTTCGTCCTGTCGTCTAGCTTTGTACACTAGACATCGATTTGCAGTGCTGCAATATGACATCCAGCCAATCTTCTGCTATGACTGGGAATAAAGTCCCCTTCAGTGACTTCCACATGTAGACCTAGCCCAATGATTCTTGTAACACCCAGATCTCATCTTCAATTAGGAAGTTACCGAAGGCTAGAGAGTTGAGATTAGGCTGTGGAGAATTTTTATTGCGTAGTTATCCTCAGCAACCTTATAACCCGTCATGACCTCCTCATACTAGTTTATTCTGCAGATTCCGACGATCTTTCAGCGCCACGAGCTTCTGAACAATCTCGTCCAATGGAATAGTTTCCGAACGTGCCTTAGTACCAACGTCATCGCGATTACGCACATTGACTGAACGGGCATCCAGTTCCTCTTGTCCGACGACTGAGAGTATTCCGGATGTAGAAAATATGTGCAGGAGCCAATCAAATACACACAATCACAAAGATATACAAGAGTTCGGTTTTCATAGGTGGGAGTTTTCGTCAGCTACTGTTGTACGGAGGGCCGAAAAATACTGACCAAGGATGAAGTTGTACTGCGCGATCTCTCCGTTTCTTATTTTCTTAGGTAGTGTATTTTCACCATTGTCTACATCGGCCCACAGACCCAGTTGCGAAAGTTGATCTGCAACTTCCGTAGCATATTCTTTCTATTTAGGCCATGAAAGACCAAGAAAGATGAGGATGCGTCAGAAAAACGCAGAGAGGAAGTGCTCACATAAGGAGTTGCCACCGGGATGACTAGGACCTGTCTCGGCGAAATCCAGAATGGCCTAATGGTAGGCAGTCGTCACAAGCTATGGTTTGCAGGTATGGAGCCTCAAACGTACCACTTTCCAGCGAAATGTTCAGTAATAATAGCAATGAATCGTTCCAGACTACCCAAGATCGCACGATGGATCATGACTGGTCGGGCGGCTGCCTCGTCTGCGGAGCGGTACTTTAGATTGAATCTTTCAGGTAACTGAAAGTCAAGTTGTATCGTGGCACACTGGAACGATCGGCGAAGAGCATCCTGGATAGTGATGTCAATCTTCGGACCATAGAATGCGCCATCACCTGGGTTGAGATCCCACTGTCCAGGATAGTTGGCATCGAGTGCTTGTTTGAGTTGCTGTGAAGGATATCGTGAGCATGAAAATGGCCGATTCGGAACAAGCATACATACATCCTCAGCCTGGTTCCACGTTTCAATTGAACCAAGATAGTTCTCTGGACGAGTAGACAGTTCGAGCTTAAACTGAAACCCAAAAAGACCGTATATGTGCTTCATGAAATCGAACAGAGCTGCAATCTCTTCGGTGATCTGAGATGGCATGCAGAACACATGAGTATCATCTTGTACGAATCTTCGCACTCGCGTCAAACCACTCAGAGCACCAGAAGCTTCATTTCTATGGATGATACCAAATTCGGCCATCCGAATTGGTAGTTCCTTATAGCTCCTATCTCTTGAATCAAAAATTAAGGCGTGTCCTGGACAATTCATGGGCTTCAGTGCCCACTTCTCCTTCTCGACATCTAGCACGAACATATCATCCCTATAATTCTGCCAATGTCCTGAGGTCTCCCACAGTTTGCTGTTATACATGTTGGGAGATATGACTTCTTGATATCCGCGTTTGAAGTATTCCGAACGCATGAACTCAACAAGGGCATTGTAGATACGTGCACCATGAGGAAGGAAGAAACAGCTCCCGGGACTAAGGTCATGGAAGAAGAACAATTCTTGGTCTTTGCCAATCTTCCGGTGGTCGCGTTTTGCTGCTTCCACCAAGAAGGCTTTGTATTCAACAAGTTGTTTTTTGTCGGGGAATGAGATGCCATAGATGCGCTGAAGTGAGTCATTGGCAGCATCACCAAGGAAGTAGGAAGCAGAATTCTGACCAAGATCTGTTAGTCACCCCGACAAACAAAGAGTCGTCATGCAATACCTTGGTAACCATGAATGCCTTGATCTTTCCGGTGTGGGGTATATGAGGTCCAACACATAGATCCACCATGGGGCCACATCGATAGACTGTGGTAGAAGCACCATCAGGGACTTTTGTTTGGATGAGGTACTGCTTGTATTTATTGTACTAGAGACAATAGGAAAGTAGGTCAAGTGTGACTCAATTACCACGGGACTCACGTTAAACATTTTGAGAAGGTTTTCTTTTGAGACCACAAGACGTTCGAACTTCTGCTTCTCCTTGATCGCCAATTCCGATACTTTTTCCAAGGCAGGATAATCGGAAACGGAGACAGGCCTATCAGTAGCCATCTCATAAAAAAAGCCGTCGTCCGTTGGAGGACCAAGGCAGAGGTGACAACCATAATGCCTTTCAGCAGCCTCCCCGAGAACGTGCGCAGAAGAGTGCCAGAAAACCTTTTTGCCTGGTGACAACACAACTGATGAACACATACAATAATTGAGTTCATGGTAGCTCACCTTCGGGATTCTCAAAATCGAGGAGCTCAAGTTTGACGGATTTCTCTAATGGACGTTCAAGATCCCAAAGTTCTCCATCAACCTGATAATTGTCTGCGACCAGATACACAGTCAATGAAATTCATGACATACCTTCGCAATAACGATGCGATCAGAAAGGCTTTTTGATAGCTGTTTGGCAATATCCATTGGCGACGTTTCCCAGCTAATTCCATTCCGCTCTGTCCCATCAGGCAAAGTAATAGTAATCTCTTGGCGCGGTTGTTCTGAAGAAGTCCCCGTTGAGTGTGCTGCGTCTTGAGACCAACCACTGACTGACTGGCAATAGAAGCATCATATTCCGCTTTCAAATCATTGAACATTCTGATACGATGGTCAAAAAATTCGGGTAAAGGTTCAAGCTATCACAACGAATATATCACGAAGTAACAAAGTAGCATATGTTGACTCACCTCCAAGGGATGTGAGGGGTTTGTAGCAGCCTTAGCTTTTTTTTCTTGATTATGTGTTTTATGTTGTGGTGCACTAGCGGCATGCTGATTGTCAAGTGCAGGTATCTGCTCAGGATGAACGGTAGAAGTGACAAGATTTGCCATCGAAAGCCGAAATGTTTGAGGATGATGTAGATGTACGTAGCGCTGTTTCACAAACGATTGGCTTAATCGAAGAGGAAGAAAAAGAAATCGTTTTGCCAACATCCAATCGATGGAGTCACATTCTGAATTCTGGAGTCACAGAAATGGTATCCAATTCCCACAATCATATACATTTCACGGTTGATGTCACGTTTCTCGTGACACAAACCGCCTCCTCCCAATTATGAAATCTTCGGGCAAAATTATCATCAAACCTTCCAAACGTGCACGATATACCGCTTCTGAAGCTGGGAGTGAAGTATCACCTGACGATCCAAACCAGACCTCAAATGACCCGATGGATGAAAACGATCACGATGTGATCATGAACGAACCAGAGGAAAATGACGATGACAAAAGTGAAAATGGGACAGGGGACATAGACGACGAACCAGAAGAGCCTGACCAAGTATCTATACCCCTCAAACGCGGTCGTGGAAGACCCAAAGGTTCAGGGATCAAACCCACTCCTTCTCACGGTACGACTTCTACACCTTCGGCACCTAGAGGTCGCCCGAGAGGTCGTGGTCGTCCTAGAGGCAGACCACCAAAAGGTTTAAGCACTCACACCCCTGTCGGCCTAACAATACGCTTGAAAGCGCCAAAAGAAGATGAGGAAGGGGAGACTGATGAAGAATATCTCCCTGAGGTTGAAGCTCCAGTGGCTGGTGTAGGTGTAGAAAGTCCAAATGCGGGAATGAAGGAAGATGAAATTCCCATTGGTGGCGGAAGACCTTTTCGAAAAATCCAAAATAGAGTATATGTTATTGATGGAGATGAATTTATTACGGAGGACGATCCCAAGGGTGACCAGAAGGTAGACAAGTGGGGAAACCTCCTCGGTGGTATGTACATGTCTTCGTTCCTTTTACTGAAACCATATACTGACTTGACTTGATATCCCTCATGTATTCTTGTCAACAACAGGTCGTAAATTCAAAGCAGCGACATTCGCGCTTCCAAATCGTAACCCTCATCGTCAATACATGCTCGCCATCGATGCAGCGCGTACATCCGGATTCCGTGACTCTCTCTACTATTTTCGCCGCAACCCTCTCGCGTTCAAACTCAATGCCACTCAACCTGAAAAGGACTACCTCATCTCTGAAGGCAAACTTGGCTCCCATCTACGAACGAGAAGTGTCACTCTCATTACTGCACGAAGTGCTTTCAAGTTGCATGGAAGCAAAATGGTCATTGGTGCATATCTTTTTCAGAACTGAGAACAGGTATGCTGATACCAAAGTTTATAGACGGTAGATGGGTGACGGATGATTATTACGAATCTAAAATTCTTGCCGAAATCAGTGCTAAAGGTATATCGCCAGGAGATCTAGTTGGCGAACTTCCCGATCCAAATGCACCTTCGCACACACATCAAACCGATGCAACTGTTGCCGGCGGCTCCTCGTCCATGTTTCCTTCTTTCAACACAAACCTTGCCGTCGCTGGCGGAGGTATCTATCGTGCTGGTGGACCAACAACTATTTTTGGTGGAAGCGGCTGGGGTCCATTCAGTGATGGCCCATTAAACGCGGTAAGGAAAAGTCTTTTGAGTCGTGATGGTGTTACGGAAGAGAACTGGATGTGGATGATGAGTTCGAGAGTCCAAGATGCAGATAATGAGTGGGCAAGACTAAGGAAGGAAGGGCGGGGGAAAGAGGGATTGAGTGTGGACGGCATCGTCATGGGAGGAAAGGGTACCAATTGGACGAGGGCCGATACTACCTCTCATTTCAGCAATACGGATGCAGATAAGAAAATTGGAGAGGCCAGAGAAGGGACAATTGTCGATGATACCAAGGAAATTCCTTTGTCTGTCGCAACAGGGAGAAATCGCCAGATTGGTAACGTTGTGCGGACTGCGGTACAAGGAGGTGGAGCTATCGGTGTTTATGAACATCATACCAATTTAATATTATGTGAGTCAACTTTATTTCTTTGTTCCAATATCACCTTTTACTTTAACCGTGATCATGGCCCAGATCGCGCAGATACACAGCCAACGCGGGCGACGTGGGAGTCTTTATCGAGCCCTGAACGGCGTATTTTAGGAGGTACAAAAGCAGGAAATGGAGCTTGGGGATTGGCTTGGGTTGATACTGTAATGCAACTTCCTGATGAAGATGAAGATGTTCTGAACAGAAGAGAAGAAGAGCACAGGGAGCGTGAGGCATTCATCAAGGAGGCAGAGATGTCCACCGTTAATTTACGTGGAACGAGTATTGTAAGTGTGCACGAAGGGAGTGGAGGAAGAGGAGAAAGTATAAATACAAGAGATGCGAGCGTAATGAGCTTCGGGGTATAGCTTCCTATAATTTGTCTATGGTTTTTGGGCTGATGTTACCCTATCTTATTAATGTCGATGCTTGTCTATTCTGTTAGCTGTCAACACTGGGATACTAAGACAAGAGTACTTGAAGTTGCAAGTTGTCTTATGCCTGATCAGCATGAAAAGCGTAGTGTAGAAAATCAGACGTTCGCTTCCAGCAGGATTCCATAAATGGGCACCTTACGTCTGCTCAGTCGACATCTGAAGATTATATATACAGTCAAGCCTCTAATAAGGCATACCCCTCGGTCACGGTCAGATGGTACGCCTTATTAGAAAGTATGCCTTAATAGAAATTCCCCTTTTTTCAGCTGGAAATTGACCGAAAACAGGTTTATTTCTGACCCTACTATAATATTTCTACATGTAAATTAGGCCTTCTACCATGTTCTGCTCACCACCAACATTCACACCCAAAGAACAACTCCAGCCAACCCCCCCCAAAGCTCAGGTGTAGCCAGTAGTGTAAAAACAAAATATTGTTGATTAAATATGTACAACATTGCTGAAACGATAGGGAAACTATTAGGGAAATGACAACTCAGGTGGCTGACATTTTAAAAAAGTATGCTTTATGACATCCAGAAATTGTATGCCCTATCCCTTATACCCTGCAAATTGACTTGGTAGCTGGAAAATGTATGCCTTATCAGAGGTTTGACTGTATATAAATTATCTTGCTTTGAGTTTTTCCCCTTCGGCTCGCCCTTATACAATTATTTAATAGCACAGCTGTATTGTGATGACACTAAGAATAGTTGATATCTTCAGTCTTCAAAGTGTAAAACAATGAAATGATTAAATCTTATGGAGAAATTATACTCATAATATCGAAGAAAAAACTAAGTTGATCATGATACAAACATCCACAACTACGGTGATGGTCGAAAAAGGAGTTTACAAATACATATGAAAAAGAAAATAAACCACTCCTTTATCTGAAATGCTGATCCCAATTTGTATTTGGATTCATGAGTCTTACGATCATGGCAAGATATAGATCAAGAAATTTACTCAGCCCACGACTTGTTGGAAGGAGTACGAGGACCGAAAAGACCAGGACTCGTGGCACGAGGTACTGTAAGGCTAGGCTCGATGGACGGTGGAGTAGGCGCTTGGTCCGGGTCAGCTACAGAGCACGGTTGTTCAGTGATCAGGTCTGGCTCACAAAAATTGTCACTTACGGAGCCACGTCGCCCAAGATTGCGTAACTTGACGTCGTGGATCCATCATATTATGGGGGTGGACATGTGGAAGAGCTGCTGGAGGAGGCGCATGAGCAGCTGTTCTATCTTTTTTCTTGCCTTTGCGTTTGCCGATTTGACGCCAACCTGGCTTAGCCGCTGGAGCAGGAAGGTCAGTATCTGCTGGTGGAGGGGGTGGCTCTTGTGAGACTGGTGCTGTAGCGGCAGGGGGCTGCCAATCAGGCTGGAATTCACCACCTGGTCCGTACTTGGATTTCATGCAGAGCAGGAAGCCCATTTCGCTGACAATAATTTGAGTGATTCCAGTCTACAAGAAGGTACGAAACATACTGTTGAAGATTTCGTCGCTCTTCACGCAATTTTCCGACTTCGCCTAAAAGCATGCGTACTTCAGCTGCCAGCGCCTTGCTGAATTCATCAAGATACTAAGGGGCCAAGTCGGTACATTATGAAGCATGATAATAGCCGTCAAACTTACACCTTGTACATTGAAGGGAACTTGTTCTTGTGCTGTAGATTTGACAGCCTCAAGTGTTTCTTTATGATGCCTCTCGCAATCATTTCGCCAATCCTCAGAGAGCTGTCTCAAAAGCTCCTGTTGCTCTGCATTCTGGCGCTGTAGTTGCTCAATAATACTTTCTAGAGCTTCAATCAGAAGGAAGATTAGGAGACTTAGACATCTGAGGGACAATCAGGATGTACCTGGCTTTGACTGATTCTGTATCCTCTCATCAGTCGCTCGTTGGATCTCGGCTTGGAGGTCATCATGAATTTTTTGAATCATCTCGCGAAGCTCAAGGGTCTCCACGTCTTTATCTTGTCGCCTTGCAGCTTTTTCCGCGTATCGATTATCAGAGTCTTTTTTCTTTTGGACCGTTATGTCACGGTTATCCTGGAGTAGATTTGTGATATCGTTGAGTTGCGCTCTCAGAAGTTCATCCCGCTCAAGAGATTCTGCCCTCTCCCGTTCTCGGATGTCCGCCTCTTCAGCCATTCTTGCCTGCTTCTCACCTTGTAGATCAGCTTTGACAACAGCTAATTCCTCCTCTAAAGCTCTGATCCGAGCTACTTGTTCTTCCTGAAACTGTCGACGGGTTTCCTCAGCTTCATTCATCAAACGCCCGCGTTCAGTTGCAGCTGCCTCTCGTTCTCGTGCAAATTCCTCTCTTTCCAGACGGACAGTCTCAAGTATGTCTTCTGCATGTCTTGATGCAACACCTTCAACCACACTTCGCATCGAAGACGCGATCGATTTGGTCTCAAGATCTGCGGGTAATCTTGGAGTTTCTGGTCGAGGTTCTGCTGAGGCCTCTGAAATGACTTCGAGGGTTGGAGTTCGAGGCGTTTGAGACCTGGTAGACGGCGATCTCGTTAATGAGGGCCGATCAGATAGTTCATGTAAAGGTCGAGCGGGAGGAAGAGCCTCCAGGCGACTTTGAAGTGTATCCCAGAGGTGTTCAGTTCGTTCTCTATTCTCATGTTCTCGTCGTTCTTGATTTTCTAAAAAGATTTTTTCTCGGTGTTCTTCATTACGCCGGAATTCCGCTTCCCGTTCGTCCTCCGCTTGAGTTGCGGCAAGAGCAACATCATGGAGATGTCGCTCAATAGCACCCAACCTTTCGTGGCGCTCGCGTTCGTGCTCGACATCCTGGAGCTCAATGGGAGTAGCACTTCTGTGAGACTTGGGAGGAGGATGAATCGTAGATGCAAGTCTACGAGGAGGGACAGGAAGAGGGGAATCATAGTCAGAGTAGCCGGCATCACTTTCAGCAACAGGAGGCACTCCAGTTGAGACTTCATGCTCTACTTGCTCGATTGGACGACCTTCAAAGGTGGAGGGTTGCTCGGACGGTCGTCGTGACATATATACAGGGGAGCCGCTTCTCTCTTGTCGGAGTGGTTGGGCTGGTGGAGAACGAGTAGCTGGGGGGCTAGATATTTCAGGGGAACGAGTGAGTGACGAACGAGCACCAGTTGCTGGAGGCTCCGCTGAGGAACGGATATGAGGAGGAGGGATATAGGTTTGAGGCGTCGGCGTCCGACTGGGAGTAGAAGCAATCGGGATAGCCCACCGGCTAGGAGCGTCATCCGTTGGGGAATGCGGACGGCCATCGTCTGCTTCATATAGAGAGTGAACTGGAGAGTAATAAGCTGAAGGATCGTGAAAATTGAGAATCAAAATGAAGATAGGAAGAAGGGGTGACTAACCAGGTCCCGAGGGGTGTTGAGTAGTCGGCGTACGACTGCGTGGTATCTGATGAGGATCATGAGTGACAATGTCTTCTGGCTCAATCGCAACGATAGTGGGGGCGCGGTGAGAGAGACGCGAGGCACGAGAAACAGTAGAAGGAGGAGCTACAGTTATGGGAGATCCAGGTCTGGATGGTCTTGGTTCTGAATAGTCAACATGGCGTGTTTCAGGAGCTAGTACTCGCAGCGGCGATTCTGAGCGGCCATGAATTAAGGGGCTTGTAGGTGTACGAGAGAGTTCATGACGAGAGTGAGGACGTGAAAGTTGTCTCGGCAGATGGACACCAGAAGGAGAACCGGGAGGTCCCAGGCTAGGAGGAACACGGGAACGAGAGCTAGGATATCGAGAAACGGAGGGATATTCATAACGACTGTATTCTGGGGTTCTACGTTTGTCGTGATCATCAATTGGAGTACGAGATCGTTGGTCATGATCATCGTCATGTTCCAAATGAAGACTGTGGGACCGTCGATGATAGTCATCATCGTGCTCGTGGGGTATAGAATCAGGCCATCGACAATGGTCATCATCGCGCTCGCGGGTAGGAGAACGAGGCCGCCGATGGTGGTCATCATCACGCTCGCGGGGCGGGGTGCGAGACCGTCGACGATGGTCACCATCACGCTCGCGGGTAGAAGAACGAGGCCGTTGACGATGGTCACCATCACGCTCGCGGGTAGGGGAACGAGGTCGTCGGCGATGATAATCATCACGCTCGCGGGTAGGAGAACGAGGTCGTCGACGATGGTCATCATCGCGCTCGCGGGGCGGGGTGCGAGACCGTCGACGATAGTCATCGTCACGCTCCCTGGGTGGGGTGTAAGAGTGTCGGCGATGGCTATCATCACGTTCCCAAGGCAAAGTGCGAGAGCGCCGGCGACGGTCATCGTCGCGTTCCCGAGGCGGAGTATAAGAGCGTTGCCTATCGCCACCATCGCGTTCTCGATATGATGTAGGAGAACGTCGACGAGGCCTGCGGTCATGTTGATGTTCTTGAGGTGGAGTACGAGAATATTGGCGTTGCCGTTCTGAAGACCTTCCATGGTATCTCCTGTGAGGAGAGCGAGAGTATGAACGTCCGTGGACTGTCGGTGTCCTTGAGCGCGATCGGTCTCGTCCTCTGACAGGAGTCCTCGGAGATGAACGGCGATGTGAGGAGTATTCTGATGGATAAAAAAGGTGGCTTGGTGAGTGTCCTAAGGTTTGGTCATGGCGGGGCAAATGCCCTGGCCTGGAGGAAGGATAGCGAGGAATTCGTGTATCTGCCAAGCTTGTGGGAGAAAATGATCTACTTCTGGTGTGACGAGGGGGATATTCACCGGAAATAATAGTTCGAATCGGGGGTGAATGGGATCTGAGGCGATGTTGGGAGCTGGATCGTGAGCGACTTCTCCCTCTTGACGGGGCTATTGTAATCGGTGTGCGAGGTGGGCTTGAGTGTGCCCGGGAAGGTGAATGTGAGGGAGTCTGTGACCTTGAAAGTAGACCAGAGCGACTGATTGTAGGTGGTTGCAATTGTGGGTAATCAATGCCAGTAGAAGGAATCACAATTTGTGGCGGCGGTGCTGAAGTAGGTACAGTTGATGGAATCATGATGGGTATAGGCGTAGGGCTACGAGGTCGGCTATGAACAGATCCGCGACTAGGGCTGTGTCTGCTACTCCTGCTCTCAGTCCTAGGCCGTTCAATGCTA
>Ga0153934_1000170_pt1 | contig 18588 bp, 18 predicted proteins | sample TSNJ018MetaG_FD_104708 | JGI IMG/M metagenome (GOLD analysis project Ga0153934, IMG submission 104708) | Attine ant fungus gardens microbial communities from New Jersey, USA - TSNJ018 MetaG | ecosystem: Host-associated > Fungi > Mycelium > Unclassified | place: USA: New Jersey, Wharton State...
TTTGAGATGTTTTTGGTACCATTTGAAAGGTCTTCTTAAGGGCTTTTGGTGGCCATTTAGATTGTCAAAATTGGTCAAGTATTTCCAGAGTTATAGTCCAAATGAAGTTTATGACACAAGATAGGAGCACATAACTCCTCAGATTGCTGCTGATGAGACATGGATGGTAGTGGTGATAGTGATGATTCCTTTTCTTTTAAGGACATATAGATTTCTTGGTTGGATAGAATAGCTATAGTATCTACTTCTAGCTACCAAGAATGAAACAACTATTGTTCCTAAGAAGGAAACCTCTACTCTAGATAGAGCTTTAAGAGCATTACTATTATTCCCCTGTGTAGACAGATGACAATGCACCTGTAGTATGGAGCAGATAGTGAAAAGAAAGTATATAGCAATACCAGAAAGTAAGGTTAGATCTCAAAGTAAGAATACTGGTATTGTCCAAGTTCTCTGCTTGCAGTCCCTAACTAACTGCAAAGTTCCCTTTATACCTGGGACCCAGCTTCTAAAAAGCCTATGAGTGCTATACTCACTAGTAAGAATAATGATAAGAGTAAGTATTGACAAGGCCTCAAGGTGAGGGGTTGCCTAAGGTATCAAGTTCTAATATTAAGGTACAGACTTAGGACTGAAGCTCTGACCCTAACTAGTGACAATTGAAAGGAAAGAACTTGATAGAGTTCTCCATTGGATTTCTACTAGTACTTATACAAATATCCCATAGTCTGTGTGCCTGCTTTCCATGGTCACAAGACTATAACTAATAACTATATAGTTCTTTACATAATACTGTCCTATGCTATTTATATCTTCTCTACATTGTATTTCTAGAGGTTTCCCATTAAGTTGATAAATACATGGGAGGTATTTTCCTTCTTTGGAGCCAACTTATAACATAAGATGTTTATAACTAAGGAGACAATATATATAGTATAGACCATCCTCCAGGAGTCTTATCCTATTCTTTGAGGTTTTTCCTGGAGGTGAGTTATAATATATTCTGTAGTGTATCTATACATATTGAGGTTTCTCCTAGAGTCCACTTTAGTTGCTCTTACATAGGGAGAGTATTGGACATGAACTGATTAGTGTGATGTCATTTTCTCTTTCTACTCTTTCTATTTATGTTACTGCCATTATTAATCTGAAACATCCAAACTTGTATAAATAGTATTTTCTTAGAGTAGGCTCACTCAGTCATCTACCACACTGGGTAACATCTGAGATCATTTACTACAGTTTATAATTTTATCTTTTGTCTAAGTAGTTTATCCTATGTGCCATTGTGTCATGGTATGAGTAACTACCATCCACCTCCTTTGTTCCTATATTGTAAGGATAGGTCAGTTCATTCCAACATCATTGGTTATGACCAATGAGCTTATGTCTCAGTGGCTTAGTCATGCTGACCCTAACCATACTCCATATCCAAGTTGACAAGAAGAACTTGATGGAGTTCTCATTCAATTACTGTATACTTATACACAACCTGTATTTACAACTATTTATAATGTCCTGTGCATCTCTTTTGAGTAACTCCCTTCTGCACATCTGATAATCAAAATTAAAAGAAAAGAAAAAGAAAAGAAATATAAATATTGACTTGGCCATTTTGCCAAGTCATGACAGTTGGGCCACCTTGATGAAGTGACCTATTGTGCCCTTGACATGGGTTGGGAGCTTGCTAGGCTTCATTCCCTGAATGGAGCTGAAACTAACAGTATGTTCAGTCTTGGTAGATATTTTAATGAATTGATAGTTTTCTATGTGTTGTCAACTGTCATGAATAAATTGTATTGATTCATGTGCAAATAACTAAACCTCCAGTGTCATGATTTTTTTGGAGTCAGAATTTGTATTCCTAGCAAAGAGTGAACAAAGAGTGATGGCCTAAACAGGGTCCAACATGAGGGTGTACCTAATGCACAATCATTCACAAATCAACCATGTCGTGATATTCTAGCCACATCCCGACATACAAACTCATGTGTTGTATGTTATGTCAATTCTGACCGTTCGCTGACAGAATTTTTGATTTGAAATTAAAGCCCCTTCATGGGTCCCTATTTTGACTACAGATCCATTGGTGGATATTACAGCTAATGCATGCCATCAAAGCGTACTGTCGCTCGCAACAACTTATTTGTTATTTCCCTCCCATCCGTTTACAGCTCTCCGCGTCTTTGCCTCCTCTACTCTGGAAAAATATTCAGGCTTCAAAAAACCCCGCTCATCCCCCGCGGACAGCACGACGCCATTGTCAGAAAGTTCGAATTTGATTCCAGCCTCAAGCGCTTTCTGAACATCAATGAAAATGAGAATTTGTGAGGAATTTTTCATTCCTGCCCGACAAACGGCTAAGAATCAGGAGCATGTGTTGTTCAGTATGGGTGCGCACCGCTGATAATATCGCCTCCGGCAACACCTTGAGCGAGATGTATATGATTCCGCTTCATCTTCGATAGTCCTTCTTTTTGTATGATATTCCATGCATTTCTCGTCGTTCCATGTACGGCTAGTTTTGTTGGTATATCATCCACACTTAAGATAGGCTTCATCTCGACTTTGACCATCTATCTACAGTCAGTCAATCTAATTAGAATAGAGGAAGTTGGACGTACACTTAGTGAATGTCCTTGGTTCGCTTTGATCCACCACACACCATGGGACTCATCTCCCTTAACATTGGCAGATCCTACGCTTGTTCCGTCAGGGAGCTCAAGAACCAATGTAAATCGTTGTTTCGCGTTGTCCCGAACAATGTCTTTCAATTGGTCCAGCGTAGCACCGAGAGTTTGTATGCGAGGCCTCTTTAACTGAAGGTTTTGAAAGGTGGAAGGAGCAAAAAAAAGTGGAAGGAACCATTAATAGGTTACCCAAGAAGAAAAGGAGTGATACCGACAATATCTTCAACTTTCACGAATCCATCCGGTCGCATTAATATACCCTCCGACAGCGCTCCATGCCTCAATATCCACGAAAGCGTTTTGGACAGCCGTACGCCAGGTGAATCTGTATCCATGCCACGAAGCCTTGTAGGATTTCCTCCTCCCTTACCAGATAACGACAATTTGTCACCACTGTCGCCTTTCGCGAAGCGCTTCCATCCATTTTTCTTTGACTTTGACTGCATAGTGCTATCAGCTGGCTCAGTCATTCTGGTATTTCGTAGAAGAGAGGAATGGGATTTTTGTGAGGTTGACAATAACAACGGATGGGATGATAACAACTTTTGGGAGAAAGATCGCCAAAGATGGGAGTTGAACAGACTGGGTTGATAGACGTAAGAATGATAAGCCGACACGATGAATTTAAACATGCATATATCACAACATGGTTGATTTGTGACACAGCGGACAATCACTCGCCGGCCGCGTGATGCTGTCAACTGATCTGTCACTTGGCTGTCCACTAAATCTGCATATCACAGATGTCATGCACTTCCGGGGAGGGATTCACTAGGCCCACGGGTCCGTGTGGTTACATCAGACTAGAAATGGCACATAGGTACTTAGCTTACTTGGACAGTGGGTGAATTACTTGGACAAAAGGTGAACTACTTGGACAGCGGGTAAACTCGTAGTTAAGGACTCTCGTAGTATATATTTATATATATGTCGGTCTCTGTCTTGTAGACCTCAGTCGTTATCAGTAGAAGTGACGTCTGAGTTTCTATTGCTTTCTAGATGAAAACCAGAGTACATTTGACATCCTTGGATTCAGTTCGGTGTGCATTTGTCTTTCGCAGCGGCCAGCATTAGTCGGCTCTTCATACTTTCAAGCGAAAAGCACGTTGCTCTTCTAGGAAGAGATTTATCCTATTATCTCACGTCGCACATATTATTGTCGTTTAGAAATAATGCATGCTGCGACATGTATCTTGAAAACATCAAGAATAGATTTGGACCATTGGATACACCTGGTGAAGCCTTGGCTTGACGGGGTCACTCGTTTGGTGTCAACTACCATGTCATCTTGTATGAGACGCATACGAATAATCTGCATTTGTGACAGCTTTGTACAAAGCTGATGGCCTCATAGCTTCCTTATGTCGCAAGCGGTTGATCATCACAGGAAACATCACAGGAAGCTTTGTACTGATCCTGCCAATGATCTTGATCCGATTGAATTAGAGGTTCTTGAATAGGCAGGCCCCCTGCCTGCATTTCATTCTGCCTTGTCAACATTTTCTGTCCTCTTTACACATACATGATACAACGGTAAAGTTTAAAGTTTGGCAGGTAACCTTCCTGCACCACTCAACCTTATTGTTTCCCCATTGACGTATGGGCAATCCAATACCCATCGGACAGTCTTTGCAAACTCTGAAGGTTGGCCGAACCGCCTTGGATATATGATTCCATCATTCTCCAGACTCTTTCGTATTTTGCCTGGGAAATGCGCGGTCATGTTACTGTTGAAAACACCTGGAGCAATGGTAACGACACGGATGGAATGCCTAGCCAGATCGCGTGCCATGGGAAGAGTCATCGATCGAAGCGCACCCTTAGTTGCAGAGTAAGCGGTTTGGCCTGGTTGACCCTCGTACTACAATCGAAGGTCATCAATAGGTCAGCTCCAGTTAGGTCAAGAGTGAAGTTCCAAGTCTCACAGCAGCAGCACTCGATACGAAAATAACAATTCCCCTCTCCCCATCTGCACCTTCCTCCGGTTCAACCTTGACGAGATGCTTCAACACTAATCTTGTCAAGTTGAAGGATCCAGTCAAATTGACAGCTAGTGCAAAATCCCAAAGGTCCAGTGAATGGGGCTCTCCATGTGCATCAATGATCTTGGCAGCTGTACCAACACCGGCACAATTGATAACACCACCAAGACTAGCTTTTGTTTCGCGCGTCCATGCAACAGTCGATTTGACTGCGGCCTCAATTTGCGATACATTTGTGATGTCTGTTTTGAAGAATTTGAGATTTGGATGGTGAGCTATAGTGTTTGGAGGAGGAGAACGATCGACAACGAAGACGAAAGCTCGCTGAGAGAGTAAATCTTCGACCGTCGCGAGCCCAAGACCGGAAGAGCTGGTGAGTTGAAACGTCAATAACGATAGGAGATGTTGGAAGTTTCTGACCCTCCAGATATGACAAAAGTGCGCTTTGCGACTTTCATAAATGATGATTTGGCATTAAAGAGATGATTGGTGTTTGATCTTATTCACGTGGAAAGACACCCGAGTGTACTTACGTCATCAGGAAATCCTTGATTCGCCTGTTTGTTACAAGAGTCGATAATGTTCCGTCCTGCTCTGCGTTCTTCTGTGGGTGCTAAAGTCGTTGTCTCGATACAAATTTTGATTAGATCCCTCAGACTCGTCTTCTTCGCGGGACAGTGCCCTCCTCCTTTCTTGCTGGTCGATTAACTGTATACCGTTGCATTTCACAGCAAGTTCGCTCGCAAATCCAGGAAGCTATCGGCTCAACACCTGTCGTACTGTTCATGAAAGGTACTCAAGACGCCCCGCAATGTGGTTTTTCACGCGCCGCAGTGCAAGTCCTTGGAATTCAAGGTGTACCTGCAGAGAAACTTCGGACATACAACGTACTTGCAGACGAGGAACTGCGACAGGGCATCAAGGAGTTTTCGTACGTCTTGAATTGACTTATTTCGTCGTAAGTCTGATGCCTTTGTCCATCCAGAGAGTGGCCAACCATTCCTCAAATCTATGTAAACGGTGAATTTGTCGGTGGATGTGATATTCTCATTTCGAGTGAGTGGTGATCCGTCATGTGGGCCTGATAAAATTGTTGACTGCTACTAGTGCACCAATCTGGTGAACTTGAGACCTTATTGGAGAACAACGGCGTTATCCCAAAGGTCCCTGAACCGCTGGTAACAGACGATACCACCCCACCCTCATGATACTTGTTCATCTCTCCACTCCACCCAAATTTAATCCAATATACATGGAAGGGACAAAACTAACGCCTTTTCCCAACTCTTCCTATGCTCACATTCCCGCTTTAAGTGGAGTGTCATCCATTTAATGATATCCAGACTTACTCGAATTACCGAATAAGCCAGAAAGTTTATATAAATTCAATGGTTCCATCTGAATCGATCTTCCCTCTTTTCACTGTCTCCCCTCTAGCCTTCAAAATGTCCTCAATTGTACGCAGATTGCCCTCTGTAGATTCCTTGAACCAGCCGAGGTGATCCGCAATGAGATGCCTACGTAGTGAAGATTAGCACGTATTGTGCACAATTTAAGTATACACACCGGTTCTTACAGCCCGGACACTGCACGAGGACGATTCCCTCCTCGTACGAGTGTTTGGTAAATTGATGCGTTGATCTTTCACCACACCCTTCAACTGTGCAAGTAAAAGTTATTGAAAGCTTCGGTTCAATTTTACCCAGTATCTGTTTGAACACAGTGTGTCCCTCTGCTTCCTGAATTGTTCCTTTTTCAGTACTTACAGAGGAGCTGGTTGCATCTGATGCAGCAGTGGAATATCGTGAGCGAGATATATGTGCAGCTACACTGGGACGGAAGTAGAGCCGAACTCTGAGTGACGAAGGAAGGATAGGACTAGGTATAACAAGACTACGGAGTGGCGGTGGGAGGCCTGTGTTTCGAAAGAGTTTACAAGGCAGCATGATAGTGGACGAAAGGAGACAAATTTGTTTGTGGCAGCCAAATATACTCAGCCACACGATGTAGATCTCTATAACCACATCAAGCAATCCTTCCAAAAATATTGCAGAGGGATAGGACATAAGAGTACATTGTAAAAGAACACAAGCGGAAAGTGATATCGAAGTGTATGGGGGATTGACTGTCCACTATACGACTCCTGGACTTGTTTTTTCAATCTCGGAGAGAAAAGAACCAAGTTCCTGTTCTACTATCAGAAACGGACAGGGGCTACAACATGGATGAGCGTACTTTGTTATTTGGCTCGTAACTGAGGCCAAGCTTGACTGCATCAATCGCTTCCTTGGGTCTGGCCAGGCCAAGCAAGGCTTTGGCTTTACGGTAGTGCCCCTTTGGCCAGTTTCTTCGGACAGCAATCACAGTTTCTGCATCTGCAAGAGCAGACACATAGTCTTTAGCATCAAAATATGCAGCAGAACGGTTGGACACTGTTGTGGACAGTTCTTCGCGCATGAACTGGTTGGCTTCCCAGGACGGCCGTTGTGTTGCGAGTGTGGCAGCTTTTGAGTAACATTGGATGGCCTGTTGCATTTTACCACTTTTGAATAGAGACTGCATTGAAATCAATACATAAGAAATGATTGCAACAGATAGGACTGACGTTTCCCTCATCCTTGGCAGCAGTGACTAATTGTGTTAGTTTCTGAGAGACGACATTGCTGGGTGGTGGGCAAGCGAGATTAGGATTGATAGCAAGTAGCCGAGTAAGTCGGTTGGTAACATCAAAATCCAAATTACAATTGTCGCATTTCTCTAGTTTATGTGGTTCACATACTGCACTTACGCCGTCGGTGCCAAGTGCAAGGGGCACTGGATGGAAATCCTGGTCAATGAGGGCTAGCAGGGCAGGATCTGGGGAGGGCATTATGGCCTGCTGAGGCTGCTGAGGGCCATGAGAGTGGGAAGACTCGCCCGGTGCATGCGAATGTGAGTGCGACATAATCAATAGCCAGACTATTTACTTGGCCACGTCAAATTCTATTCAACACCATGTGACTGTGCGACTCTTCCCCTTTGTCAGCACAACTTGAGTGAATTTTTCGGTAATCCATCTATCCTCCAACTCTCATCATCTTTCTGATCTTCTCTATACTCGCATTCTAGAATGACAAATGGTCTTGTAAATGAAACTTCGACCCTTGAGAGCAAATTCTGTAAGTCTCTCATTCTCTCGCAAGCACTGTCCCACTTATCCTAGATTTTTAGCAAATCTCGGTCTCGCCAAGTCTGCCTATGTCCCACCACATCTTAGGGCGCAGCGGGCCGCCTCCTCTCCTGTAGCTACACACAGGTATGTACGACTCTTTCTGACTTCTTCCACTTTTTGGTGTTGAGCCACTGCTCCTTCGCAGAAGCGACTGGGATAATTCCCGTCCCACTACCCCTTCCAACTCTTATCGCAATAGTGGCAATTCTGCTTTTGAGTCCAGAAGCAACAACAACAGGAGTAGTTTCTTCTCCCGGGACAACAGCCGAACTGGTGGCGGTGGCTGGTCCGGTCCCCATTCTAATGCTTCTTCTCGTGACCCCTCGGGCACAACGTTCGGCTATGGTGTCTGGAAAGATGGCAAGCATCATGTTGGATCTCGCAATATGCGCATGGAGAAAGAGCTTTTTGGTGATACTAGTGACCCCACGAAGCAACACACCGGCATCAATTTTGAGAAGTATGACGATATTCCTGTCGAGGCTACTGGTGCAGATGTCCCAGAGCCTGTCCTCTCCTTCACCAGCCCACCCCTGGACCCCGTTTTATTGGAGAATATAGGGTATGCTATGTATGCTACACCCACTCCCGTTCAAAAGTACTCCATTCCCATTGTTGCCAATGGACGAGATTTGATGGCATGCGCCCAGGTAATATAACACTGTATTATATAATGAGAGTGACCAACTGGCTGATACATCCTCCTCTAGACCGGTTCCGGTAAAACAGCTGGCTTTTTGTTCCCTATCCTTTCTGCCTCCTTTTCAAATGGTCCCCTCGCACCTTCACCAGACGCCGTTGCAAATTATGGTCGCGGCCGCAAGGCATACCCTACTGCCCTTATCTTAGCCCCTACCCGCGAGCTTGTGTCGCAAATTCACGATGAGGCTCGAAAATTCGCATACCGATCCTGGGTTCGTCCCGCCGTTGTTTACGGAGGTGCTGATATCAATCAGCAACTGCGTCAAATCGAGCGAGGCTGTGACCTTCTCAGTGCCACTCCTGGTCGCCTTGTCGATCTCATTGAACGAGGACGTATCAGCTTGAGTAATGTCAAATATCTGGTTTTGGACGAGGCTGATCGCATGCTTGACATGGGGTTTGAACCTCAAATTCGACGCATTGTTCAGGGCGAGGATATGCCTGGAGTTCATGAACGCCAGACCCTCATGTTCAGTGCCACGTTCCCCCGTGACATTCAGATTCTTGCCAAGGATTTTCTGAAAGACTACATCTTCCTCTCTGTTGGTCGTGTGGGTAGTACCTCAGAAAATATTACCCAGAACATCGAGTACGTCGAGGACAATGACAAACGAAGTGTTCTTCTCGATATCCTTGCATCACAGCCTAAGGAGGAGCTAGGCCTTACCTTGATCTTTGTTGAAACTAAACGCATGGCTGATATGCTCAGTGACTTCTTGATGGCCCAGAACTTCCATGCGACGTCTATACACGGTGACCGCAGTCAACGTGAGCGTGAAATGGCGCTACAGACCTTCCGGACTGGTAGGACCCCCATCCTTGTTGCTACGGCTGTTGCCGCACGTGGTCTTGATATCCCCAATGTCACACACGTTATCAATTACGATTTGCCATCCGACATTGATGATTATGTTCATCGCATCGGTCGTACCGGTCGTGCCGGCAACACCGGTAACAGCACTGCCTTTTTCAACAGAAATAATAAGAACATTGCTCGTGATTTGTTTGAGCTTCTTCGCGAAGCCAATCAGACAATTCCTACATGGTTCGAGACCTTCCTCACTGATGCCACCTACGGGAACAATGGATATCGTGGTGGCCGAGGCCGTGGCGGCGGCAGAGGAGGTCGAGGCAATGGCAATCGGGATCATCGTTATGGCGGAGGAGGTGGAGGTGGAGGAGGTTATAGCAGTGGAGGCTACGGCGGAGGGTATAGTGGTCCGGCAAGGTATGGAGGTGGCGGGCCTCCGAGTGGAGGTTATGGTGGCGGAGGCTACGGCGGGGGTTATGGTGGTGGTGGCGGAGGCTGGTGGTGAACATTTCTTTGTCAGTGGATTTGCTGTCCATCACCGCCGTCACTTACATGAACAAAACACAAGAAAAAAATTTCTTTCTTCCTTCGGTTTCTGGATTTGCTTCATCAGTTTGAACAATCGCCATCTTGGCTTGACTATATGGTCACTCTCGTCGCCAGTATGTAACATCGACCCATACTTCTTTTCTGACATACACACATCATATGCACGCACACTATACGCCTAATAATGCAATTCCTTAGATTCAGGTTTCATCGTTTCTCTCCGGTTTGCTCGCATGGAATGGGTTTTATTGTTGCCGATTATCTCTCCTCTGTTGAAATTACGGACGTTGGGATCGCAACGCTGTTGAAGTTTGTGTATGATGAAAATACCCCTTCCTATCCAATTTCACCGCTTTATGGTTGTAACTCTTGGCTGCAACTTTTGACGATTCGGCGTAACTCTTCTTTATATCCTCGGTTTGGTTCGACACGAACTGTTCGATTTGGACTTGGGGCGCAATTCATCTCTCCACCTGTATATTACGGACAACCTCACCGTACACGCCGGTACATGGTCATTAATCTTGCATCGCATCCTCTCCCATCGCATTTGCATTGCATTTTTATTGCTTTCTCGTCATCTCAAACTCTCGCGATCCACTTGCCTTTTTTCATCATACACATTGAACGGTTTGTTATATTATATCGGTCATGCAATGAAGTTGATAGATGCGGGCACACTTTTCTATCTACCTTTTTCTCCCTCTTCACGCTTTGTCTCTTCTTTCTCCGTGCTGTCTTATGCTCTTTTTTAAATCCTTTTCCTTTATGTTGTGTGTTAGCTTTTTGGGTTTTCTTAGATACTTGTTGGACGAGACTTGATCCTTCTATAAATCATCTTATGTTCCAATCACCGTTTGAAGTCAGCTGATGGCTTGGAAGTACATGTTTGAAGAAATCTCATCATTTGTTTGTCAGTCTTCAGTGACAGTGAATATCATCTGTGTATCTCTTCAGCTCAGAATGTAGGGTCTTCATCTTGAAAGTCTGTGCTATTGATATTAAGATTTGAAAACTCAGAGAAATAGTTGCTAGAGGAAATTCGTCATATGTCTAAATTTGAGGAGCCTAGAGATATTCTGTATCTTTTCAGATCCCCTAATAGGCACAGGTGAAATCCAAAAAGTTCTGTATAAATAGTTGTCAGTCATCATAATTACTTCTGTATACAATCCCTGGACAAACATGATGATGGCAAGTACCGAACTGGGAAATCTAGCACCACCGAGTTTAAGAGTGTCCTTTATTCAGTGCTTCTTCTCGGCCAGCGTGGAACATCTTGTATCGCATTAGAAGACACAGGAAAACTAAGAATTGACCGGTACGCCCGCCGATATCAGGACAATGCCTAGTTCTGTGTAAGTCCCTTTTTTGGTATGATTCTCTTTCACTCAATCGAAACTGAATTCTGGGTAGCCATTCAACGGGGTCACAGATACCTAGATTACCAGAGCCTGTCGTGCTTGCCTGGACTCCAGACTATGGCGATGGGGACGTTGCCTATATCGCGAGACCTCCTGGTCCATCCGCGTCCTCTGCGGTCGGTACAACTACGCTACCGATGGAAACAGTCAGAGAAGAGCAATCACCCCCGCATCCATCCCCACATCCATCCTCAGTCGACGAAATGAGCGATCATGAGGACCATTGGACGTCAGTAGTATCATCGGCACACGCTACCATTGGTGAAGGTCCAGTATTAGTGTCAGAAGAAAATGCTCCTAGTACCTTACAAGAAGAGAGACCACCAGAGTGCGTGATCTCTTGTGATGAAGTTCGGGTGACAATCTCATTATACAATATACGCAGTTATGTCGAAGCTTTACTACCCACCACCCCAGTGGATTATTCATTTCGCCTCGTCGAAGAGGATCCGAACTCTATGGTAGTCGTCCCACCCACGGATGTAACAGATACACGACCGCTTTACCACATCCGCGTTGTTCACGATTTATTTGATCCGAGTTTCTTTGTGACCTCGATCCGAAAAGGAAATGACGACGGCCACTTTGTAGGTGATTTCAGGTGAGTTGGATATCTAGCAGTTTTGTAATTGGCTATATGTCTTACCTTGCATCTCAGGACGAGGGCAGACTGTTCGGCATTGGAAGAAACCGTTTATTTTAACAGATCCGAGGATCATATTTTCAAGAAACTGGTTCCTGGTACAAAAAGAGACGAGGTTTGTATTGGTAGCAGTCGTTGCTTTTTGCTGAGGTATACTATTTGAATAGTTTCAATGGAAGCTGCAACATGCTGATGGGGGATTGCTGCAATGGAAGTGGGGAAAATGGTGGACTGTAAATCCTACTTTTCTTGGCTCCTTGCTACTCACCCTCAGCTATCTAGTGTCGCTATGTTCCTGAACAGATGATCTCAAAAGGCAAAAACCATAACATTGTTGCTCAGTTCTACCCTGCAAGAATGCGATCGCCTACAAATTCTCAGAGGTTCACTCGAATGACCATGGAACCCTTGGGGCAAAAGTACTTCGACGAAATACTGCTCTCGGTGCTAATCCTGGAGAGGAAGAGGAAGAAAATTATAACACACAGGAGTTAATAGAGAGGGAGAACTTGTAATGATCTAGTGATACAGACGTTTGGAAATGATTGTCATTGATGAATGACCAGTGAATCTGGTGTTTTCAGGCCTGGATCGATATCCCGAGCGGATGACACGTGAACTGATAGCTCTTGTGCCATTTTTTTCACGATATGCGATACTAACCCTTCAAACATCACCCTGTCATCACCAAGAACCCAATTCGACTCTAGTATAACCCGTGCAGGCACTTGGGTGCTGTCAATAAGCCACTGCATTCTACACATCAAGGCGGTGCTTGATTGCGGTGTGGTCAAACCGTAGCGTTCCTTAGACTGTGAACGAACCGGGTTTCGACGAGCTCTGCGAGACCAAGTATTTGTGTCCGCTTGGACTAAAACTGGATCTAGGTGGAGCATAGTTGAGGACACTTCTTCAAGAGCTAGCGGACATTCACGTGCGACTACACAGGCCAGACTGCAGATTCTAAGCAACGCAGCTTGCAGATTTTTGGCATTAATTGAACTTGAAGACAACTTAAATTGGCCAATGAGGGTATTCCTTGGCGGTTGTAGAAAATGCAAGGCATTAGTCGAGTTAACTGAAAGACGCCCAAATGACTGATGAAAGCAAGATGAATTTAAGAAGTTGTGTTCTTGAGATGCTCTTACATCAGGAATATGTTCCTTCGTGAAAGACCAAGCTATCCCCCAACGTCGAGTTTGACCCTGGACAAACTCTGTCATCGCGTATGTCCAAACCTGACAAACGAACTAAGCCGTGTTCACGAGGATCCACAATCTACTCACAGAGCGTTTACGGAGCAAAGTGACAATCTCGGAAATTGTGGACATTTTACCCATCATTGAAGTGAACCATCTTACTATTTTTGAGCCTTGATGAGACTGTTAACAGACAAAATGTATATCACCTGCATTTTCCTCTGTGACGTTCGCTTTCATCGACCATTTGACCGATAAATGCAGCCTCTCCACCTGGCAGATAAATCATTTCAGTATCTGCACCTGTGCATACCTGGAACGTCGGCTCGAATCAATATCTGGACAACTGACTCCAAAGAACATACACTACTAGGAGGAGCTTCCTTGGATTCTGCTAAGCGAGTGATTTCGGTTCTACTGGCATAGAACGGGGGATTGCACATGATAAAATCAAACCTGACAGATTACTATTAGCCTGTCAGCTGGAAATTCTGCACAATATACCTACGGCTGCCCTGAGTGACCCTCGAGAGGAAAAAGGATTGGTCCATCTGGGGAAGCTCGCATGAGTCTGATTCGATCCTCGAGCTTGTTTATCTGAATATTGTGTTCTGCACATTTCAAGGACTCGTCATCAATCTCTAAGCAATAAGTATGAATGAGTGTGGAATAGTAAGTTTATTTCACCTGTTGCGATAAAATTCCAAGATGGCTCCATTTTGCATGCTAGGAGAGGATAAATGGCAGAAGCGCCTGTCCCGCTGCAACACAAGAACAACAGATTAGCCTCATACACACCGCGAAAGTACAGGACATACATGTCAATCCCGTGAGTTGTGCGTGCATCTTCCTGTAAGACAAAGTCATGAAATCTCATGATGTCTTGGATCCAAAGGACATAGTTAAGCCTGTAAAGCCAATCAACTACACGCTGGTTATATCGAGATAGTTGGTTGACCTATTTGGTACCTAGTGGCTGATGAGCCTTGGCGGTCACAACCGAAGTAATGATTACGCACAGGTGGACATAGCCGATCTTGTGGTAGAGTCAACCGTAATCCAAAGTCACGATGTAGAAGAGCCTGTGTCAAACATCTACACTATATAAAAGGCACGATCAGGCATGTTGCTTCACATCGAGTGATTTTATACCTCTGTGCTTCTGCATCTCGAAAGTCGATTGGTTGGCCAGACTTGACACTGATTGGGAAGAACATCAAAGTTGAAGCGAGTCAAATAGTGTGTAGCTTACTGTTCAAGTAAAGGTGGATAAGTTTGCGCGAGTTCCTCAAACTGTATTTGCTTCGAGTAGATGTTTCGTCTGTGCATTTGCAAGTGATGGTGGAAGAAGACTGTTTAAATCAATAAATACAAACTTACTCTGTTCTCGAGATCATATATCTACTAGTACTGGACGACGTCACCAGACATGACAGGACCTACCAATGCCGTAGCCAGTTCAATCGCTGACTCTATCATACAACCAGCTTGAGACGACAAACTTATCTAGTAATTCTCTGAAATATTCCAACTCAAAGTGAGAGATCACTACTCAGTACATAATCACTATCAAGTACAAAATATTTCATGAGATTTATGCCATAATTTACCCTATTCCCTGACTCCTAGACCAAGTGACAACAATAAATTCTCATCTTCTTTACACTCCTTTGGATCTCTAAACACCCTCAGTTTCACGCAACCTGGTATCTGCGTTCGAACTCTATACACACGTGCCTGCAGATCTTGTTTCTTTTTCTCACCCTCCGACATCTTACCGATACTCCCACTACTCCCAATTGAACTTCCACTACTACTCCAAGTGCTCTCGATTTCATGCCCACTATCCATTTCACTAAATCCAACGCCAAGAAGATCAAAGCTCTGTCTCCTGTTTCCGGAAAACGAGGTGAAGCGGATGCTAGGCTCAGGTCTGTAGTATCTCGAAGATGCAGAGGGCAAAGCAATGGGGGACGATGATGGCAATTTCGAGGTTGAAGATCCATGTCGACGTGATGGATCACGCGAAGTAGAAGGTATGGTCAGACCATGGGTGTGTACACCGAGCGGAGTAACAGCAACTGGTGGTTCCGTGATGTATGCAGCAGTAGGCTCAGAGATAATTGGGGTAGATGTCAGTGACGTTGAAAAAATCAAATGTGATAGGGAGGGAACGGAAGAAGATATTGTGGGATCGGGTGTTGGTGAAGAGAACGTGAAAGTAGGAAGCGATTGTGGTTGAGGTGTATCGGTAAACTCCTCATCCAAAAGTTTCTCTCGCAATGGCCCATCTGGCAATCGATCTGACACACTCGCCCGCATGGAGGCAAACGTATCTGAGAATGCGCGCTTTGCTTTTCCAAACCGGAGAGTGGTAGGCTCATTTCGACCGGCTGCTGTTGGTAGATTCGACGTGGTGGGAAGCATACCGTTCCCGTTGCAAGTTCTATTATGCATATTGGCTCCAACTACACTCGAACCTGTTGGATCATGGATGGGGTCGTAGAGTGATTCTTCAGCGTCACGGATAAAGATAGCGATGATTTGTTTTGGCCTCTCTTTTGCAAGTCTGGGTGTACCGTACATTTATAAAACAGTAAAAAACTAAAGGAAACAAACTCACTCAGCATACAGCTCTAGGTCCTGTTCCCCAGAATCACCGATCAAGATAAATTTCGAACAAGGTAATGAATCCAAAACATCAACCACTCCTGCCCGTTTACGCGCAGCCGGGTTGGAGAGAAGACCACTGAAGAAGGATCTTCCTGCATATGATTTGAGTTTGATTGAGCCTAACGTAATTTAAGAAGGATTTTAGGAATTTTCCGAAGAGACGAACCGCGTGGTAATCCTGAGATACTAAAAAACTCGTGGAGAAGAGAAAGATATTCAAATGGTCCATTACTCTATGCAACCATGAGCCTATTGCATGCACCCTTCGGGAGAAAATTTTTACCACATAATGGAACCGAACTCCTTTATTCCACATGTTTGTATACCATTCTCCCATCCCTGGAATTATTCCGTCCTTCAACTCTTTGACAAAGACATTGTGAAATGCAATTCTTGCTCCTTCCGTCACCCCCGAGTACTTGATGGTATCGTCAATGTCAGAAATGACACGTATTGGAGTGTGTGTAATTGGTGTGGTGATATGGGTATGGGCTGTACGTGTCGGCATCAAAAAACGGGATAGAGCGGACTGCGGAGGAGACAGGGAGGCCAGTGCAGGGAGAGCTGTGAAGATATTGTGCAAGTGCGGATAGTGATGCGAGTGGGAATGCCAGTGAGGATGTGAAAAATTGTTCTGCAATTGGGGCTGGGATGGTGAAGAAGTATCGTGTGATAAGGTAGATGATGACGCAAAGGAGCTCGGTGGTGGTGGTGGTGGTGGTGGTGGTAGAAGCTCTGCCACTATCGTTAAATCAAACTCCTCGTGTAAATCGCAAAAGGCAATATCAACGCCACTAGGATGTCGCCGTAGGTCTTCCCAGCTGATACAGAATTTTGCGCCAAAACTCCCATCAACACTTGTTTCAACATCCTGGGAGGCAAGCGGCCTATGCTCAGGCACATAGGTCTCAGAATCACTCATAGAAGAAGAGCGTGAAGAAGCGAAGAGGTGTAGTCGGACAGTGCGACAAGGGAGAATTGAGGACCAAAATAGTCGTAGTCTAGACTCGAGATTATAGTGTAACTTGTGGATAACATCGGCAGGGGTATCAACTTGTTTCGGAAGACCCACCGAGGGAGAATGAGAAGTTGCAATAAAGGTGTCAGAGCCGGCCTGATCCTGAGTTTCGGAATCGTCGAGGCCCAAAGACTGGAATTGCTGATCGAGAATTCCAAATTCTTCCGGCACCCTTGGGATATCTACCTCGTTGGCGTTGGGTGAGTCTTCCATTGAGACGATATTAGCTTGTGGATGTTGATCTATGATCCTAGGTAGTGCAGCAAAACCTGGATCCCATTGCTTGAGAAATAAATCAATCAATGAAACAAGGTACATACTCTTAGCCAAACGTAGACAGGCACGTTGAGACCGAGTAGCTGGCTCTTTGGGCCGACGACTGACTGCATATCCAGATACAAATACATCTATTGCGAATGGAACTGGTGAGCCACCGGAGTAGGTTGGGGATAATCCTCCGTTCACAGCATATCGCCTGGCAGCCCAACCCGGAAATAGAGTGAGGACTTCATCAACTGAGTCGTCCTGAACTCTTTTTCCACGAAGTTTTCGGGTAGCCCAGGCGCGCCAGGACTGTCTTCGCTCGTCAGTTGCACCCACAGCATTCGCTGCACGGGAGATGGGTCCTGCTAGGCGGGTTGGGGGGACTGAGTAGTTTATGAGTCCTTTTAGAGTCAAGAACTTTGACGAGGCAGAATAAAATTGTTTCCAGGAGGATGAGGATGGAGGCATGTCAGCTGTGGACATGGTCCAGCAGGTGGCGAACAGTCAGTCCATCTAGTTATAAAAAGAATAATTTGTTTAATTTGTTTTCTGCGCCCCAGTCACGTGTTTCCTGAATAGGACCGTGAAGCCCTTCAATAATTTATACATCGGTGCTTGTACACGGCCTCCTCGTAGACTACATGCAATTTCTCTAGTATATACTCAAACCAGAAAAGTAAAGCTTAAAGTTGTTGTAAATGATGGTGTTCATGTACTTTGTCTCCAAACATCATTTTTTGATTTTCTGATGAGTGTTCTAATTCATCAGGTGCTTAGTAAGTACATAGTTGTGCCACATAGTAGAACCTCGAAACCTCAGTTCCACACTTACAGGGACTGAGAGTCTCATCTTTACAGCAGCATGAGTAAGATGTAAATATACTAACCTCAGTCCCTTGATTCTCTCAGGAACCAAGCTTCTTTCTTCTTCCTGTTTTTAGTCCAAAACTCTCATTCTTCCCAATCTTACTCATACTTCTTCTTGATCTCACCTGCTTAATAGAGCCAGCCACTCTAGGTAGGATGAATCATTGTTTCTCAATTGTCTTTCTTCTCATCAATAGGGCCCACTAGGGGTGGGGGATACCCCCAGGGTAAGGGTAAGGGTAAGGGTAAGGGTGAGGTAAGAGTAGCAAAAGTCTACCCTTGGTCAAGAGTAGAGGTAAGGGTAGTCACTGACTTACCCTAGGGTCACCCTTGGTGGGCCCTACTCATCAATCACATCTGAAACAACTATTTCAGTAAATGTGTCAATTTTCATAACAGATATTACTTTACCAAGAATTGTAAAGGAAAAAAAGTTACCAGTATATAAAAGCAAAAGAAAAGGACTTTAGTACATGGAGCTTAGTGATAATGGTCTTTGTCTTAAAGATCAAGTTAATCACTTAGAACACAGTCCCAAATCCATTAGCAAAAAAA
>Ga0153934_1000172_pt1 | contig 18510 bp, 18 predicted proteins | sample TSNJ018MetaG_FD_104708 | JGI IMG/M metagenome (GOLD analysis project Ga0153934, IMG submission 104708) | Attine ant fungus gardens microbial communities from New Jersey, USA - TSNJ018 MetaG | ecosystem: Host-associated > Fungi > Mycelium > Unclassified | place: USA: New Jersey, Wharton State...
CTGATAGGAGGATTTTGGTGTCGACGACGAGGATGGGGAGGGATGTGGGATTGAGTGGGAGGGAGGTAGAGGTGAGGGAGGAGGAGGAGGAGGATGAAGAGAATGATGATGATGATGAGGAGGAGGAAGTTGTGGACGATGATGATGATGAAGAAGTATCGAGGATGGAGGTGACGCCACTTGGAGGTGTATGGGCTGCCTTGGCGAATCATCACCATCGTCATGACGGTAGTGGTGGTGGTGGGATGAGGAGAGGGATCAAAGGTCGAGTTCCGCCTTCGTTTATGGGGCTTGCGATGCCTGAGAAGAATCCGATGTCGATGCAGTTGAGTCATGAAGAGGTTGTGGTTGGTTGTGCGGATGGGACGATATAGTGAGTACTACTCCCCTTTTTTGATTGATTGAATGTTGTGTTTGACGTTTCTTTTTTAAAAAATCGTTTGATGATGATGATGCATTTTGTAGTGTGATGAGTTTTGTGGGGTATGATTATAAGAAGGAGAAGAGGACTGGGATGGAAGAGTATATTATGGGTGGTGGTGCTAGTGGTAGTAGTGGTGGTAGTGATGATGAGAAGGAAGAGGAGGAGGAAGAGGAAAAGGAGGAGGAGGTTTGAGTGGTAGGATGGATGAGAACGCTTTTTTTTTTTCAAGTGGAGATGAAGTGTTGCGGTTTAGGTTTTTTTTCTTGTTCGTGGTTTGTGTTCGTTGTGGGATGGTGGGATGAGGTTTTGTTTTTCTTGTTTGTTTTTCTTGTGTTGCGGTTTAGAAGGGCTTGTGAGTCGGTTAGATGGAATTCAGCATTTTTCTTGGAGGATAAATTTGATATGCCTGTTGAATATGTGTGTGTTGGTCAGTTCACTGGACAGTTCATTTGGAGTAGAGAGAGAGAGGTCTTTTTGAATTGGGGTGAAAAGGTAAGTTGTTTTTGTTTTTTTTATATATCATATTCTAGAATTCTTGGGACTAAGGAAAAGGAAACTCAGATGCGGTTTTTCTGCTTGTTTTTTTTTTTTTGAAGAATGATCGCTATAAAAGTTGAAATTCGAAATGGCTTCTCATTCATGAGATCCCAGGTTCTGCTTTGATAGTTTTTTCGCCACTCTTTCGAAAGTTTCGAGTCCGTTTATGCCCCCCATGGCTTTGACCTCTCTTTCTCTCTTGACATAACACTCTCGACTGCCGTGTCAAAAAATCCTTGTCTGATAATGTAGATGGGGGCCAATACCCAATACCTGAAGATTTTTTTTACTTAGGTTTCATCTCATTGGGCTCGATCACAGGTTGCAGTAGTGTACAGAATAGACTATACAAAGTCCCTATATACACAAAAGTCAGATTACTCGCAACTAGTTATCCAAACCATTTGAAGAAAGGGAAGAAAAGAGAGAAGAAAATGAAAAGGAGGAAAGGAAGATGACGGCTAACCAAGCCAACGCTGAAGGATTGTCGGACAGAAAAAAAGACAGAATTATTTAATTGTTGTTCAGTCTGAATGAAACTAGCTGTAGCCTATTTATGATGTAAACTCTAGTTCGTTGTGATGACCAAGGTGAGCTCAATTCTGATCCTTCAGATTCTAATAACCTACCTAAGGTGGCTAGACCTAACACTCAAAACCTCAATGCTCCCTTGATGAGCTAACATTGCGTTCAGATCTTCTCTAGAAATGGATCTCTTTCAGATTATACAAAGACTTCAGTACTAGAACTGATTTAGTATGTCGAGGCGTACTTGTGATGGATAATATTCCCAAAATAGAACGTCAACACATGCATCATTTATCTCCCGCCTCAAGCCTTAGGTTTATTCTAGAGCCAGCGAGTATGGGCATTTTGACAGAGGGATGATTTACAGAAATGAGAGGTATATGTACTTCTAGTCCACTGGATACGAGGTGCCAAATATAGAGAAATTGACAAGAAAGAATTCAGAAAGACGTAAATAACTTCTTGCTCTGTTGATTATCTGCGGCCTTTTGGAGGGACTAGGAGATCGTGAGCTTCACAGTTCAAAGAATTCTAGCTTGCCCGCTAATTATTGTTTACCTGGTTAGATAAGCGAGAATCTGAGCACGTGAAGCGGCAAGTGCGGAGCACTGATACACTGATACTTGCATGGTCTCTGGCCATAGCTCATGCACAATCACGCGCTGAGTAACTGGGATAGAAGCCAGCCTAAGGAAAGCTTATCTGCGGAAGCTGAAAAGGTCAAAGATAGACGATTGAACATACTTTCTGATCACCACGAGGGATTGGTATCCCCAAATTCTGCATCTATCAACAAAGGAAGGCTATCGATGGACACAACTACAACGGAACTATCTGGAAATCTTTTTGTTAACAGTTCATTGGGATCGGGAAGCGTGAATAGTCAGAGACCGTCGATGGTGTGTCTCATCGCGTCTGGTGGCTCTCATTAAACCTAATTATTGGCAAGGCAAATGAATATTCGAAACCAGACCATGTCTCCATCCAGAGAGATGAACAAGTCAGTATTCACGCGTTTGTATTGGGTGAACCCAACTTGAATGTAATTCAGACTCCAAGCTTGAAACCAATCGCGCCGCTTCCTTCCCGAACATTGTCAGCTGGTTATACTCAGGTCCAGGTGGGGATATGATTTTTCTTACGTGTTCTATTTTCTGCGCGTTGTCTGGGCTGTTCACAAATAATCTCCAGGTCAAATCATCTTGCTCACAGAAAGGCACGACGGAAGCTATTACACGTTCTGCACGGATCGCCACTTCCACGCAGACTCCTTGGATTATTGCACGTAAAGTTCAAATCTTCCATCAGAGTGCCAACTCCATTTTAAAACGTGCAGACCATTCACAGGTCTTCATCTATCGTTATGTCCTCGTACCTTTATTCCTAATCCCTCTGTTGTCTGTTTGGATAGGATATACCTTCAAGACTATCCCATCCAAATAATGAAATACCACATCTCACCTTTTCGGACGTCAACAAGCCTGTACGTTCAAAGCAGTTTGTTGAGCGCCGGCAATATTTAGTGAAAGTTTCCAGGACAGGAAATCTACATCTGCTACGAAACTCGCCTGGAATCCTTCCCCAACTCACAAAATTCATCGACACACAAAATTCCAAGTACGCCCATCTTTGCAGACAATGCATCTTCGTGTTTTAATCATCAGTCGTCTCCATTTCAGGAACCAAGACCGCCGTTTGTATCAATTGCGACCACAAAAGTGGTGCAGAACCAGGTTCGTGCCCAAAGTCTTCGCTCCGTTCAGAAATATATAGCTTTCATCTTCTAGGCGTTGCATGCACAAAACCCGCGCGGACCGAGTCTCTCCCGCACCAAACCCATCAAACGACCTATCACCCCAACAAATCATCAACGACTCTCCCCCCACCTCTTTGCGTCTGATTCATCTACTCCATTGATCGAAAATGAATCCAACTTGGTGAAGATCTACACCTGTTTCTCGTTATTTGAGATTACGATCTAAAATTGCTCAAAGACCACCTTGGCTTCGGTAGTGCCATCTTATCCTGACCCTTCAGCCTCAATCCCGGCTCACCACAGGGGAGGTCAATCAACTTTAAGTACCAATCCAGATAGCGAAAGTGTTGATGTTTCTAATTTCGAAGTACATTTGCCATTCTTTTCTGGGATGTCCCTTGATAACAGCTTTCGTGCAGATGCCTAAACCTGCTCAAAACTTGCCACGATCTCAACCCCATTCTATATCTCCCCCAACTTTGTTTAGGAGTTCCCAAATATCATCCCCACAACAGCTCAACGATGAACTCGACTTGCTTTCCAATCTTGTTGCGTCTACACCCAAAATTTCTCCTCAAACTCGTCAAGAAGTATCTCAGACATTACAATTCGTTTGCGTAGAAATTCCTCCTTTGTCTCCGGGGAAGAACATGACGAATTATCGCTCTTTGAAAGAGCTTAAGTATGCCCGTGGTGTAACGCACACTCGACATCTCGAGCCCACAGTTTCTGATGCCAATCATGAGATTGCCAAGCCAGAGCAAGAGAGACACCGTCGAGAGAAGAAGGGAGAGAGAAAATGGGTGAGGAAAAAGAAATTTTCTGAGACCAATCTGGACCCGACCGTTTCAGCACCGACGCTCCATGGATCACAAAGCCAGCAAGAAGAAAAGCTCGTTTTGTATGACCCTTCAACCCATCAACTCAATGGAAGCTCATCCACGAATATTAATCCCATTGTCACAAACGTGTCGGAGAAAGAGGGTCAGCTGGATTTATTGCCCGTCCCAGCTTCTTGCGAACCTGCTCTCTCGCTGTTTACATCTTCATCTCATCCCGATGAACGAGGCAAATCAGCGTCTGAGCCTTATCCTTTCCCAGTGCCAGAATACGAAGTCAACAATAATGAAGTCTCTTATATGGTTTCTGATCCTCCTGCTATTCAGGATATCGAATTACAAAACTTGGAGCATGTTCCTGCTGCTATCGTCTACTTCAATACTCGTTTTTCTCAGAACATAGTCGATGCAAGCAAATGGATTCTGTTGGGAACGAGAGCTCGTCGGAACTGTGTCAAGTCTCACTGGTCTTTCCTGGAGTACAAGAACGAAGAGCAAAAGGAAACAGAGGACGACTTGAGTGCTGGAGCTCCTTTATCGTGGAGAGGCTGTACATCCTCTGATGAACCATCATCTTCCAGTCGCCGGAAAAAACAGGTAGGAATAAGTATAACCGAAAAGCTGTCTGGAAAAGTCGGTTTAGGTCGTGCTGCTTCTTCCCCAACCTCGACGTCTATTCCTAAGCTGGATTTGGCGGAAGTATACAAGTCTCAGAATTCAGCGAGTTCGCAGAAGGGGCAACGTCGAAGGGGCAGGGGCGTGAAATTACAAAGAGAGGATATTATTAACTCGCTAAACACTGTGGCTGATAACTCTACTTCATCGGAGGAGACGCAAGTTCAGCCGACAATCGTTGCTATTCAACAAGATACATCGGTTCGCCTATCTGAAAAGGCGCGCGGCAAGCAGAAGGCTGTTGACCCAGATTTTCTTGATGACACTATGCCATACTTGCCAACTGCTCCGACAGATACTCCCCCAAGTTCGTATCCGACTTTCGACCCTCATGATGCCTTTGACAGGAATATGGGAGATTATGTTGCTTTTAGTTTATCTCTGGACAAATCATCGGATCACGGTAGCGACAATAATATGACTGGCTCCACATTTCCTCTTGCTGCTGTATCTACATCTCATTCCCCAACAATCGTGCCGCAGTATCACAAGAATCCATTCCGCTCGCAATCTAATCTGGAGGATATCTTTCTTGCTCCTCAGGCTCTTGGCTCACCTGAATCAAGCAGCCTCAATTCTACCGGGAATGGGAACTACTTGCAGCTCAATGATCCTTGTAGAATAGCATGTTTGGAGGGGGGGAATAATTTGGATGAACTGACCACGATTAATCCGGCATTCTTGGGAGGTGGTCCCGAGGTTTATGATGGCGATTCACAGGACTCCAGTATGGACTTAGCATTGGATAGAATAAGTGCGACAGAGATCACGTCGGGCCACTTAGATACCACCGTCTCAAGTGACACTCAGCTGGATTTGACGAAGGGCCAGTCCACCACTGATTCATCCTTTTCTACCGTCAGCAGTTCTTCGTCTCCACAATCATCGTCATCCTGGTCGTCTCAAACTCGAAATTATGCAGTTAAATCATCACGAAGGCCAGTTAATGCAAAAACTTTAGTACCTAATAAAGACCAGGGTGAGGAAGATAGAGAAGTCCCGAGAGGCTTGGTGAACTGTTTGAAAGAAAGCGCTAGCTCATTCTTGTCAAAAGATATGCCTCCTACGAAGCTACTACATCAAACACTCGCAACTCAAATAAAACAACCCCTCAAAATCACTCTCAAGCATTCTGAGTCTATGTTTCCTCATACGAGACAAAAAGCTCGCGGCCGTCCTAGACAAGATTTTCCAATGGGCAAGGAAGAAGCTTACTGCCACCAATGTCGAAGGAAAACACGTTATCTTAAGATGAACTGTCCGTGCAGCAAAAAATATTGTAGCCGTTGCATGGCTCTTCGGTAAGTGCTTTGAGAGCCATTCTGTTTATCCGTATTCGAATGGCTCGATAGATATCCAGAACGCCCATTTTGTTTAGAGCTGGATGATTTGGACTGTCCGAGCTGTCGCAACGAATGCAACTGTGATATATGCACTCGGAAGCGTGGAGAAGATTACATTAGTTTCAGGGTGTCCTCTGCACAGACGGCCCCTAACTTTCCCCCTAAGCATACCATTCTGGATGGAGATCGAGCACCGCCCGCACCTGTGGTGGATTCAGCAGTGCTTTTTGATGACACCAGAGCTATCAAAGGTATTTGCATGCTTGGAGGGAGCATTTCCGATTTTGTGACGACGGAACTAACAACTAGCTCTGTTAATCCAGGGGATAATCAGGGACATGCTGTGTCTCGCAGTTCAAAGCACATTGATGTAGACGAAATTCCTATCCCAAGAACATTCATCGGTGCATGTCAGCCTTCTTGGCGACTGGGAAAAACTCCGATTATTAAGGAGTTAGGAGGACGAAGAAGCAATCGGATTCGAGGACATGAAGCTTCTACCGTAACTCGCTGGTTTATTGGAAAAGAGCGTTTACTTCACCTACCTGTGATCGCGTTTGCAAGGAACTTGCACACACCTAGTCCTTTGGCCGATTTGTCATCGCTTTCGGGCAACTTTGATGTCGAGGCAGGCCTTAAATCTAACGACCTTCCTGCCAGTAAGCCTACTCTCTGAAGTGCTTTCGGAGATCTCTAACACGTGTCGCTCGGTTTCAGACGATACCGCGTCTCACCTTTTCAAATCCAGCATCGACGTCGCTGACACCATCAGAAACTTTGACCCAACCGCTATTAAAACAAAGGATACTATTCGTGCTCTCACAACTGCGCTAGAAGCCTGCGGTATGATAGCGAAGATTGAAGATACTTATATAGATTCTTACCCATGATTGACCTGATGATCCTATGTTATTCAAATCACAGTCACTAAGAGTATATCTATCCTTTATTACATATTTTGGCATACGAAATCTAGACGACATCCTTCTCCCTTCAAGCATCATCAGCAAGGTTGCGCAGAACGACAACAGCAGTCATAATAAAGATGGTCTGTCTAACCTGGCCTCCAGGCCAGTATACTGGGCAGGAACGAGAGTCAAGCCTCACTCGATGCCATGCCAAGCGGTGAGTCCGTCACTAGAAAATGTGCCCGGAAAAGAGGGACGCTCAATCGTCAAATGCAAGGCTAGATGGCTCCTCTCGGAGGATCTCAGCCTCTGTCATCTCCAAGAGCGGATCTTCGGTGAACTCGTCATCGCTCCGGGCGAAAAGAAAGTGAAGTCAGGTCGAACACATCCAAACTGAGGGCTGTAACAAGGAAACTGGCCTCTGGCAGTATCCCTTCAACTAAGCATGACTGCTTCCCAAGCGAGTCCCAGAGAGACCATGCTGGAAGGTGGAATGATTAAGTGGCAGGCGTTGAGTCTTCTATGCACCTCATGACGCCAATCATGGGCTAGATGAGGCGGTGGCCTGAATCAACACCAACGAGACACACAGAGATGTGGAGATGGAAGACGTGACTCAAGATAACGAGAGCTCTGGGATGGTGCTCACCTGGCCACATCCCCACCAGAAGATTTCAAAAAAAAGCAAAAGTGCTGTCACTATCGATACTCCACATTGCAAAACTCATACGAAAACAGTCGGTGGTAAGTCACAAGTTCAACGGACTACCCTCTATCATGGGGATCGGGTCTATCATTGTTGGTGCAGGTAGTTTCTGAATCGGGTTGAGATAGATACAAGGCATCTCAAATCACGACTAGCCTTCTCTGAAAACAATGAGGACCATGTACAACCTTCCCAACTGACACTAGCACGGGAATAGACAAACGCAAGGGCAAGAATCGCAAGAAAGGATCAGTCTGCTCCGATAGTATCCCGCAGCCCCCAGTCGCCCCTAGTGTCAAACAATCAACTCACCATCTGTTGGGCAGTTGAATTACCCAAAACAGGCGCTGCCAATGTTACCAGACAACAAAATGACGCACCGAAACCGGAATCGTTCGCTCAAACTATGAGCAGTGGCAAGATCAAGATAGCGAGCCTGCCCAACCTAGAGAACATTCCCAACGTAGAGAAACATTCCTTGATATTCCTCATGAAAGGAGCCCGGCTAAGCACGAGTTGGCTTCCAGCAATAGCGAAACCGAAGCAGATAGAACTCACCGAAATAAAATGACCACCCAATGGCCCCACCAGACAAGTTGTTATCCCTCTCGAGAAGGAAATAGTTTTCTCTGATGCGAGTGAGGCGGTTGAAGCTTTCTATGCAGGGCTAACAGAAGCTTATTCTAAACTGAAGGTGAAGGTGAAGCTGTATCAGAGGTTGAATCAGTCAATCAATCAATCAATCAATCTGCTTTGATTGATATACCATAGCTTGAAGCGGCGCAGGAACGAAAGTGTACATCGTACTGCGTAGTACCAGAAGCGGCGGATACTGTCCATGAGACATTATTTTACATGTCTTACAGACAGTATCTTAACTATAAAGTCTGCTTAAAAATGGCAGGTTCACAAAAATTAAACATCATACACCATCAATTTATTTTCCTCACAGCACAAACAATAGCCAAAAACAATTAATTATCTACAATTCTCGAACAGAATTCGAAAGCCATTATTTTGACAAAACCCATTTACGATGTTTATTAGAATTGTAAGATACTTGTATCAATACATGGAAATGACCATAACCAGAGACACCGGTAGTTAATATTAATAAATCATAATTGAACGATCCGATTCCAGATCGTCGATGTAATCGGATAAGAACTCAGAGCCTTCATCGAGCTCAAAGCCTTCATTGAGCTCAAAGTCCATGTTAATATCTTCATCGTCATGCTCCAGTACTATCTCTCGAACTTCGCACTGCAGTGATGTTGAACCATGCTCCCGTCTCTTCCCATCAATATCTGAGAGACTCGAGTAGTATCGCGGGCCACAGCCAGGGCGAACATTAATGAGAGTTGCCTTGTCGAGGCGAGGACATGGACAAAGGATGGAGTTATCGGGAGTATTTGAGTCAGATGGAAGGAGCGAACAAAGAACCTCGTCCAGATTCATTGAGTTCAAAGTGAGGTCCCGTAAATTTTTTACAGAGTTGAGGAAAGCGTTGAACGAACGCTTTCCAGTCTTGACAGATGATAAAGAGAGGGAGGTCAGGCCAGGAAAAGCCACGCGAGCAGAAGGACTCTTGTGCTTGACATCACTAAACACCCCGGTTGCGAGGAAAGAAAGGATCGAGCTAGCATCCAGCACTTCAGGCTCCGCCTTGTAGGACTCATCCTCGAGGTGCAATCTCCATGTATTCGGAGCATCTAAAAGTTCGAGAATAGTCTGGCATTCGGGTATATCGTGATACCCGAGGGTTACATTCTTCAGACTAGGAAGATGAATGAATCGATAATCGTGGTGGACAAGGGTGACATCGTCATCCGCATCGGACGCGAATGGACCAGAACCGCGGATCTTGAGCATCTCAAGCTGAGGATTCGAAGATAGAAGCTGACGGAACTCCTCCAGGGAGGGGCGAACATCATAACTGTGGTAATCAAGCTCCAATGACACAAGGCTGACATCGTTCTGCCGCGTCAACATCAAATTGAGCATCGACCAATGAACGTGAACGCCTTGAAGCTTTAGGTGACGGAGATTTGGTAAGAGGGTGTTACAGTACTGGACAGGAACAATGCAATCGTTAGGGGTGAAAAAGGACTCCTCTTTCATCGACTCAGGATAGAAATCAGGGGAAAAGCTGGCAAACTCATTACAGCGGGAAAGAGCCAAGTACTCGAGGCGTTGTGCACCCAGCGACAGGATAAATGGGTTGATGTGACTGAGAGCGACGAACATTGGCGCCCATACGTCAGTCAAGATCTCGAGTGACCTCCATCGATGGATGTAAGGGAGAATTGTGTTGACAACATTCAACATATAATAAGAAGAAAAAAGCGGGGAATAAACATCGGGTCCTGTTTCGAAAGGTAGTCTAGAAAGAGAAAGTAAGTGATCATTGCGTTTGTGTTATGCATGAACAGCGCGCACTCGGGTTCTGTTCCATTGAAGTTCCAAGACGGGTCTCGAGCATCGATAAGAATATCAAGAGGGTACATCTGGGACCGAACGAGAAAGAGATCAAGGAACGTTAAGTCAAGATAGTTCTCCCCATCATCATTCTCCAGTATCATCTCTGGAGTTAAGCACAGACTTGTCCACAGCGCAGGAGTGTTTAGGGCGACATGCCTCCAAAAGCGATTTACGCATGAAACGATGACGGGCGTCCTGACAGAGGTCGTATCGAATACTGGGCGAGATACCGAGTATCGACTAAAGGAGGTCTCCCCGTCCCCATGGGTCGCCAACATGAAGATATGAGCCAAGAGCTCAACCGGCAAATTGTGAAAGTAGCTCATAGCTGGAATAGGTAGAGAAGCGGGAAATACGAGGTGAATCGGCTCTGCAGCACATGGTATTTAGCAGTCCTCTCTCTTTTGTCTCAAGAACAAAAGGAATAGACGAAGATCAGTCAGTTCCAGATCTGGCTATCAATTTTGGCGGGCTTATTGTTACAAAATTCCCACAGGCAATTTTTCACAATAAGCTAGACATTAGAAATGATGCAATAGGAATGGACGGCTTGATTTAAGTACAGGGCAAGCTGACAATGACGCAGTTTTGGCTTCAAAGGGACTATCTCAATCCGATACAGTCTAACACAAAGGAAAGACCGAATCTGGCCGTGTTTTACCAGTGACATTGTGACGGTCGAAGCTCATCAAGGGAGTGTGTCAGAGAAATCAGCATACGCTATGGCACTTCTATCACGCCCAGCCCAAATACACAGCAAGTCTCAACTGCCAGCACTAGTTTGCCTATCTTCTCGCATATTTCACATCCATTTCTCTTGATGGTTGTTACACTAAGAGACTGATTATCCCCATTACCATCAGCAGAACCATACACTACAGCGAATCAGTCTGTCCTTTAAATGTTTTGCTTCAAATGGATATAGATATGAATACGGCGGACATAAATCTTAATACATAAAGACAGCTTATTACTCGAAAGCAGATTTTTTTGAAAGAAAAGAAAAGCTAAAAGAATGTTCGACAACAAAATACACAAGTCCAAAATAGGGTTTTGAAACAACACGTAGAAATCTAAGAAATCTGTTGTTATGATGATGTCTTCGAATCGTTCATCTTTGACTACACCCGGGCGTACCGGGAGAATTCATTTTTCACCAACAATCCATCAATCGAGTGTCGAAGAGAATAGTTGTTGCGTCTGCAGGGGGTCGGGTGTCTCCTGCTGACCTGATACACGAGGCATGACAAAGTCAGGTGAAGAAAGCGAATTGACTTCTGCATCAGCAAGGAAGGCCATTATGTTACCTTGCAACATGTACGGTTGCTCCTGAACCATGTTCATTCCCATACTAGTAGATGTATCAAGAAAATTTGAAGATACATTTGACAAGGGATGTTCTGGACCCTCGTATTGGGCCGATGATAGCATCGCTTGGCCTGAAGAACCCGAAGCCGCAGGAGGAACAGCTGAATATGTATTAGCTTGTGAACTTTCTCCTCCGCCAGAAAATCCCGGTGAAAAGGCTTCTGGACTGCCGTTCTGGGAATTTGAATCGCCACTGTACGTTGAACGTGATGCTGAAGACGCCCTTTTGCAAATCCCTCGGACCCAGGCTCGGCGTGTTGTGGGAGCTGTCGGATCGGACGGACAAATCCCATCCGTAAAGTCCAATGGAATGCACGTAACTGAGATTCAAGAATGTCAACCACTTCTTCTGACTAACAAGAATGGAGGGTACTGACGTCGGCAAAACTCTTCCATCAGATCGCCTGAACGGAGACCACAGACATAGCGGCCACCGAATCTACGTAGGAGGCTGATACAGGATTGTAGCGCATTCAGTCCAGGTGGCGTGAGATGTCGCAGCATTTCTGCTTCGCAACATAACAGAACAGCAACTAGTGTACGTCCAGCTTGAGCCAGTTGATGAATCACATGAACCCCATCTGTCAAACATTGCTCAGTCTATAGTTCAAATGAAAGTGATTCAGCGCTCACAATAAGTCATAAGCCCTTGCTGGGCGATGTTGGCATGCGCAGAAACCACCTGAAGGGCAGCTTCATGTGCAGCGATAAGTGCCTCCCTCTCTGCATCAGTCTGTTCTTCATCACGTACTCCAGACGTCCTCTCAGCAAAATATTCAGAAAACCTATGGCGATGTATCAACAGCCGAACAAATTGTTCAGCGCAGTGCAGGCGCTCCGCCTGTGTTATCCGTATTCTGTCTTCACTTGCCAGAGTTTCGGGAGAATGAGCCCAATATGCAGGGATGTTTTGATGTATCTCGTCCAGTAATGCCTCTTCTTCTCGCATCGGCCTAAATTTCCTCATGCCATGGAGCAGATTGGTGGCGCGTAGGAGGAAAGAATCAGATTGATCAGACTCGCAAGCAGGTGGAACGTCCAATACTGATTCAAGTACAATCATGATCCGAAGTGAAACCAGAAATGCACTCATCCTGCATTCTGTACCAGGGGGTGGTGTCACGATTGCTTCACGCGTAATGTAATTGTCATCGACTGGAGTTGGCTCCGCAACATTACAGTCCCTCAGACGAAGGAGGGAAGGCCTTCCAAAGTGAGCCCCTAACTGCTTGTCCCAAATATAAACACACCAAAATGTGCGTTTACGAACCTCATTCTCAACGGGATTGAAGAGATTATATGAATCTGCAGAACGGTGAAGACCTGCATCTATGCACATAGTGACTGACTGGGCGAGCAGCGCTGCAGCCCTAGAGATACGCCCAAGGCCCACTGCGTAGACAGCTGCAATGAGGTTGGCTTGAATATTATATAAGGTGGGTTGGTCCGCAATGGAATGAATTTGGAGCCGCTTGAATAATTCGTACCAGTGGGCTCCGGCGGATATACCATCATTAGGATGAGCTCTCACGCGAGGATCATCTATATGGCGGGAAGCAAGACAGCAGATAGCGACGATGAAGGCCGCAAAACCCGGCTCTCCCCATTTCTGTGGATTACTGTAATCCTGTGAGCAAGGAGAAAAGATAGCCGTTAATGAGGATTCGAGTGAAAAAACATTCGGAGACTTACAGTCAAAAACGTCGGGATATGCAAGAAAGGAAGAATATAGTGAGACGTTGACAGATAGCAATGCACGAGGCTGAGTGCGCTTAGCAAATAAGGGGAAGAGATTCACTGTGATGCATACCTGTCCATAAGCCCTGGCTCAATAGAGGACATGGTAAGCTTCCACATCGTGAGAGGGTTCGTCCCTGTAGGACCCGTGGTCCTATTGAAAAACGAATTTGATCCATTGACTGGTTTGTTGTCCGGAAGATGAGAAGTGGCAAGGTATGAATGTCCGTCTGCCGTGGATCGGTTTCGGGCAGGCACATGACGGTCAGCCAACAGCTCAAGAATCGGAAATCCCGAGGTTTCTCCTTGCCAGCGTGTACACCCTTCATCATCATAATATAGATAAGATGCGGTAAGTGACATCCGCGAGGCGGCTTCTGCCAATTGATCTGGGTCCTGTATCTGACTATACAAACCGCGTGAGTTCGTTTGTGGATTGTGCTGCATGTCTTGGGTTTCAGGATTGTGTGTAAAGTACGCGGACGGACCAGCAACAGGAAAGACATGAACAGATGAAGAGAAGATACCATCATCAGAAATTCCTGAATGGTCAGTGAACGGAGCCGAAGGAATGGATGTCGTTGGTGCAGTGGCGCCGCCAGCAGTATAGACCGTGGGCGGGATGGCATTAACAAGCGATTCGAGGCGTCGTATACGTTCGTCCATGGTTGGGACATGTCTAGCGCTGTAACACAATGAGCAAGAAGGTGTAGGCCATCAGAAACTACTTACTTTCTGCGCATTTGTCTTTTTCCTGGCTCATCAAATGTACAGTCAGCTTTTGCAGCTAAGCAGGCCTGGCATGGATGCCCTTCGTCACATTTGATCCTCCGCTTCCTTCGAAGAAGTTCAGGGGACATGATAGCCACGGTCGCACATAGCTCACCGGCATCGGTCACACGCCCTGGCGGTTGAGGCCGGTGTTAGCATAACAAACGAAACGGCGCAGTAAGCGCACCTGCTGAGCTTAAGTCGCGCCTTCCTTGGTGGGGATGGTTCCTTCTCCTGTTTGTGACTTTCTTGCATCGTAAGGGACAGGGACATGACGACAGAGACGATTTGTCAGGAATCGAACATCGCCGAATTCACCCGACATTCTCACAAAGATGTGATTTTTTTTCCACATTCACATTTATCTATGATTATATCGGGCCGGACGGAATCATGCAAATTTACCACAATTGGAACTTCTTGATCCCGGTAAATACTTGGCCACATTTGGAGTAGATATGACTTGTGTAGGATGACAAGCACTACTTCCTAGACAGTGTCTTAACACTACTTGAGTTTCAACACTACACTCACACGTAGTGTTGAAACACCCTTGTCTTATAAAAACCGATGTTTCATGTATTACAATAATGTCTCACTGCTAATATCCTCCTGTGCTAATGAATCCATAACCTTATCACTGATTTAATATACGTCACCAGCATACAGAGACGTTGGGCCACAACCTAAGCATCATCGGTGTGAATACGACGATGCAACAACTAAGATCAGATCCAAACAGACCAATAATATAAGATTAATACAGCATGCGCAATTTTGAGGGGACAAAAGACAGAATAAACTGGATCAAAAACAGAAAAAATGAAAGATGAAAAGAGTGGTATTGTATTAGTCAATATTCTGGCAAGTTACATATCAGCACAAGGTTACTCAGTCTTTCTGAGTTACACCCAAAAAGAGAAAATGTAGATGACTGATGCTAAACGTTCAGCAGTTATATCCATCACAGCGCACGTCCCATCACGCTCATATCACTCGTCGGCCGATCATGTTGTTGTCCGGCCCCATGTCCTAAAATTGTTCCCTCTCGATCTCCAGCTCTCGCTATCTCCTCTGAATCCCTTCCATGTCTCGATGACGACACCTGCGACATTCGCTGTACCCCAGGCTGGCTTGAACTCTCATCCCCACCACCATAATGCTCCGAAATCCAAAATTCATCTTCAGCAGTCTCATATGATGTATGTGTAGTCGCACTAGGCACTCTCGAGTCACGATCACGGTGCTGAGGTCGCCGGGACTGCAATTGGGGATGATGCTCAGATGGCTGGAGACTCCTCATCTCAAATGTCCCCGGTTCTTCATGTCGACTCCCACTACTCCCGCTCAATCGCCTCAGAAGCCCATTCCTCTGTGGGCTAGGCGGTCGCAATGATGCATTCTTCGACGGCAACGTCGGTGGAAGAGGCGAATGCATTGAATTCCTCGTTGTCTTGGGCGTAGATGGTCTCGTCGTAATCTCTCCAGAAGCAAGCTTATACAACGTTGGAGGCAGCGGGGATGATTGTGGTATATCCGAAGCCGAGTAATATGACAATTGCGGTGACACAGTATCAAATCTCGTAGGACTTGTCGACGGCATCGGCATAAGTGATGTTTGGGAATCTTGCTTTGTCGAGGATAGAAGCAATTCCGAGGGTAGGGAGTATTGAGATATTCCTATTTCTGGGGCCATAGCTACTGCTAGTGTCGACTCGTAAGTATGATGAGCCGACAATTCAGATGTTGATCGTGTGTGCTGCTCGTGAATCATAGGTGCAGCTTCCAAATTCCTGGGAGAAGGTCCACGGTCCTTCTTTTCCTTCCTATGTTTGATCCCCAGCCTGTCCTTAAGGTCACCCATGACCCACATTTCCCGAACAATGTCCTTGTCCAGAGGAAAAAACACCGTTGATACAAATTTAACGGTGAAGCGAGGCGCTAAAAAGTAAAATGAAGAGATATGTAAGCTGTGACATTCGGAAGAGCGAAAGTTAATATATGTACCAAGAGCAAGCAAAGCAGTCATCAAAACCGTCGCCCAGAATTGAACACCACCAAATAAAATTAACACCTCGTTCACAAAATCAGCACTCATAAAGAATGAGTAGATCAAAATCCACAACAACATCACAAGCGTCGATCCAACTACCACAATCCAGGTCATGATGGTCCAACTATAAGTGATCATTAGCGACCTAGCCCAAGTGCACCAAAAGAAAAAGCGGGACTCACTAGTGAGTATTCAATCCAACATAAGTATTAGCCGAAAAAATAGCAGCAACTGCAACCGTCGTTCCGAAATCCGCCAATGAATTAATCCCCCTTCCATTCCACGAGTTCGGTGTCCCAACGGTCCAAACCAAGTATGGAATGAAAAACACGATAACAGACTGATATAATCCATCTGCCATGTATAACCAAAATTTAGTTCGCGTGTATTCCAGACCACGAATACCACGTATATAGAGCTGTGGGAATGCCAACCCTGCCTTTGCATTGATGTCTTGGTCAAATGCTAGAAAAGTGTATGTTAGGCGAGGAACGAGACGAGTAGCATGACGTACCTCCGAGCACGATTACGGGAAGTGATGTAAATACAAGGTTATACAAAAGGATGAACGTGTATTGGTATAAATATGTTGCGTCGAAACTGCCACGCGTAGAATACGTCAACTGCCCTACCCACATAGAAGAAATATCATACTCACTTGTTGAAGGGTAAGAACCAAAACATGGCAAACGTCCAGATAACATTCTACAGAAATATTCACATTGATCTCTCATCCAATCAAAGAACCCAGTACGCACCTTGTAAAAGAAATTACTATGCATATCAGCCACACGCTGATACGACCACCTCCCATGGACAAGTAATAGCTTCGTCAAAAACCGAAACTGTCCAAATGCGTAATCGGCAGACATAGCCGCTTGTGAACCCTCCAAACCAAACAATCCGCATCCGATATTGGCCTCTTGAATCATAGCAACATCATTTGCTCCATCACCAATCGACAATGTCATCGCATTCCTCCCTTCTTTGACCTATTCACAACACTTTAATACTTCTCTCCTCTCTCCAAAAAACAATCACGAGATATACACACCAAGTTGACAGTAAGCGCCTTCTGTGCTGGGGATACTCGACAACACACCACTGTCTCACACTGTGTCGCAAGGTTCAGGAACAAAGGTTTGATTTCCGGAGTAAGTGCATGTCGCAGTGTATCTCCATCAATGACGACAGCAAACGAAGCTTTCCTTGTCCCAGGCACAAAACCAGATTTTCTACGCTCCCACGACGGTGGACCGAGAACAGAAGCAATCTTGTTGAGCCCAGCTTCAATTTGCGAGCGCGTTGTTTCTGGGGTATCTGCTGAGAGAATCATCAAATCCATGTCGTTTTTGAGCAGATTACAGCTATATCCGATCTCAATGGCCGTTTGTAGTTTATCACCTGGAACATAAAACCATCAAAAAGTTTAAAAGAACAGTTATAGTCAAAACTCACCAGTCAAAATCCACAACTTGATTCCTGCTTTATGGAGCATTTCAATTGCCTCCGGTACTCCCTCCTGCAATTTATCTTCCAACGCCGTTGCCCCTAGAATCCTCAACGAATGTTCAATCATCTCGTTTGCTTTATCAATCTCCTCATCCCTATTCTCCACCGCACTTGTTGCATTATCATACAACCTCACCCAACCTAGATACTCCTCCTCATCCAACTCTCTATACGCAATACACAACGTCCTCAACCCATTATTCGCAAACATCTCCATGTCTTTGCTCGTTTGCTCCCTCAACACTTGATCATGATCTTTCGCTAACCGAGCATAGATCACACTATCTGCGCCTTTACAATATAAAACAAGTCGTCCATCGGGTGCTCGAACGATCACGCTCATCCTTTTTCTCGTACTATTAAATTCGAGGACTTTAAGAAGCGTATATCGCTCAATTTGTCCCATCACCTCGATATCAACCGTATCTTTGCTTTTGTTGATAAATGGAAACCCAGCATCTCTAGCTGCAGAAACCAACGCAGCTTCATCTGGACTCTCCGCTTTATAGTTCAGCAAATAGGGATCAGTCGTCGGCTCAGGTCGATCCGCGAGCACTGTATGGCATAATGCCAATGCTCTGAAAAACGCAATTATACGTCCTCTCTGGACTCCGTCCCTATCTGCCATATCCTCTGCCAATTTCGGTGCAACGAGTGTAACCTTCTTAGGCTGCAAATACCGATTCTTGAACGTCCTCTCCATTGTATTAATCATTTGTCTTTTGCATTTCTCGTTCAGTTCTTGAGGGTCGTAGACGTCGGCTTTGCCTTCTCTAACTGCTGCACCTCGTTGTGCCTCTGTTATCCCTTCGCCATAGGCAACTCCGTGAATCGAACATTTTTGGAATTCCATGATGTTTTGTGTAAGAGTA
>Ga0153934_1000180_pt1 | contig 18212 bp, 10 predicted proteins | sample TSNJ018MetaG_FD_104708 | JGI IMG/M metagenome (GOLD analysis project Ga0153934, IMG submission 104708) | Attine ant fungus gardens microbial communities from New Jersey, USA - TSNJ018 MetaG | ecosystem: Host-associated > Fungi > Mycelium > Unclassified | place: USA: New Jersey, Wharton State...
ATCCAACCGACATCTTTCTTTCTATACGAAATTATGTTCCCCAGCCTTTTTTTGGGGCCTCAGGCTAGACGGAAGCTGGGATTGGTGTCGAGTCCGTTGTGAGAGAGGCGGCCTTCCAGGCATTACACTCAGGGGTGAAAGGGGGGAGGTTGCTTCCTAAAAACAACTGGGTTTGGCTCGTTGCCTTTGATTCTTTACCCATAGCATAAGATAAAGGGTGCGTGCTTCAACATCTCAGTTTCCTCTTGCTCTTAAGGAGAAAGATATTTGATGGACTGGCAGTTCAGCCACGTAATTTATCCCTCAAGCTGAACTGAACGAACTTGACCTGCTCTGGCAAGTTTAGGGCTATAGAGTGTACTTGCTTCTCACGGAAGGAAAAATCATAAGCTTCATCACTCGACTCTAAACAAAAAAAAAAGACTAACTCGTCGATGACAATCCTTCACTCCGGAAAGGTAGGTTCCATACCGACAAGACCTCCTACCCGCTCATTTCACACCAACTAAAGTGGAACTTAATCACCAAGGTAGAGCCCTAATGGTAACTGAACGAAGTGGAAAACCCGCAATACGAGAGCAAAAACCTTCTGTGTGTAAGAAGAAGAGCTTAATCGAGTTAGGTAGGTAGGATGTAGATCGAGCGCAATAAGCTACAGGAGGGAGTCTTTCGCTCTTACTTGGAAGTGGTCTCAGTAGCGAAGTCAATAAAGAGGGTAGTCCTCCTAGCTAGAAAGTAGAATATTCATCTTACGATTTTGTTTTTACTACGTATCATTAAGAACTAGAATACTAGGGCAAGCCCCGTTCCTCAATCGAAAGTCAAATCACCAAGCAAAAGGTAGGAATGGAGCACCGGAGAATGAAACTTTGACAATCTGGATGTACTTCTGCTGTAAAAATGAGAGTTTCAGGGCGATGTCGGAACCATGTTATATAAAGATCCCACTACAGCCATTCCAGACATCAGCTTAGGCGCGAGTAACAGACCCCAGATTCCTCAAAAAATTCGGTCGGCTTCGGTACCTATTGATGAGGAGAAGCCTACATTCTCAAGCTATGCCGGTTCTATTTCTAGATCCTAGAAACAAGGGATTCTTTCTCTTTGGTCTTCGGTTCAGAACGTCCTGCAGGAGGTGCTTTCAGAGGAGACTTCTCCCGGATCAGCATCTGAGCTGAGTCAGTGTCATACTATGAATGATCAATTCAACCGGGAAGATACCTACATAGTGAAAAAAAAAATACCAACAATGAAAAAGGGCTATAGGCCAGCCTAACATAAAGATAAATAATCGTACTACCCACATTGTTTGCCTTTCGACAGAAACATTTTCCTTAACCGTAGTAGACGAGCAGGTAAACTATATTGTTCCCAGAGGCATTCAAAAAAGCATCAAAACTACGTGTATCACTGGCAGTCCCCGGGAAAGTGATCTCGACCCGGCCCGCAATTTCGACTCATCAAGATTCAATCTATTTGGGGGGTGCCCGACCCAGGTATGGATTTTTTTCTTCTTCGTATGGGATATAACCCCGCAAGGTGGAGTACCGTACCACAAGGTTTTGATTCCCACTTCCAAGTCAATGCCTATGAAACATGTTGTCAATAGTCTGTCACGTCGTCTCGATCCTCAAAAGGGCGCTACCATAGATAGAAAAGATATTCCCACCGAGATATCGATTGGTCATCCCAGTTTTGGTACTCAATATTGATATTGCCGGGGCACCTTTCTTTAGGGTATGACCCAGGAGCGGAGCAAAGAAAACCTATCTTGCTGCTAGGAGTGCCTACCCAATAGCTGATTCTTTCAATTATGCTGATAAACTCTGATAACCCCACATCAAGTAGTGGAGAGACAAACCGCATTTTAGGAAAGATTTCCTCGGATTCCTATTCCTACACGACTTGTTGAGGCAAATTTGCTTTTGATTGTGCCAATAGGCTAGTCGTCAAAATTGCATTAGTGAATGCGCTAAGTAATCTCCTTGCCTCAGGAACATTATAATCAATGGTCTCGGAGCGACTGGAAAGCGTCAGCGGGAGAGAAAGGAAGGGCTTGCTTCTCGGGGAATAGGCACAAGGCGAACGTCAATAGGCTGATTGATCCAGGTAGCGACAGGCTCCAATCGAAAGGAACCGCGCGTACGCTAGAAAGACGTATAGGCAAGCCTTTCTTTATGATCATCTGGATCGCTTTTCGTGACTTTTCTTTCCATAGGCATACATTGCAGTCTAACCTGCTTTCTTAATCTTGCAGCACTAAGAAGAGGAAGACCGTCATACCTGATAGGTCAATCTCAGTGAACAGCCAAAAATGGATAGTCCTTCATGAGCCTAGATTGGAGAACGTGAAAGCTTACGGACTTTCCCAGCAATTTGACAATGACTGCATTCCTCCACGGCATGCACAGTTTGTCTAAAATCTCCTTGGTAATTCTCACTTTTTTTTTTCTTTGACTTGGACAACACTATGGTCATCCACCATCATTGAGGCAGCAGTATCATAATCCTCATTGGCTGCCAAGAGTTCATCCATTGACACTAAGGAGGGGTGGGACTTATAGCTCACTTCCGGCTACTAGCAGTCTTAAGGTTAATTGGGAGTGGAAAGGCTAGCAGCTGGTGACAAGCTGATAGATAGAAGTACCTTCAGTAGTGGCTGCAGTGAGACTCCCGGCAGCACCGACTCACAAACAAGGCAAATGAGATTGGGCAGTATAGGATACGACTGCAGAGCTCTAGTGGACAGAATCATTTCCAGAGCGAAGAGTTGGACTTGTAGAGCCTTTTCTTATGCTGGGAGATTGCAACTGGTGAAGACGAGAATATTTGCCATCCAGGTTTACTGATCTTCTATATTTATCCTTCCCAAGGCAGTGATCAAGCAGATTGAGCAAACACTGAGTTTGTTCCTGGACTTGGAGGAAAAATTGGAAGCTCAGAGCCTTAGCCCGTGATAAGATAAAATGGGTGGAAAGGGCAATGGCTGTTCCACCTCTCTCTGGTATGATAATTGGCATCCCGTTGGGCCCTTGGTCAGCCTTCTTGGCAACAGGTTTGTTCTGGATTCTGACTTGGGGGGAAGATGCTAGGGTGGAGGCCATCATAACGGGAAGAGAATGGGCTTGGCCAGGTGGCCCCCTGAGTGGCAAGTTATTCAAAATGCCACGCCTCCAAACTTTACACCTAGTTTACCGACCTCACGAGTCTGATTTGGCTCTATATTGTCCAAAAAGGAAACTCCAAACAACTCCACTGCGACTGAGCGATCTGACCTTCCTACTCGGTATGGAAGGACTGAAGACACTCAGTCTTCTGACTTGGATTGGCATACTGGGGTCAATTCCACTCGAGACTGAAGAAGAACCCTGCTTTCTTTACGTACAGCTAAGGTTTGAATTCCTAACTCATCAAATCAAGTAGACAGACTTCTAGGTGACGTGGCCCTTTCCTGACATCATCACACCGGGGATCCGCTTTCAAAAATAAAAAAGAAAGGAAATAGATGCAGCCTAACTCTCATCTTTTTGTCGAAATCTCTATGAGCTGAATGATGTAACTCGAGTGTTGAGCTTTCAATTTTTCAAGACCATCCAAGGCTTCCCATTCTGCAAGGCGTATAGAGCCTGCTTTTCTTCTTCGATGAGCAAGCTCTGGTAGCGCGGGAGAATTCGCACTTCAAAGAAGTGGGACTATCCTTCTTTCCTTGACTGGTGTTTGAGGTCTTCTTATCCAACAGGACACTTTAATCTTGCTTTAGAGGCCCGAATGCTCATCATTCTTTTTAAGTTAAGTCTGCGCAGCATGCTCCAAAACAGAATAATCATTTGATTTGCCGGATGAAGCTTCTTTCGAACTAGCAAATGCACTTTATGAGCCAAAAACGGATCGGATTGGACCATTCCCCATACAGAAAAGCTGGAAAAAGCTGTCAGGCTTTGAAGCGATATTCAGTGGTAGGATTCGTAACGTAGTGGTTATAGGACTGAACCCTTCTTGCTCAGCTTGTACCTTGATCAAAGGATCAAACCTTGAACTTGAAAATAGAAAGGGCTTTCCCCGATCTGACTATTGGCTTCTATAAGCTATTGAACTTACTTGAATGACTTCTTCCCCTTCCTGTAGGCATTGCGCACGGCATTCCACCAAGCAATCCATTTAGGTGATGACAAAATAAGACTTCCATTCATGCATTTCTAACCGAAAACTGCAGATTAGGGGTTCGCAGTGCTTATCCGATAAGTCATCTTTTTCCAGTCCTTACTTCTGCTAAAATGCAAGTTTGAATCGGGACTGGCACAATGTCCAAACACCATAGTAGAGCGACAGAGTCTATCTATTTCTTAAATGAAGGGACCAGAAGTGGTATATCTTTTCCCTAATTACGCATTAGATTTCTCGACTCTACTGGAAAAATCAAACCTGGTGTTCCACCTTCATTCATACGGAAATGCCATCCTATTACTTCGTTTAAGCTATTCCATGGAATGGGATATTTTTGGCAAAGCTCCGTTTTTTTCTCATAGAAGGTTGCTCGCCTTCGTCTTCATCCTTTCTTTCTGTCTTTCGGTTCTATCGAGGGCCTAGTGATTGGGGTTTCGGGGAAGACCTATACTATTGATATTGATTTACCGATACCGAGCTCTATGGTATGCAGTGAGTCCCCCCTTCTGTCCCTTTAGAGCTAAGAGGGGAAATTCAGTCTTTATTCCATAGAAGGAGCTCGTCCTTAACCTGTAGCAGTGTTTTAGACCGAAGAAGTCACTTTCTTGCAAACCCTGGGTCTGTATTCTTCCTATTTCGTTGTTCCGAACTCTTCACTAGCTAAACAATTATTTGGTTATGCTATTCTTCTACTTAATACACGAATTCCGATATTCATCATTCTGACCCCTTTTGGGATTGGTTTTCCTACAGCCTTGTCCAATCATAGGCATTCTGTCTTGGATAGATAAGGCATCGTGATACCCACGTCAGTTACATCATCAATCTCAGATATTGACTGCGAAAGCTTAATGTCAATCAGAATGAAAAGAAGTCATTGTCGGAGCACTATACCCACCATTTACCCTGATGCGAAAGTTAGATTGAACCGTCAGTTATTCTACTCCAGAACCAAGCTAGGGCCGACAGGCTTTTCCTTATGATCTGGGATGCTCACTAATCGACTGCTTATCTCGAGATTGAGCTGTAGGAAAAATAGGACCAGCTATTGAATAAGAAATTGACGTAGAAAGAGGCATTCAAGAAGCTGCGATTTATCTTTTTACTCTTCATGGCATAATGAGAACAAAAGGAGTAAGCGGTCCTCTCGCTTGGTCAGCTCTTGGACAATCTCTCCATTCGAGCGATTCGTGCCATCCTTGGTTCTGGCTCTAGTTGCCAGTTGTCGGATTAGGCTAGGAGCTGCTCTTTCATCCGAAGCAGATCTTCTAGAAGAATAAGCTTTTGATGCTTTTGGACATCTTTCCTTGGCACGAAGGCTATAAGCATCGATCTTGTCTTGGTGAAGCCCTGCTGTATTCGTCGTAAGGATCAAGGTAAACCTACCTAACCAAAGGTTTTTAAAGAGAGGTATGAAGTCACTCGACCGAGAGGTTTTGGCATACATAGCCCAACCAAACCTATAGGGGTTATGGGCGTTCAAGAGGGCCTTAGCGGGAGAAATCCCTGGTCGACGTTTCGGACTCTGAAAAGCTTTGCAAAGCCCTTTTGATTTTCAATTTAAGAGCACAATAAGGCGAACCCGAATGGGATTGAGAATAAGAAATCGAAAGACCGCTCATACACCTTTGCTACTGCCTCATCAGCAATGACAACGTCATCTCCTAAGACCGCATAACGAGCAAAGAGGACCCCAGGATGAACCTGCTCCACACACCATCACACAAGAATGTGATGGGAGAGGACAAACTGTGGTCAAGACTCATAATAACCTAACGGTTGACCCGCTACAAAGGAAACAGAGGCGTGCCTTTTCACATCACAAAGGGCACGTCGAAGATGTTATACGCCAGTGAAGAAGCAGGTTTTCCTTTCTCAAGCCAGATGCTCTACATAAAGCAGAAAACATTGACATGTTCGGGACCGCCTTCCAGGTTGGCTCCCACTACAGCCCTTGATGGGGAGGTAAAATACACCACATACGTCTGTCCGGGTAAAAACAGGGCTAAACTCCTCATAAAAGAGTATTAGAACCCATAGCCGGTTTCTCTCAGCTTTGAGGTAATCATATGTGTAATATGATTTTCAAGAAACCTATCGTAAGGATAGCTTCAGCGCTCGCCTCATATAAAGAAAATTTAGGTAATGTGTTGTTGAAGAGAGTGGAGCAGCTTAGCTGCCCAGGGTAAGGTAAGGCAGGAGGATGAGAACCAGCAGCCACACGGCTTGCTGTCCAGATGGCATCGAATGACGAACCGGATAGGAGCGTTAAGCCCTCGACTGGTAAGGAGAGGAGCGAAGAAGGTATACTGGAACACGAACATCGAGAAGAACACTTATTTTACACATGAAATGAAATAGAAAAGAAGGAACAAATGGAAAAACTGATAGAGAAATTGAGTGCAATTAAAAAGAAATTGAGTGAGAGATAGCACTTGACAGCAGCCCGCTCGAACGTATAGGAGTTGTTAAAGATGTGCGTTCTTGTTCCTTAATAGCTTGAGTTGTTGTTCTTTGAGAATTGATTCCCCCAGCTGTCATGACTCGACTGGGTCTTTGGCAGTCCAACTACTCAATCCATAGAGATGCCTTCCCAAGGTTTCTTCGGTACGGGTACACTCCTCTTGCCCCCTTCCTGACAAAGACGAAACCTTCTGACAAATCCCGGGCAAATAGTCTACTGCCACCAATTGCTACGTTTTGTCTTAGCTCTTGCTGGAAGCCCTTGTGTCCTTCTTTTGATCCTATTCCCTAAATAAGCGTCTCATTTGGAAATCTCTCTCTTTGCTCTTAGTAATGCTAATTCAATCAATTCCATAGACTACTCCTCACTCTGCTGGGGTGGGGGCGATGCAAGGTGCGTAGCGGTCTCCCACGGGGCGGTAACTACCTCTAAGACAAGTGAATCGACGAAGGGGGATATTTTCTTTGAACATCTTCATCCCAGAATTCATCATCTGCAAGCAATCCACTTCTGTAAGAGCTATGACTTCAGCTTCTTTTTTGCTACCTTTTCTATTCTTCTTACTATTGCTGCTAATAGATACCTGCTTGCTTCTTGCTTACTGGCAACCTTTACTTTATAAGATCTCCACCTTCAAGCTTTAGTACAAGCAGCTCTTTCAAAAAGGGGAATTCCGGTCCCTCCCTATCCGAGATGTGCTCTTGAAAGATCCCCCTCGACAGCGCAGTGAAGTCTTAGAGAAGTCACGCTCCGTGGGTAAGTAGCCAACGATAGATAATAATTCCTTGCTTTGCGCGTCATTCAGTATGGTGATACACATTTTTGAAATAACAAGGAGCGGAGCTTAAGAGAATGGCTGCTTTGGGGAGTTCTCTTTCCCTCTAACCTGTAACTCGAAATTGAATAAGAGAAGACAAAGCTACGCATTCACTCGTAGCACTCTTCCGGCCTCAGTCATTAGGCCTCCCCATTCAAATGAAAAGGCCGACATGGAGCCATGCGCATGATTCCAAGAGTCACTAGAGGCGAAACTTTGTAAGAATAACCTGTAATGTAACGAATGGATGAAGCAAGCACTTTTAGATGGTATCGATCAGAGCCAATCAACCCTGTTCTTTCCTGATTATCGTTACAACAATCCCACTAGCCGAAATGGAATCCGTCAAGCAAGTAAGAAATAAGCCAGAGATCCAGATCATTAGAATAGAATACGTCACCGGGGCCTCATCGCGAAAAAGAGTATGTTATTCCGGAGTCGTAGCGCTAGCGGCGCAGAAGGAGAAAGTAGCTAAGCGCGTTGAAGCTATAACGAAAGTTTCCAGCCGAGGGTTGCTTGCTTCCATTCAGGTAGCTATTGCTGAGAAATGGCCGAAAAAAGTCAAGTCTTATTCCACTCGCTTTCTGTATCGGATTTTCTGCTTTCAAGCGCTACGCCCCTTTCATATTTCTTTATCTTTCCGAAGGGGAAGAAAGTTCTTTTATCAACTTTTGTCCCTCTTTGCCTTTTGAATCAAAGTAGGTTGCGAGCTTGTTGTATTAGTAGTCAGTCATTAAGATGTTGCTTCTTCTGTTATAGAAAGCTTCGACGTTTCTAGTAAGAGTAAGGCATTCTGGGGGGAAGGAAAGCTTCTACGACAAGTCGCTTCGTCAATGCCGACTACTAGGAAGGCCGACCACCACATAAGCTAAAAGACTACGACTACAAGCCAAGCCGGAAGCGACTCGCTTCTATTCTCGTTGGGATTGGATATAGATGGGGAATCTATAGATCGTAGTAGTTCGCCAACCGGAAATACGATACAATTTCACTTCATGGCACAGAAAAAAAAAGAAAGAGCATTCATTTATTAATAAATAATCTATTGAGCTTCCTAAACGGTTGAGAAACTGCCCACCTAGGACTCTGAGGTGAGCTTCCGGCTTCATTCTACCTATCTAAAGAGCTGTCTTACGCTAGCTACTAGGGGAAAGCCATAGTGAAAGCCGATTGCTACTTTCTTGCCTTGGGTGGATTGGTTTGAATAGCCCTACCAGGGGAGTAGGCATTAACGGTCGAATAAGCAGTGATTCCTGCTCGGCACTTGCTATAGAAGAAGGAGCAGTTAGCTCTAACGGGACTGAAGTTACTTCAGGGGTTAGCTCTGCAAATGTTGAAAGAATAACGGCAGCTAATGAATCCGCATCTGTGAAATCCTTTCATGAAAAGGGTTAAAGAAGAAAGGGATCGATACCATGGGTCGGTTCTCAAGAAAGATCGTCAGACTTTCGAATCTAGATATAGTCTCTGCGTAGAGAAAGTCCTGGTTCCAGGAAACGTAGTAAGGCTAAGAATTGAAGTTGTAAGGCCAAGCCCGGCCCCAAAGTAGGCCTCTTCTGAAGCAGTTGACAGAGAACTTCTAAAGGATTTACCGATTGGTTGGATATAGACCAAAGAGGCACGGTCTTTCGCCACGAGACAGAGATATATTGGACAAGTTCTCAAAGCAAAGGTTTTTTCCTATTGAAGTTTTTCGCCTCTCTGGAACCCGGTTGTTTCCACCCCGCTCTTGATCTGCCAACCTAAGACCAAAGCGGAACCTACTAGGTCTTGCTTCGTCTTCTGTCTTGTTACGGGTTCACGTACTAGTAGGCTATGTCAACTAGTGTGTAAGGAAAAGAATTCTATTTGAAAGGAGAGGATTGAAAGATCTTTGAAGAAAATGCCATCTCTGGTCGGGTTACAGAAGTCTCATGTTCGGAACGCTAGCTATATGCTTAACACATGCTTGTCGAATGTTGGGCCCAAACGATATGAAGTTGTTGTTTTTCTTGATTCTTTTGAGTCTGCTACTGATCTCATTACTTTGGAATGGCGGAAATTCCGCGTTTTAACGCGAGTTGGGTCCCTTTAGTCTAATCTGTCATGAGTGGGTCAGAAACATGCCAACAATGAAATGCCTCGCAAATGCCATGTAATTATTTATACCAGTAAAAGCATAAAGCAATAAGTACAGAAGCCAGCCCCGCAAAGAGCAAGGGACTTGGCGAATTACGAATCGCTAGTTAGATCAAATGAAATTTTAAGATAGACCACCAGGTGGAGGAGCGGCCGAAGGAGTCACTGCTAAAGGGTGCCGTCAGGTAGGTTGACCTTGTTTTTGTTCCATATGTACCCCGGACCTGTATCATGAACACACGAAGGGTACGGCATCGGGTCAAATAGGAAGAATTCTCCAAAGACTCAAATCCTCGTTGGACGGAAAAAGGAAGTCGAAAGCCTATCTATAACTAGGGACCGCCAACCCAGACTTTGATCAACAATAGGCCAACTGCTGATTCTGGTAGTTAAAAGAAAGCCCATACCTAACTCGCTATGCTTACAGCTTGGCACGGTCCCGTGCTATTTGATCTCAATTACATCTCAAAACCATCGAGCCTTGCCTCCGGCAGTAACTGGGACTGAAAGCCATTTGAAGATTTGTGACCAAAGATTCGGGGCGTTCGATCGATTCAATATCGATGACTCAGTCAACTCGGCCCCGAAGCAAACCTACGCCTGCTCGGTGGATCAGTTTCGCCCAATACCAAAACCTTTTTATTGCAAAAAACCGGAATAAATCCAAATTGAGCATAAGAAAGATTAAACCATATGTTGTTAATCGCAACCCTTGAAATTTCTGCAGATGACCGAGTTCACCAAGCACAAAAACCGCGCGGTCTGATGACGAGGTCCTTTTGATCGATGGTTTTGAGTTGTAGCTCTGCAAAGTCCGAGCTTAACCAGACAACTCAGAAGTCTACGCACCACCTCCTCCTCCTTGTGCGCTGATTTGGGCCCTTGTTCGGGGATTTGGTAAATCAGAATGGACAAAGGTGCCCTTACGGTCTGACTTTCATACCCTCCCGAAAGACGTGAGAAAGCTTCAAAGTCATGCCGCGAACGACCCCGGCTAAGAGGAGAACAAAATCATCTATTCTTGGACACTACTCTGGACTGGGATTCTTCCATTATCTAATGCGACGATTTATCAATGCTTTCTGTCAAGCATCTGGCAGATGACTCTAATACCGGCGAGCCACACGACCCGGCAATCGTGCCCAGAAGCGGCTTGATGAGGAACGGGATAGAAAGTGGTGCAGGATTTCATATTTGTACATTGAGTACAGCCAGGCAGTTGAATTTGGATCCTTCTTGCTTTGCTCCTCACTACAGCTGTTCGTGCATATGACGGGACCACTCGAACTGCGCAAGGTCTAGTTTTTTGTAATCTCCAAGTGGGACCCCTTGTTCGGTCAACTCTATTCCATGTAGCGGATATACTATGAACATCTAAAATCTTGCTAGCACGACCTTGGTATCCTTTGTGGATATCCCACATGAAATTCGCGATGACTTTCATCTCCTCTCCTTTTAGTCGAGCTACCTGCGGCACCCTCTCCAATTATTCTTTGAGGCGCCCCCCTTCTCCTAAGATAAGAAGCTCGTCTGCGCCCCCCTCAGATAAATAAATGGAATGATTTCTCTATTCCAGGGGCATCCTGGAAACCAGGGCTCCTATTCGTTCCCAATTAATGATCTAGAATTGCCGTCAATTTCAGATAGTCGTAGGAGAGAAGAAAAGAGGCAAGGGCTTCTGTTCTGAAAGGCAGTTTAACCAACCAAGCGCTCCATAGAATTGGATGAGAAAGCCCGTTATCCGTATGATCAAACTGCTCCTGATGCGAAGTTTTCTGGATAGAACGATGGATAGAATGGTCATCCTCCTAGGCTACTACTTGAAGCTCTCGGTTCTCCCGTGAAGTGGGCAAAGGGAAGCCGGAGCTTTTCAAAGAAATGATGTAAATGGACAAGCAAGATCAGCCCAAATATCCAAGACTTCGGAGAAGGACTGGCCTGATGAAGAGGAGGGAACGTGCCGTTTGAGAGGAAGCAAGGGATGAAAGCGGACTCCTCTAATCCTATAGCTGAAGGATGAATCCCTCCCCGTCAAGTTGAATTCCTCTGTAAGCCCCCGGGCAAACAAAATGTAGATGTCTCATTCATATTCATTCCTGTCCGTTTCTGGGAGATCCGCTAGTGCTTCTCTCCCCAAACAAGCCGGAGAGTAGGAGTAGGTCTCACCGGCTATCTTTGATTGGGTTGCTCTACGTTCCATCTCTGGATTAGGTTGAATTCATATTCAAGAGTGAAATTCCAGTTTCTCTAGTGGAATTCGTCTTTCTCTCTTCCTAAACTGGAAATACACGTCTTGTCAGAGCCTCGAGTACCCCCCCTTGCGCGGTATCCGTTTTATTTTTTGTTAACAGGAGAAGTCTATTTATATGAAGGAAACGAAGTTGAATAAAGTAGAGGAAGAAAGACCCCCGGGTGCCTTCCTATGTTGGAACTCCCGCCAATTTCATTACCTGCACCTGCTCATGGTTTACTTTCTGGCATATTGACTATCTTCGTATATTTGTTATTTCATATGTTATATTCTTCTTCTCTAGAATAGTTGAATTCAACTTTCATTTCCAACATATTGAAATAAAGGAATTGGTGGATCTCTCCCATCAGACAGATCAACGGCACCGGGCATGGGATACACAGGCAGAAGAGCTGATTTGACCGGGCAGACCAGATGAGCGAGATTGATTTAAAGCGAAAGCGCTGTGCCAACTTGCATACAAGATTTATATATGGATTGGATACTCTATTAAAATCCTCTTCATAAGTCCTTTCGTACAAGCTATTCAAAGTCTATTGGCTTTCTTGGCGGTACTTCGACCGCTAAGCCTCGCTTATGCACCGAGAAAGATCGTCGATAGGAAAGCTCTGTTACGCACCAACGACGGCCCCTTCTCTTTACCTTTCTCGTCCCCTACCTTCCTTTGCTGGCTTGAATGGGAGAAAACGGGCGGCTAGGGATGTCTCATATGTCAGTAGCAGTGAACATGACAGCAAGGCCAGGTAGGCGAACATTCTTCTTGCCTGGTCTTTTATAGGTATGTTAATGTTCAGTCTTTGGTCTAGTACGGTTGAGTGAGTTCGCTTGATCTTTGCTAATTGGCTGACATTGTTCTTGCTGTATACTGGTATAAAGCATATCTCTATATTTAGATTCTTTGAGTAAGATCAACTATCATCTGTTCCAAGAGCCCTCTATCACCGGGAGCCCGAGCGGCATTAAGAATAGCTTCTAAAAGGAGAACTGGCTAAGGCTAACGAAGCCTAGCTCGTTTAGGTCCTGCCATTCCTACCTATCTATCATTGGTCAACTCGGAAATCAGCTAGACCCAACTTTATCTTTCAAATGAATTGATTCGCCAGTTTATGAGCTCACTCAGCCGGAAGGCAACGCTATATCTCTTGCTATGGCTCTTAGCTCATTATTGGTGGGGTATCTGGTCAGCACACTAAGAATGAAGTAGTACGATCGGCGGGCGTTGGAAAGAGAGCTTCAGTACAATTATCGCTGCTTAGCGAAGTGAGGTACAAAGCACCTTTCCGTTCTTTGCTTTGCGTATGCTGGTTAGAAATCAAATTTGCTCTTTGTACTTGTTTGGAATCTTTCTCTTGGTATGAGGTTTGAAACCCCACTTTTTCATTGAAAGTTGCGGCTAAGACTGAGTTCACAGCAAGAACTATGATATGCACTCGCGTAGTCAAATTAGAGCCTCATAATCAGCGGGTCAGTACCGAGCTTAGGAGCATACAACAAGTTGAATTAGCCAAGGGCAGCTGACAACAAATCCCTCAAGGAAAGCACTTCCACACGGGCTCATCCCGGGATATCATCAAAGATATATAGGAGTGTTCCTACTTTTTCAATAGTTGTGCTAGTCGGGCTCTGAAATCGTCCAATGCGAGCTTAGGATCATTACTAATCGCCAATCTCTGGGAACGAGGCAACGCCTTCTGAACCAAGGATAGAAAAAAGCTAGTCAGCTGCTTCAGCCGCGGAAGAAAGTTATGCTGCTACGACTTTCGCTTTAATACCACGAGTTTAGGTTTCAACCTTCTTTCCATGAGTAGAATACTGGGAAGATGCTGTATCAGTAACGGAATCGAGGGGGAGATGCGACTTCTCCCAAGCTCTTTGCTTAGGCTCTCTAGCCGTTGTTGTGAACTCACTTTTAGTACCATTTTTCCTTAAAACCTATTTGGAAGCATCTGCTTCACAACCTCAAAAGGGAGAAACGAGATCTTTGAACACCCTAATTTCTAATGTGGGCGGACTCCTAGTTTCATATCTTGAAGCAGTTGCTGCTGCGGCTTCATGCCGAGACTCTGATTCTTAAATTTCGGCTGAGCTGTACGCTACTCGAGTTTATGCTAAGACGGATTACTCTCAATAATTAGTCTCTATTGTTACTTTTCGATACTGCGAACCCGCTTTTATGTCTGGAAAAGCACTTATTCGAAGTTCCTCTGTCCTTGGTCTGGAACCTGGCAGATATATGATTTCGCGTTGGTACGATTCCGACGAAGAGAGTTCATCCGCTAGGGCATTTCCATATGCTTTTAGGGCTCTCTTATACGTCTCAGTTGCCCCTCTAGGGCGCCTAAGCTCTCATGTTCATTGAGATACTTTGCCTAATAGACGACGAATCGAGCAGACTAGTATAATTGCTTAAATCTATTTCCCGGTTCCCTGTTTCCGGGGGAAGCTTCCTAGCCAGCTTCTATTCCCGGCACCCACGAATTTGCCTGTTGCTGCATTCAAGCCCTCTTCAGGCGCTGAAGCTGTATCCCTTTCTGATATTCCAGGTTCTGGATCTGCCTATTATTCCATTATTGAAGTAGGAACTGCACGCTATTCCGGGCTAGACTTTCGAGGGATAAATGCTGCGAGAAGCTCAGACGAGTTTTCGATAGACAACCTTTGTGGGATGTCTTTCCCGCTGGAGTTCCCATAGGATAGGTTGTGGGAAGCACCGATGCTGTTATTGAAACTATCTTTCTTACCTTCCGCTTAAGCGTACTACCTTTTACACACTTGGAATTGGATGTGAAAAGCATATGACTCACCTTTAGAGGATTGGCATCACATCCCACTGTTGGTATCGAAAAACACGGCTTTTGACCCTTTCTTTGTTGTTGCCGGACATGGTATTCCTGATAAAATAAATAGAACAAATATGGCCTAAAATCAAGGTGCATCTGCGAGAATTTCTTGAGTCACTGCATTAGCCATGTGAGGAATGGCTTTTTTAAGCACAATCTATTGATTTTCACAATCATTCTCTGTAAGCAACTCACCCTTATTCACGAATAGTTGGGAATGGGAGCTACGTAAATGAGATAAGATAAGAGTCCTCTAAGCTAAGATGGGTCTATTGACATTACCAAGCAGATTTTCAATGTATGATCTCTAGCTTCACCTGGGAGAAAGCTTGCGAGCCTTGCCCCTCGCTGACCTGCTGAAGTGACTCATTCTATCTTTCTAGCTCACTTGAGAGCCCAGTTGGCATCATTAGAGTTCTATTTCTTCTCTTCTGAGTGGGGATAGCAAAGCAGCCTATTAAGTTCACCCGCTCGATGAAGATAGATTGACAGTCGAATAAGCCCTAAAATAGGAAGCCTTTAAGAAGGTCTGGGAATAGGAAGAGAACAAGAGTAGGTCCACTCTCAAGGAATGACTGTCTAGATAGCCTACACAGGAGTTGAAATAGGGCCTACCTTACTCAAATAAGCCCACCTTGAGGCACTATTCTGATCAGTTGCCCTTGGGTTCATATGATCTGTACCAAGCCTGCCTTCTTTGATCCTTCCCGTGTCCGAAAGCAAGGGAAGCAGCTCACTCACTGACAGCAGGGGCAGGCCTTATCAATCAATTCTTCCATCCATAAAGACGTCTTACCATCGAGGATACGAAAGGTTTCTTAGGTGATGGCCTAAACAGAGGCTTCAAGCTATTCACAATGGGCCCTTGTCTCTAGTGAGATCCTAATTCGGCTACCTACTCAAAGGCTTCTTCTTACCTTTTGAATCTCTTTCAACCAGCTGTCATTGGGTCAATGCCCGTGCTATCTACTTCATCCTACTTCATCTTCCCTTCGTGCTAGACCTATTGGCCAACCTCTTCTCAATCTTGAATGAATTTCACCCGGGGATTTCCATAGATCCGAACTACTACGAAAAGTCGGAATTGCCTCAACAGGAATCTCGTTTTATCTGGAATTGCTGCTCTTGCCAACCGCTATTTAATCTACTCTTGGAATTGGCCGAAAGGCTAAGACTTTTCTTTTCTCGATAGCCAGCTAGTGGAGGGTAGGTGAGTTTTGATCGTGAGAATCCTATTACTTAAACCTATTCACGAGCAAGACAAAGAAGATGAAAGGGAGTTAGTTCGGGTATGAGCGACCGGTGCTAGCTGGTCTTGCAGCTTTGGATGCTTCGGCTAAGACTGCTTAGTTGGGATGCTAGTTCTTCTTCTTGGTAAGACTGGACTGACTCTTGCTACTAGCTACTTCGGGGACTTCCTCCAGCCACGATCAATGGAAAGGTTTGAACTCCTACCAAAAGGAAAGCGGCAACTACAGCTATTACTTATATCCTTCGCCGAGTTCACACATCCTCAATAGGAATAGAAGAGATGTATTCTAGATCAGGCATTCCTGGTTGATTCTTTCTTAGCTGCCTTGGGGACTAGTTGTAGAGGTAAGCAGCTCGTTCCGTAGATAGAGATAGAAGGAGAAGTCACTTCAGAAGGGTTTGCCCTTGTTAATGCAGAAAGTAGTTGGCACAGTACCAATTATTCACTCGGAAAATAGGACTACTACCAAAGAGAAATTAGCTATTATAGGGCATTCACGTCCCGTCCCATATGCACGCCTAAAACCATGGATTTCCTTGGATGAAGAGTGAACTGCGATAGATCCGGATTGACTATCCTCTTATCCTCAACGGCACATTTTAGACTAGCAAAGAGCTTTAAACTCCTTTCCCTTCTTCTCTCAATATTCTCTTATGGTTTAGGGTTAGGATCATCCCGTGTACTCCATCTCCATCTACTCAACTAGCCGTGCCTTTCGAGCAGGACCTTCCCTTCCCGGATTTGCATTCAACTCTTAAGGGAACGAGGCGAGCTTAGGAAAGTGAGTGAGTGGCAGGGCAGTCACAACCGAGTTGCAACGACTTCCTTAGCCGATGGAAAGGAGGTACTCCAAACAACTAAAGATATGGATTTTGCCCAGCCGTTGTCAGATCAATTCCCATTCATTCTTTAATGGAATAGGATAGGAAAGGGGCAGAGCTGCGGCTCTCTATGAATGCCAATCGACGAGATGAGCAGATTGAAAGTTCAGACTCACTTACGCAACGAAACCACCGATCATAATCGGAAAGGGGCCTCATACCTTTTCTTTATAGGTGAAAGACTCACCAGAATACATGATCCTAGGCGAAAACATGAAAGATGAGCCAATCATCTCATAAGCGGGCGGCACCCTCATTTCCTCCATAACGCGATAAACCAACAACTCATGTTAAACTACTGTAAACTACTAAACTACTGATGGACCACACCACATAGTTTCTTCTTACCTGCGCGAGTGTGCTTTTGGGTACCTACCACTTCCACAGTTTATCTATCTGGGGCGATCCGGGTAAAACCAAAAGGTCATCAAGCTCAAGAAAGGCATGGTTTTACGTTTAGGCGTAACGTAAGATGCTTTAGCCTTTTATACGATGCGATGATAGTTTGGCCAATAGGCCAATAAAGGTTTAGCTCAGCCCAGCGGCTATTGAAGCCGAGTTAACTATGAAAGGGATTTCATTTCCGAAGCAAGCATACCAGCGGAGGTGAACCCTAGTAACACAGCATCATGGTTTAGCCTAGCCCTGACAAGCAGTTCACCGCTTTCACATGGCAGAACCCATCACAGCACAGGGAGTCTGGCGCCCACTCATATCTCGACTTGACTTGCTGAAAAATGTTTTAGTGGGGATGAGCCCATGTGTACGCCTAACCTTCGGCTACCCCTCTACCTCTAAAATGAATTTCTTTAATGAAGCATTAAGGCTCTGGAACATACTTTGGACTACCAACCCAGATTAAGGACAAGCAGATTGACTTGCAACCACTACCATAACCTTGAACCTTGGGGCACAAATCGAATCATCATTATACTTGGCAGTACTTGGACGCTGGAGGATAAAGGTAAGGCCTCCCAATAAGAGTCCGCCCCCTTCAACCACCTGACCCATCATAATACTTTGGCAATATGGTAGAAAAAGTACTTGGACCCATAATCAGGTCCAGTAGATTATTACTCAGGGTACTTCCAATCTTCAACTGATCCATGACCTTATACAGTCAGGATAAAATGGCTTACTTCCCTAGTATACGTTGTATACGTTGACCCAGAACTAGTGGCTGATGATGGAGCGGATCGAAGCACTTATTCAGCTAATTGCCGTCGGCAGCGTCAGCGAGAGGACGCATCTTATGCAGCTAGAGATTAAACTCGAGGAATAGGAAGGTCCAAAGAAAAGCCATCCTATCGACGCAAAGATGCTGGTAAGGGGATTCATGCATCAATAATGCAACCTAAAAACAGTTTCGAGCGCTCAAAGGATGTGGAATCGGAGTCAGGGGGGTTGGTGCCGATGGAAGAGAAC
>Ga0153934_1000182_pt1 | contig 18183 bp, 25 predicted proteins | sample TSNJ018MetaG_FD_104708 | JGI IMG/M metagenome (GOLD analysis project Ga0153934, IMG submission 104708) | Attine ant fungus gardens microbial communities from New Jersey, USA - TSNJ018 MetaG | ecosystem: Host-associated > Fungi > Mycelium > Unclassified | place: USA: New Jersey, Wharton State...
TCCAACATAGGAACGTTAGTTCGTTAATTGGATGTGGTAAGTCACAAGGTTAATGTGACAATTAGCTGCTACACTCGCTTTTTCTTGCAACCCTCCAAGATCTGATTACATCATGCCCTTACAGTTTGAATAAATTTCAACAATTTTACGATCATCTTATCAAGTTCCTTTGACCACTTGGCACTGCTTATGACTGGACTTTTCAACCCAGGTGTATTTAACTAAAATACAGAGAAGTATGGGCTACAGCAGAAACAAAGTTATGAAGCAATGGAACAATTAAGTATACAAAGAAAAGCAGGACAAGGTAAATACGGATACGGGAAGGTAACACCAAGATACATTGAGAATCGACCATAAGCTCGGATGTGGCACCTGTAGAGTAAAAAAGAATAAGAAGAATAAGAATAACACGATAGGATTTTCAGATGAAAACAAAACAATGCAAGGTGCCAGGAAATAAGTAAATTGCTCAATGAGACCCTTAGAAGTCCGGGAAATGGTACGAAAGTATGTCATTGTAAATATCAGCAGCAATTGTGACGTCGTCTTGGAAAAAGCCAGGGATATCCTCGGCAGGAGGTATCGGAAGATTGAGAAATTTCCCCGCATCTTCAGCAAAGGAACCTCGTGGGATAATCGGTGCCTGAATCATGAGATGATTGAATTCATCAGCTGAGATGTAAAAAACGTACATGGATTTCACGTCGTTCCAAGGCCTCCCAATCAACACCTCCAAACCACGAGTGCTGTAAGACATCCTGAACACCTTCGTTGACGTTTCCAAGACGTCTGCTTCTATCAGGGTTGAGAAAACCTCTGATCAAATCTTTGGAAAGGCGATCCAACGTCCGAGGCCAGTATACTTCACCAATTAAAATCTTTTCATAGATACCATACGGTGTTTCATCAAAGAAAGGGGGATAACCGACAAGCATTTCGTAGCATAGGACACCACACGCCCACCAGTCAGCAGCTTTGCCATGACCATCCGATTGAATAACTTCTGGCGCAAGATACTCTGGGGTACCACAGAGAGTCCACGTACGATCGTCAACGACCTTAGCAAAACCGAAGTCGGTAAGACGGAGATACCCTCGAGAATCAAGAAGAAGATTTTCAGGCTTGAGGTCACGATAAACAATGTTGAAGGAGTGCAAATATCTGAGTGCTAACACAATGGTTGAAAGATAGAAACGGGTGACATCGGGAGTGAATCTTTGGGCGCGCCTCAGATGCGTGAAAAGTTCACCACCAGGAACATATGACATCAGCATGTATATGTTAAGACCATCTTGAAATGTTGCGAAGAGATCGACAATAAATGGGTGTTGGACACGGGCAAGGATGTACCGTTCGGCCTTCACGTGCTCAATTTGGTGTAGCATAGAAATTCTTGCTTTGCGTAAGACTTTCATAGCAAAGAGTGGAGACGAATGAGGCTGTGGTGATTTGTGCTTAACAAGGAGTACGTTGCCAAACGTTCCTGTACCTATAACTTATTTGTGAGCATGATATATCCAAAGGAGCGGCTATTACAAACCCAGGGTCCCACGGACTTCAAAATCCGATAACCGTATTCCCCCAGGGCCCGTGAAGTGGAGGTGAACTTTTTCGTTCTCCAGCAGCCGCAGGGGCGCCTGAGGCTTCTCGTCAGAAGATAGCTGGGGGTCAATGTGCATACCACTCAAATCGGATCGGACAGGAGTCAAGGACTTCGTACACAGCACACCCTCCTGATCTTTGATGCAGTCCTCGTCGCCCTCGTTCATATCGTCGTCAAGAAGATAGTCGTCATCATCACTACTTTCGCTGTGACCAGGGGAGAGTGGCGGAGTGATGGGAGTGGGTTTATGGGATAACTGAGAACTTGACTTCACTGTGTGGCCATGATGATATGGAGCGAATGGACGAGGATCTGTTGGAAGAGAAGCTGACCGAGAAAAAGAATGATTGTGCGAATGCATGGAAATGAACGGCAGTTTTCAGCTACTTGAAGACTCGTATGTGCAATTGAAACTTGGAATTGACCAAACCGTATTGAAAGGGGGACTTAAAGAGACTATTAGCATTAAGTCGATCTAGTTTATAAAGAAACAAACAGACTTGAGGCTGAAGACGGCAGGAGCAGAATAAGGTAAAAGCAAAACCAATTCTGATCTTCTGTCACACTATGATCGTCACAAACGCCACGTGGCTGTCCATTTGTCGATAAAGTCTACTATACTACTCCAAATGCGAATGTTGGAATCCCATACAAATCACATATTACCCTAACATCACCTCCCTCTCCTGCCCCTGCTGCAATATATAGCGGTACAAAGTGGTCTTCTCTGGGGTGTGAAGCCCGAAAGCCCGCATGCTTGGTCAGATCATATAGCGCCTTCTTACGTTGCTCCGCCTGGTCCGAATTAGAAAGCGGATCGCCTTGGACGCAGAAAGACACTTACATCAGTGACGTTGATCGCGGAGTGAATCGCTTGATCAAAACTTTTGTGGGCTTCAGTAGCAGTTGTTGGGGAGAACGATCGTCTGTCCTGCAAATTATGAGCTGTCAGCCCTCCGGACAACACAAGAATTCCCTCTTCTCTAAGAAAACAGTATCAAATGTCATGCAATTTCATTTCAAAATTACCAACCGAAGTTGCGCTACTGCTTTGCCTAAAGTCCAATTTTTCTCAGGACTCATACTTCCGTCAATGGACGCCTGAACAATGGGTATGCTGGTGAATTCCTCTCCAAACATCAGGCGGAACGGCACAAAAACTCCGTGGTCAAGACCTGGTCCCTTGAATCCACGTCCATCTTCGCCCCGGGGTTCGATTGGCGTCGTTGTCCTGGCAAGATATCCGCTCTGAATATGGGTTCGATTAACTGCAGCTCTTCATGTACTAAGATAACCTACTTCTTTAAATAGGTCAACGACTCGCTTAGACAGGTTAGCATCACCTCGTGAAGTAAACGTGAGTTGGTAGAGTGGTTCAGGGAATCCGTAATAATCCATCAGCAGAGGTTGGTTTTCCCCATAATCGGTTACTGCGGTGTTGATCCAATCAGCCGCGAGCGGAGGAAACAGATGACAACGATCTCAAACCTAATCGTTCTCCCAACGTCTCCCAATGAGCACTAAACACTACGATCCCTTTCGGTTTATACTTTTGTAACAACACCGGCCCAAATTCTTTCAGAAAGGTAGCAAGACTTCCTCCTGGACCTTGGTAGCTCATCATAGGATCACTACGTGCGCTTTCTGGAAACGCCAACATCGGGGAACCGTGCGCAAAGAAAAATGCGGGAATCTTGTTCGGCGTTGAGGGTAGTTCTTTCAGGGCATTACGCCATCCTACTTCGTTGTTCATTGTTCGGTCAAATAAGGTAATCGAAAAGGCTCGAATAGAGGTCCTAGTGAAAGAAGCCAATGATCGCAAGTTGTCTGAATGCCAAAGTGCAGAAACGTTACTGGAGCAATAGCTGAGTAGTAGCACAGTAAGAGATAAGACGAAGGACCGGGTGACCCAATGATGTTGGTAAGGCATAGCCCGGTTTAAAAGAGTCGTCGTTTTATATGCCGCCTAAACAGCATTGACAAACGGACCCAAGTCGTGTCAGCAATCTCACCAAACTTCATTAGCTGACAAATTCACATTAGGTCACTGTGATTGCCAATGAACGGTATGAAAGCTTGAGTCTGAGCTCAGATACAGGGCCTAACACAAAGTCAATTCTAATTCGAAATGCCCAGGAGATCACCCAATCAAATCTCCCAACTTTAATTCAAAGCTAATGGCTATAGCAGTGTCTACCTAGCATTCCAGTGCCTATTCGAATTTGCCAAGTCCGACTCAGGCTCAAACCCACCAGGCTAGCTTCTGTCAAATAACCATGACTGAGAAGCCTTGCAGTCGATTTTTGAGAGCAACGTTCCAAATAGATTTTCCATAGGAGCTGGGATATGCCGTCAATCTCTGAAGCATATTCTCAGCTGCTATCTAGAAGTGCTAGATCGTGAAGGTTGCTCGAAGATGTGAATCTTAAGAGGACGAGCTATCTCACCCAACCAATTTGTCCACTCTACTTCTTTCTTTCGGAATTCGACTTCTTCCTGCAGCTGATTCAATGTCGGGTGATGAGCTCGAAGAATAAAGATATAATCTGAAAAATCTCTATCTTGCTGTTGTATTTGTAATGTGTTCCTCCCCGAAGCAATGAACCTCGATAAGTCTACTAAACCATCGCCAGTGATCTGTGATCGAAGTGAGAAGTTGTTCCTGATCTCCGAGTATAACAGAACTGACAATGATTGGCGGGGACAGTGGTAAAGACTTCCAGCCCCCAGCAAGATTGATATTCAAGTGTAGCCCTCCTTTTTGGGGCCAATTCGATGCAAGTGATTGAACAAGATTTGCGAGTATATTGTCAATAGTATTTGGCGAGGCTTGACTTTCTATGAGCTTCCTAACCTCCGAAGCAGAATAACATCCCAGCGAAAGGCAGTAACTTGACGATATGAGCTCCCTGTTCAATTTCTTCACTCAATGAAACCTCTCATGACAGAACGAAAAACGCACGAAAGTCGCACTTTTGAGGACCTATTGACCCAGTTGAAGAGACGGCCCATATCGGAGTCCGTAATATTAAAGGAAAACTCGTGACGAGAACTCGAAGGACGACCACGGCTGAAAGCGATAACGTACAGGGATTTGTTAGGTACTTGAACCTGTGAATTTAATGTTGCGACGTCAGCAGTCACACCTGCATTAGTGTTTGTTTCTGTAGTCTCGGGTTCGAAAGTCATCTCGACATCCCTTACGGAATTACGTTGAGGCTTCATGGATTTGTATTCTTCATACCACCTGAATAGCTGGCCAAGGTCCGAGTTCCCAGCAATGGGTAGCGGTCGTAATGTGAGATCGCTGGAATCAGAGGTGATATTGCTGTTTCGGGTTTCGTGTATCTGATGCTTGGCTCCCAGTGATACGGAAGGCAAAGATCCTCTAACACCAATCACTAGGACGAATCAGATTACATCATTTAGAGCCACCCCAGGCGCCACGCACAAGATACTTCTCCACTCTCCTCTACAGTCTTCATATCGGGCCTCTGATTTACTAAGAACCGTTCAATAAGAAACGAAGAGAAGTCCGTGGGCTTATCCATACCACCAGATCCAAGAGGAAGACCTGGGTATCCAACAGTAAATATTTGAACGAATCGGCTGATTAACCCAGACCTTGTGCTGAAGGGAGCAGACATTTACAGAATGAATCAGACGCTGGTGCCAACGTCGTGAGCGAAGCCTGACTCGTTAGCTAGAAATTCATCACGAAAGGCATTACATGTCAGATGTGCGCATAAAAAGAATGCCTACCTGAGAAACTGGAACTGTTGGTTCTTGCTAGGAGAAATGAATGTCACTAATAAAAGGGTAAGTTAAGAAAACGAACCTGCTCATAACGAGATGAGCTTGAGGGTTCATTGGGCGTTTGATGGATGGTCTGAAGTGTAGGAGGCATGTCCGAAGGTTCAACAAGCATCGGTGAAGACGAAGAGTTGTGGGTAGGTCCTTGAGGTGTGATGCTCCTCACAAACCTTGGAACAACATCGATATTGTTTGCCGATATCTGATCCAATGAAGGTGCAATTTGGGGTGCAATCACCTGCCCAGAGTGCGCCGGAGATGCTGTAAAGCTGGAGGAAGATTTTTCCGGGGACTTCCTCGTAAAAGCAGCTGTTGGTGTCGGGGGCATAGCCAGAGGCTGGATTGGTGATCCCGAAGTCGTAGAACCTTGGTCTTGAGCTCCATCGAATTCGAGAGTAGGATTTTGTTGAACATCCACCATGGGCAATGATTCCTCCTTGATAAAGGTAACGGGACTCATCAGCGACTGCTCCCGCACCTGCCGCTGTCTCTTGAAATCCTGCAAATCACTTTGAACGAAAGCAGACAAGTCCCTTTTCTTTTTGTTATTTCCACCATCTGATTTTGATTCACTGTCCACGGAAAATCTTTGAGTGGCAGATAGGTCTCTTTTCGACGAGCCCAAATAGACGATTTCTGGACTTCGGCTCTGTATGAAAAAACGTCAAAAATGGGAGTCTAACCAATGAAGAAGTAAATTACTCTTTTAGCTTCACTATGTTTTCCCCCAGGTGAAACTGTCATTTCAGCCACCATTTCCTGCCCTAGATTCGATGTGACTACGTATTAGCTTGTATCAAAAGATCTCTCCTAACCCACCTTTCATCTCAGGGTTGTAGGTTGATGAGGTAGTGAGTTTCATTATGCTATTAGATGGAGGCATTCCTTCCGGAGATCGAGACGGCTCTTTTCCTTCAAACACACTATCTGGAGTTAAGCTGGACAGAGAGTGTTGACGGCTGGCCTAGTGAGAACAAAGGGAAGACGCTGGTTTCATAGCAATCACCTACATCGAATCATCATGGATTATAGAGGGAGACATGCTCTCGAGAGATATCCCTTCGACAGTCTGTAGTAAATGAGTGACAGCCTCTGAAGCTGCGGTAAGTGCCTAGTCCAAGGACACACGAAATTGTACCTTGAAGGTGAGGTTCTACAAACAATTCTTGAAAAGGCTTGACAGCCATCACAAGCCTCACGTAGCTGGAAGCCAGCGGATGGTGAAGGAAATTTGCAGGAGTAAATGGTACTTGGGGGTCTGAAGCACATTGGATGACTCCCTGAAGCGTCCTCTGCGCTGTCTGCAATCATGTTTAGCATTTTTGATGAACGTGAAGAGGGTGAAAGGCGTACGGTCAGTAGATTCACGATCTTTTTGGTTCATGAGAAATGGCAAGAAAACGATCCTAACAGAGGACACACGTTTGGCCTCGCTGCAGTATAATATGCCTTGGCGTTGCTCAACCAAGCGGCTAGTTTAATCGCAGTTTCTCCATATTCCTTTGTCCCCAATCGCCCGAGATTTTTCTCGTACAATTTGAAAAGCCTCTCGTTGCTTTGTGTGACTCTATCTTGAGACATGATAGTGGAGTCTGAATGTAGGTCGTGTGCGTAATGATCGCCTGTTGAGAACTTTAGAGGAATTACACACTGTCAGAAGCGCGACACAACACGGTCACTGCTTTTGGGTCCTGTCCTCAATGCCTGGTTTAACCAACTTGGGTGACCTATTCTTATGAAAATTTTGCTTCTCTATCATGCTATAAAGTTGTCTTTTTGGATACGTGGAAGCCCATTCGACGATGAACCAAGCCCTTTTTTTTACCTTGAACATGCATAATCCGTCCTTCAAACCTTGACACTCCAATGAGCATTCTTCATCTTGTAGGGAATATATCATTACTCGATGTAGACTCAAGAACTTGCTATGGACTCTATGATATTTATACGAAGTGAAGACCATCACAAACAGCGTATATATGGGGGAACTGTCAGTCATATTTCGTCACATCCCATTATTTTTTCAGCCCGGTTCGTGGACAGGGATGACTGGATGAGCTTTATCGTTGATTCTGAAAGAATTGACTGAAGACCTCGCAAGAGTCAGCAATCAAGATTATGCTTAAGAGTTGTTCAAAAGCAAATTGCTGAGAGTGTAGTTGGAATGAAAGCATGCCTTGGTTGTAAGCCAGGTCATGCTCTAGAGAACTAGTTTACTCTGAGTATTGCCTCAGATTATCTAGTCATTGAGCCAGTTGGAACCAAATCAAAAAGCGACAGTAATAAGCTCAATACAAAGATTAACCTCTGATGCAAAAAAAATAGTATGATCATCGCACTCGCCCATGCCAGCGACTTAGATGACGCACGCGCCCATGAATTGAGACCGCCATAGTTGTTCTGGCTGAAATATATGTCAAGGCCACAAGCGCGTGGACTAGAATACAAGCGCATTGATGGTATGCCAAATGGCGGGCTGTGTTCTGTGCCCTGACCACTAGCATAAACAAAACGCTTTCCGGTACAATATCAACGCATGACCGGCGTTTTCGACTTGGTCGTGGTCGGGTCAGGTGGGGGTCCCGACGAAACCAATCTTTCTGCGTAAGTGTCAGTTCAGATTGACGCCAATGTTTTTTGATTTATTCATCCAGATACCTCCTGAAAGCCAGAGAGGCGAAATGGGATGACGGTATCATTGCCCTCGAAGCTGGTGCGAATACTGAAACGATGCTCAACAAAAGCTAACGTGTGTGGGTAGGTTCCGGCCAGGGCGCACTATGTCGGCTCATGAAACAAGATCCTTGGCTTTTCAACCAGCTTCCGGTGGACAAAGGTCAGGGCAAAGCACGGCTTTATAGTGCAGGCGAAATCTTTTCTTTTGTAAGGTGTGCCTTAGAAGGTTTCCCTCGGTCAAGCACGCCTATGGTCTTCTAGATCCTACCTCATCACGCACGCTCATTTGGACCATATCAGCAGTCTTGTGATATCAGCAGGATCTTTAGGTGGACCAAGGAAATGTATATATGCCACGAAGACAATTCTTCAAGACATAGAAACAATATTCTCTGGCCGCATTTGGCCTGATCTTGCATCATGGGATGATTCCAGTGACAAACACAAACTTCTATACAAACCGTATGTCTCTCTTTTATCCCCCCTTTATGTACCTCTCAATCTAGCCGTTTCCAGTCTAGAAGCAGATGGAATATATCATGCTGTTCAAGCAGGCATCTCTATCAGGAGTTTCCCTCTAAATCATGGTGCAGATATAAACGGTTCCTACATGTCCTCTGCTTTCTCCATCCGGCATGATTCGTCTTCCACAGAGTTCCTCTTTTTTGGTGATGTCGAACCGGACTCGATAGTATCAACTCCTCGTACCATTGACATTTGGCGAGCGGTAGCCCCAAAGATTCCCAACACACTCAAGGTCATTTTCATTGAATGTTCGTGGCCTTCAGGACGAGCCGATGATATGCTCTACGGGCATCTCACTCCAGAGTATCTAGTAGCCGAACTGGTCGCCCTCGCAAAGCAGGTCGTGAAACATCGGAATTCGGAGCTAGCACCTAGAATTCCTGCAAGGAAACGTCAAAAAACTAGACCTGTAGATAATGAAGAACTTCTAGACTCCCTAAAAGGGCTCCACATCTACATTACACACTGTAAAGACAATATGACCAGTGGCGAGTGTGAGCCTATGAGGCAATTGATCACTGACCAGGTCAGGGATCTTGTCAAAACCCATCAGCTTGGTGCTATAATTATTTGCACCGAGCCGGGCATGCGCATAAGTATGTTCTCTTCGTATCGGAGAACTTACAATTTTTGATGCACCTGATAGGTATTTGAGGTCAGCTATCAGCAGCAAAAAATCTTTCCAAAACCTTTCTCCCCACCTCATCCATGTCCCAATTGTCCCACTTGGGACATTGACTTGTATCTTTATACAACCTCTGTAGCATAGCCATGTCAGGACATTTTGTATCCCCAATCCCGGTCAATTTAGATGACATGATGAAAGCAAAATTATTGCTACACAGAAAGCGCAAAAATAATATAAAACAGACAGGGAGAAAACAAGGATTACAGACATGTGATGCATGGTCCCCATCCCAGGTATGTAAAGAGTATCAGAGTATAAGCAAGGTAATGGCAGATCATTTACAATGTGACCAGGGCTTACGACGAAGCATACAGCTTCACTACACCGTCAGCACCAGCGCTTACCATTACTGGCATAGTCGGGTGGAACTGAACATCTAGTACTCCTTCCCGAGCCTTTTCTCGATGAGTTGTGATTTCCTGAATGCATGTTCGAGAACCAGCCATGTCCCAAAAACGCAAGGAGCAATCATGGCTACCAGACACAAGGGTAAACCCGGAGGTGTCTATTGACAGTGATGTCACACTGTCCAGGTGAGCCAGCATCGAGTGCGTGCACTGGCCTTGAGAGGAATGTTAAATCATGTTGTATGGCGAAAAGTCATGGCATCAAACCTGTAAGAACATCAAAGATCTTGATATATTTATCTTCGTGGGCCGTCACGAGAAGAGGCATACTCGGGTGTGATGCAATACAATTAATTTGTGTCGAAGGTGTGCCATCTTTGATCAAAGATATAAACATGCGAGGAACCGAACCTTGCACAGAAGACGTACCGTATGTTGTATCACTCTGAAGTCGAATCTGTTCTTTGCCTGTCTCAATATCAAATATTTTGACAACTGCATTTTGATATGCAACGGCAACCTTCTTGAGATCTGTCTTCAAAACTTCGACTGAAGTAGCTCCCGATACATCAGTTTCATCCTCAAGATCGTTGTTGCTGTCTAAACCATTCCACCGCCACGACAGCTTCAACGATCCACCTCCTGAAGGACCGCCAACGTCCCAAACCTTCACGGTACCCTCTGCGCCACAACTAATCAGGGTATTTTCGTCTTTAACAAGAGCAAGGTCCCACACAGCATCTGTATGACCAATAAGCTCACCTCGCACCCGAGTTTCATCGTATGGTGCATATGTAGTATGGGAAGGAGTGGGTAGTGCCCATACTCTAATTGAGGAGTCCAGAGACGCTGAGTAGAGTAGGTGCTTGGAGGGAGAATGAATCAACTGGGTGATTACTGCGGAATGGCCCCGCAACGTGAGTTGTGGCTCGACCTCTGTTGTTGGTCGGATGCTACATCCGCAGTCAGTGTATTGAGTGACCCACAATGGAAATTCCACACACGATGAAGATGAGAGACTGGACACTTCCATTCGCCAGATCTTCACTGTACAGTCATCTCCTCCTGTTGCCAAACATAGTTCGTTGGGATGAAATGCCACCGCTCTGACAGCATCTAGGTGACTGCCATTAATTGTCCTTAGCATGAAGAGCGTTCATTTTTCTGATTAAACCACTGACTTTCGGAGGGTCCGTTTAGCCTTCCATATTTTTGTGTCATCGCCTTCCCCAACGACCGAAGGCTCCTCATCATAGATGTCCGTGTCTGCATCCTTCAGATCATCATCATCTCGCCGTGACTCCCACGCATGAGCACCTGTTTGGTTTTCCTTCGCAAAGCGAGCTTGCTCTGCTGCTTCGTGAGATTGTCTCAATTTCTCTTTCCATTCCCCGGCATCATCAGGACGATATATGGCAGTTATTTGCCTGTTTTCTGAATCTGCCTCTTTCTCTTTTTCTCCGTGTGAAAGAAGTCCCGGGGACGGCTGCTGATTAGAAGGTCCCGCTAAATTAATATTTGATTGACTTCCAGCAGCATGAGGGTTGCGGTCCAGCATGTTTTGTGACCCAGGGATCATGGGTGCAGAAAGAGATAAAGTATTGAGCCCGTTCATCAATGGAAAATCCTTCCCTCCTTCTGCCAGCATCTTTCTCGGCCTGCCGTTGTAAGGGATCTGATCGAAAGAGGGGACGTTAGGGAGTGAAAGGGGTATCGCAGAATTGTTGAGAAGCGGTCTATTGGGTAGCGGGTTCATAGCTTGAGGAGACGTTAAGTAGGAAATCTCTTGGAGGCACCTTAAGGAGTTTGAGCAGGGACCCCCAACGTCATGTCAACTGCAACATACTGTTTGAGATAATCGCGACTACGAGCTCTACTTTTCGGGTCGCGTCCAAGAGGGGCTTTACCAAGATTAGTGATGGAGGAGCCTGAAAGCATTGTCAGATAGACCTGAAAGAGATTCGAAGGAATTACCTCCAGCACCTAGAATAATTCCACCGTTCGACATTCGGCTTTCAGGAAGTGGAGAATCTGCAGAAACGGTCTAAGCTGTGAGTCCTTGGAATACGGGGATGAGTTAACCTTCGCTTCGAGGGGAACTCCCTCCACTCTCCTCTTTGTGGCTTCCGGAGTCATCCTTCGAGCCAATTGAAGACTCATGAGTTTGGATGGCTGAGAGCCTTGACGATGGACCTGGTTGAGTGAGTTGCTTCGAGCTAGAGCATCCAAGTCAAGGCCCACGTAGGACAGAAATGACAAATGCGCACCGTTCCATGCGCAAAACGAATTCGAGCATTTTAATGCGCCGCATGAGGTCGAGCTTGACATTGTCAAAGGATCGCTTTTCGCCCTCAAGCAGGGCAATTCTAGCCTACGAGATGTCATGGGATTGAAAAGAAGTGACGAATATTTGCAAGAGACGATACTCACCCGCATTTCCGCTCTCTCAATCTCCCATTCGTTTCTGTCTCGTTCATAGCGTCTCCATTCTGACTGAAGGAAGTGTAGCACACTGGAAAGAGTGACATCCTGACCATTTTGAGGAGGTGGAGGAGGTATAGAATTTGGCTGGTTTGGTTGTGGCTGTTGCTGCTGCAGCTGCAATTGTTGTTGTTGCTGTTGTTGCTGTTGTTGCTGTTGTTGCTGTTGTTGCTGTTGTTGCTGTTGTTGCTGTTGTTGCTGCTGTTGTTGCTGTTGTTGCTGCTGCTGCTGTTGACCTTGTTGTTGATGGTTGCTGGGCGGCAAGCCCTGTAATGAGCCCAGCATAGATATTTTGTGCGTCGAGCAAGAGATTTAGATTTGTGGAGGAGAGATGTGATTGGACTGGCAGACATCATGCTTAGAAATAAACAACACCAAAGTTTCTTCCTACTAGCGGTGAGCTAAGTTCACGATCTCTACTGTAAAAATTCATTCTTATTTCTTGCCGCTTCTGAAAAAAATCATCAGTTTTTTTACCAGCTGTGATGACTGATACTGACTTTTTGATGCCGGAACCTCCCATTGGGCCGTCTAGATATCTGGGATGAGTTGGAGCTGCTTGTCATGAGTTGTTTACCTACCCTTCATAGCTATTGAAGAAAGAGTTGAGAAGCTTGGTGGATAGCTAAAATCAGATGACCATACCTTTCTCTCGCGCAGCTTTCGTGGCGTCCTGCTCCGCTTTCTTCTTTTTCTTGAATTCGATGTCTTCCTCAGTCTCCTCTTTCTTCTCCTTCTTGGCTGCCTACACCCGGGAGATGAGAACAGTCAGTTTTCATCATAAAATATACACACCTTCAATGGCTTCAGCTTTCCACCTTGTCGACTGGACATGCTAATGAACGAGATTGGCAAACCAATTAGTATTGGCACTAATCAGTTTATCCCTTGTTTGATTCCAACGGCGTCGGTCACCAAATTGTCATTTCACCGATGAGAGTTCAGTAACTTAAGATAGCCCACGGGACGATCTTTTATCTTCCACTCTCCACCTATTATCATTTGCATGACGACACAATTACAGACTGACCTCCGTTCGACAAGCGGTAAGTGGACCCTAACGGTATCGAAGAACTGGGATGTTCTTGGTCCGTTTCCAATTCATGCTCGGGAACAAATGTTTCTCTCTCCATCATATCCAATCAACTGTAAGCTCAGTCCTTGTGTTTCAACTTGTCACCAAGCCGATCACGCTGAGTGTCAAAACCTATCAACTTCAAGAGCGTATGGCCCTCCTCATACGCAGATAATGTTGTTGTCCGCTGGTCAAAGACGCAGCTCTCGAACGATGGTGTATTAACAGTAGCATTTCCTGAAATAAGGTGCAAGGGAGTCACCTTCCTCAGCGATCAGGGACTTAATGCAAGGTTAGATGGGAGAGATTGCGCGCAACTGAGGGTTGGGCTGCATTACAGCATCACGCAGTCCTTCGAGGAATACTGACTTTGATACCACCTGCAAAAGCTGGTTCTGAAGCGGCCGTGCCAAGGATACTTGTTCAGCTTAAGCAAGGCTCATACTTTACCATCTTGCCTATCGATGAGACCCAGCAAACGCCAGAGTGGTATCTCGGGAATATCTATGACATGGAGCAAGCACTTCCACGTGTAGTCAATTTACCTACGTCCCCAGACCCCACGAACCCGACTGAATACGAGATTTTTATTAGCGGAGATTACGAGGTAACTCGTTTTGGCTACCTTTCCATCTGCTCATTGATCACAATTTCCAAGATTAGGCTCTTTGGTGACCCTCATGTTATGAACACAGAAGTACCCACCCAAGTTATTAGCTTATCCGTGGAAGTCGAAAGCGATCAGATGACTGTCCAGCATGAATCTTCACAAGATGTAATATGTGACTTTGTTGATGGTCTGGCGTTTGGTGAGGTCATAGGTATAGGTTTTCGGAGTTCAATTTGGTCGACTGTGACCCGTGTCATTAGCCAGTGCTCGGCATGTATATAGATTGCTGTGTGATTTATCGGCTGATTTACTATCCAGGAGATCCACCTCGATTTAAAGCAACCCACTAGGGTGGCACCTTCACAAGTACGGGTTGTGCCATTGGTCATTTTGCAGCACCAGATTTTCCGTGGGGATTTGTTGGATGTGATCGTAACTATTGCCTATGGATCTGACCAAGAGTTTGAAATGGCCGTAAGCCTACCCATCAAACAACGCAATTCAGCTGAGGCACCTGAACATGTGGCTTTCAAAGCAACATATCTTTACAATTCTACAATGCCCACTGCATTCCTGGCCATCCCTCCAGTCAATCATCCCCAAAAGAGCAGTCCTCCTATTTTAGCACTGCGTCAGTTCCTAATGCCTCTCAATGCATCCCGCTGACACAGACTCTGGACCAGATGGCGCCGGAGTAGATATAAGTACAAGTCCATTTTGGCTTGAGGCTTTACCTCCAAACAACTTCAGTTGGACTGTTGTTCCAAGCGGTCGAACCTCTTGGGCAAGAAATTTCTCATACCTTGAAAAATCATATCTAATCACATCCTCCCGATCAGGGACTTGACTGGCATGGACCAAGCACTCAAGATGCTTTGAATTCTATCGATGCACTTGCCGGCATCCTCAAATATTTTCATGTCTGGAGAGATACGAGCTTCAAAGCAGGAACTCAAGTCATCATTATCGGACATTCTAATGGGGGCCAGGGAGCTTGGTATATCGGGTCTCGGTTTCCTGATAGAGTTCTGGGTCTTGTACCCGCCGCCGGGTACATTAAGTCTCAAGCCTACGTCCCATTCTCAATGTCGCGGTAAGGTTTATCGGCGTTCTTACACCTCAATTGCCCTTTGATATCATATTCTTCATCAACTGGACAGATCTGGGCACTTTATTGATCCTTTGTTACGTGCTATATTGGAAACCTCCTTGACCCCAGATGATAATGATCTATTCATGACAAATATCACGAGCAAACCAATACTTGTTGTCCACGGGTTTGTCATAACATGATTTGTGAGCCATCTATTGAATGATTGTGTTATGACAGAGGAGACGATGATAATGTACCTGTCTGGCACGGACGGGAGTCGTTTGGCATCGTCGAAACATGGAACAGGATCCTCGGCACTACTTCTGACATCGTGTATGTACTATCAATGGCCCAGAATGTGAGTGACACTAAATCGAAAATCATCCAGCATGAAAGAGGATAAAAGTCAACTGCACTTTTACCCTACTGTATTCAATAATCCACAAGTCCAGGACTTTATCAACGGCCTGCTTAAGTCTTCTCAAGATCGACCAGAATCATTCAAACCTTTTACTCTGACGGTCTTTAGACCTGAAGAGAGTGGGTCTTTGTATGGCTGGAGGATTGAGAAAGTCAGGGTTCCAGGGAGGTGCTCATGAGATCTTTCTCTCCTCCACAAGTTCTCAAAACTTGTTTCAGGCTTGCGAGACTGGTAGTTACATTTTCAAGCTGTCACACCATAAAAGTACATACAGCCAATGTCTGCTTATTTTCAATCGCGGAGCTACCTGACTCCTTCTCTGCGCTTGATATTAATGGAAACATCTTCATACTGGATTCTTCAATCAAGGAACAGCCTCTTCGATATGAACGCGAAACCTCATCTAAATGGAAAGTGCGTCGAACGTTTGTATCGCATTACAGGGTCGTATCTCTCTTCTGACGCCCTCAAGCTGGTAGATAATCAACCACACAATCCGACTCCATCTCCCCCAACCAGAATGCAGTCCTTCCTCTCGAACAATGGGACAGTGACGTTCATCCAGCCGAGCTCCAAACAAGATTTACCAAAGAATTTCACGTCACTGGCATACAGACTTGCACATGATCTGCACGTCTACCACCGTCTTGATTCCCAGATTGTCGAAATGACCGACGAGACTGAATTGACCTGGCCAGATGGCAATGTTGTTTTGATCGGGACCTTGAATGATCCACTCATCAGATACGTCCTGAGTCAGGGAAAAACTCCCTTGGCCATCCAGGGAGATTACCTGACACTGAATGGCCACAATCTCAATACAAATATTCACACAGGTACCCTACAACTACTTTCTGAGCCTCCAATCTGACGGTAGAGAAAAGGGTTGATATTCTTACATCCTCATCCAACTTCATCTGACACTCTGATCATGTTTATCATCGGGGAAAGTGCAGAGGCATTGGAGCGTGCGGCGCGGCTTTTCCCAATCAGGACTGGAATCACTGTACCCTCTTGGATTATTCTCGGACCAACAATGAATGAACTTGGGGCAGCCGGGATATCTGGAGCTGGGTCAGTTGCTATTCTTAGTGTCCGTTGCAATGACTGACGAGTGACAGAATATGGGGGTCTGCCTGGACATGGAATGACGCAGTTTCATGGTCGGAATCGTTTTAACGAGAATAACTACATTCAGACAATCCGAAATAACTGCGTCAGGTTAATGTCATACACGTTGTTACAATACAATATGCAGTGGTAAAACCCAGATAGGACAATGACAGATATGCGCGAAGAGATAGCAATTAGAACAAAAAAATCTACTGTTGGGATATCGATTCTGCGATCTGCAACATCTTGCGTCACGGCCAGAGTCGCCAAGCTCACGATAAGTTATGGCGCACACTATCGAGCAGAACGGTTACCTCCGGAGCAACACGAATGAATTCCTTGGTCCAGAAGTCATATTTAGGGTTGCGAAGGAGTTCGATGAAAGTGACTAAAGCGCCCCAGGGGTGTGGTCGGTGGACAATGAAGCGCTCGAGAAGGACTTTGGTCATAATTTCTTGAAGGCGGTCATCCTTCATCTCGAGGAAGAGATGTAGCATCAAGGAGCTAAACCAATGGGTATGTGCATTCGGGTAGCGTAAATGCACAGCTATCGAGTTTAAAAGGTGGTGTTGCCCTAACAGAAAATCAATCACTTGATCGTTTAACGATTATTGAAGTACCAACCTTCATCATCTAGGTTGTTAACAAGGTATTGCAAAGCGACAACCCCAGGGTCACTTGGGGTGAAAAGAGAAGCTCCGCTACGAGCCTTGGCCTGTGCAACAGATGATACACCGATGAAGATCACAAGGGAATTAATCAAGGAGAGATTATAAGTTTCTGCACCATCGGAAACTCCAGGAAGCTTCAGACGATCCTTCAGTGAAGCCAAGAATGAAGCAGAGCCACGACCTAGCAAGTATTGCTCAAGGTAAGCCCGAAGCTCTCCACTCTTAAGTCCAGAGCTGAAATCAGATAGGATAGGAGGGATAGGACCCATTTCAGAGATTGACTCGAATTTCTGGTCGCGAAGGTTAGGGTCGGGAAGAATGATAGCGGGAGGGAAGGCACTGAGAATGATGTTTCGCAGCTGAATGCAACGGTGAGGAATGACGTCGCATAATGAGAAATAATATTCGCTCAGAAAGTCAGGAAAATCGTGAAGAAGAACAAGAAGGAGGCGCAAAGCGCCACGGTATAGATCTTTTGTTGCGTTTTGCAAGTCTGCATCTTTCAAGAAAGGAGAAAGGAATTTGAAGAGTGAAACAAGTAGCTTGTGGAAAGCAGACCAGCCCTAGGAATCGAGAGTAAGTAAAATTATTGTTGATATGACCTGAGGGCATACCTCACGATTCTCTGACATCAGCAGTTTGGGCATGAAAAGTCGATGGGAGATAAGACACATCCAAGAAAAGGCAAATCCAGGGAAGTACGTGGGTTGAAGGGAACTGTATGTGTCACTGATCGCAACCAGCAAGTGGAAATAAACGGGGCCAAGATGATTTTCGATGGCGTGAAGGTCATTAACAAGACTGGAAAAAAAGCGGAAAAATGGTTTTTGTTGAAATGCAGCACCTTGCTCCTCGTGTAGATTGGCTAGCACCAGAACGAAAATTGAGAGTATTTTGGTCAGATAGTGAACCTTGGCTTGGTCATTATTGACACCGGAAGCATCACCGTGATATTTAATGATGTACACGATTAAACGTGACATTGCGTCCAAAGCTTGGAAGGCATATGCGAAGTCATTCGAGGCAACACATTTGACGTAGCTAGTGACGCTGGCTTCCGCGCA
>Ga0153934_1000192_pt1 | contig 17784 bp, 16 predicted proteins | sample TSNJ018MetaG_FD_104708 | JGI IMG/M metagenome (GOLD analysis project Ga0153934, IMG submission 104708) | Attine ant fungus gardens microbial communities from New Jersey, USA - TSNJ018 MetaG | ecosystem: Host-associated > Fungi > Mycelium > Unclassified | place: USA: New Jersey, Wharton State...
ATTGTATGTGCTCTTCTTGATATCAGTCGAAAAACTAGGGCTAATATAACTTGATCCTCAGGGCAAAGTTTTTTCCACCACTTGGTCTCCTGATGATCCTCTCACTCTGGCTGCTGCGGGCTCCAAAGCCAAGCTGCAAATTTGGGATATCGCCACTAACTCTGGTGTTCGCAAAACTTTCTCGGGCAAGCTACGCGAGGCGGGCAGAGTATTCGACGAAACGAACATCAAAAAAGGCGGTGGCGTTGTCGGTGTCCAGAGCGACGATGAGGACAGTGGCAGTGAAGATGGTGATTAGTGGGTATTAATATGATTCCGCTTATTGAAGGACTCAGGCTTGTTCGGCCTACCAAGGTGCTGCTGGGTTCAACATTACATTCTACCCACGTCATCATCTACAGTGAATAAAGTTAAAATCTAATAAACTAAGTGATGTAGAACTTACTGTGAAAGGGTGTTCTGTTAATCAGCGTCGCCGAGCTGCAACTTCTTTAGTCCTTCCTCAGGAACTAGAGCACGATTAGCAATGACCCATTGTGGACTTGTCTTACTATGGATGTGTGCTTGTGCAATGGGTAGGAAACAGAGCACCTTGCGGCCTTTCCAGCTCCTCAATGGACATGGTTTTCAGTCTTGTCAGGATTGTTCATTCAACCGATCCGACGCTGCATTTGTATGATCCAACATCTGGATTCTCAGGTCGATATCACTTTTGGTATGCTATTGATGTGATATTTTGATAAAACTCTCACTTCAACAGGAAATAACTTCATTCAAGAGGATGTTAATTGTGCTTATTCAGCCATTTTTGAGGATATCGACGTATAACATGACGCTGTTTCAAACGGTTGTGTACCACCAGCGATGTTCAAGGGCAGCTCGATTTAGTAATAAGCCAAGATTTGATCGTGCTGATTCAATTAACAGCCGGTTCTTTGACAACTCAAAAATACTGCTGCTCCTACTACATTCAACTTTGATCAATGGATCAAGGTAACAGCACCTAATTGACATCTTTCCACCAGAAGGAACATCAACCATTTCATGATTTCTGAACGGCAGGGAATGGTGACACTGGCAAAGCATGAGGCACCGTGTCAAGTGCTATCAGTCGTGATCTCGCCATACACGTAATTCTAAAAAGAAAAAATGTTTTGACAGGGGCCAACTTCTGGGGCGCTGCGCTATCAAGGCGAATGGCGCCAGATATGTGATCTTAATCTTGCAGAACATTCACTGTACCTGGCAAAATCTTCTGTGTGTCTTATAACCAGGGACAGAGAATGAGACGTCCCTTCCAAATCTAAGGCGATTTCCTGCTGATTTCTTCATCAGAGGCTTGAGATGACTTTGACACGAGGTGGATTTCATGGATAATGAATAGCTCAGGTCGTTTATAATGAGCTTTGACATTACGTCGTATGATCAGGTAATTGTATACTAGGCATCGACTCTGCCTGCACTACTTTCAACTTGCTCTTCTGTTCCACGAGGCTGATATCATGGATTGCATAAGATTATAATTCAAGCATTCAGCCATGTCTCTGAAAGAGCTGATTAACTACTAATCATTGCTCCTAGAAAAATGAAGAAACTCGATCATATGGCATACTTCACAGACATTCACGTTGATGATCTGGAAGAGACGCCCTGTCAGCCAAATTTCAACCTGGCCTCATGCATGGGCAAGCCAGGAGCGTTAGTGGGCGCTCTTGGAACTGCCACAATCTCCTTGAGATGTTATTCGTATCTTGGAATGAAAAAAATATTGAGGTCACCTTCCAACTCGGAGATAAGTTGTGCGGTGGACTCGGATCTTGTGAAATGGTGATAGGCAAATTCCCTTGCACTGCCACCATGTCCAATCATACTGGGAAGTTAAACCCATCTGGGGAGCGAGTCGAAACCATTGCCTCATGTTGAACGAGGCTCTATACTTTGAAAATTCTCCTATCTGCTCTTCTGAGAAAAGGCTGTACAGAACTACATGGTTTTTCTCAATTGTAAAGTACAATTGGAAGTCTCCTTCAAATCGAAGTTTATTGCTGCATATACCTGGCTACACATCTGTCTCAATCAAAATAATTCATATTAGAGCGGTCGTCGACGTTTATCGATTTCATCTTGTGATCTCCTCCAAAAATCATGATAATGACGAGGGAGGTGGATCCAAGAATCCGCAGCGTCCTCCATGTCTTTGAGATCGCGCTCAAATCTGAGAACATTTTTTTTAGCTATCCAGGTTGCGTAGGCCTGGGGGGCGGGGGGTGACCAGTTGAAACGCAGACTAAAGCGTCCGCTCTGAATATCCATTAAGATGCCGTGTCCAAATTCTCCATTGACGATCTTGCGTTGGTCTGCTTCAAGGACGCATGTAAAGTATTTGGTACTGGTAGGAAGACGTGAAAGTATTGTTTCAAAGGCCGTCCCGAACAAATTTTCATAAAACGTATCGTCTATGATATTGTCTATCTGCCGCAGGTCAAGCATGTTCAATCTCAAATGTATGAGGTTATTGAGTTGGAACAGACCATCCCAGAACGACGGGTAACCACGATTGATCTCAAGGTGAGTGAGTCCCTGGAAGATCAGATGGTGTAAAGAGCGATGCTCAGATGGGAGCATTTCCCATAGGATTGAAAGCCGTCGAAGATTTGTGAACGGCAAGGCAGCAGGATACAACATCGGTTCCAGGGACGTAGCATACTGAGGGTGGATAAAGAGTGCTAAACTCTCGAGGTTTGAGCACAAGGGCAGGATTTCTTTGGCCGTATGGAAATCATCGACCAGGAGTCGCCGGATCAATTTTGTGTACTTTTCAGCCTCTTGTAATGATCGAACTCTGTTCATGAACATAGCGCAACGCAGGCAATGACTTTTTGCATTGGTCTCAAAGGAAATTGCAAGACCTTGAAATAACAGAGGCTCTAACCTGGAGATGTTGTCTCAAAGGATGGTCATATGGGAACAGGAGACACACACCAGATCATGACTTGATATGATACATGTGCCAACTCCACCGCCTTTTGATTACTTTGCTCGAATGCGTCTTCAAATATTTTACGCTGTATGTCAACAGGAAATTGACTGAAAAAATGGAAACTAGAGGGAGAGACCATGATTGCAAATGAGGGTTCGGTGGAGGGAGACAGCCTACCTTGAGGGTCTTTGAAAGTTTTCCAGAGGTCATGGAATGCACGATTCCGGGTGTTAGCGCATTGTCCCTGTGTCATGAGGCTTGGTCACCCATGTTATTTTCTCCATAGTACTGATCTTTTTGTTTCAAGCAAACTAAAGATAGCCTATTGATTGACCAGTATGCAAGACCACTCACACTGACCACGTTTTTGGTGCACCGACAGCACTTTTTTCTTCACCATCAACTTGATCACTTTCGATTATTGACATGGTAACTTCCAGGGCTAGACAGTCCGAGAGGTCGGATACCTGTCCCGAATTAGATCGGAGACTACCACAGAATCGGAGATTGATCTAGATATATCAATGCCGAGGAAGAAATTTATTGTGCCTGATGGTGAAGCGATGCCTCGTGTGTCACGCCTTGACTCCTGTAACGATGTGTAGGATCTGAAAGATAGTTAGATATTTGAGGGTAAAATTATCCGCAGAAAGACTCGACGACTCGAATGCGAGTGCCGCAGAAAAGCAGATCACCAGAAACCATCAAATAAATGCAGTATTCTGTGCCGTGACTAAGAACTGAGCTAATCATGACTAAGTTTTAGCTAATATGCCTCCCTCTTTCTTTTCACTCAAAAGTTCAAATAAATTCACTAAAATTTTTTAAAAATTCAGGGAAAATCAGAATAAATCAGAATAAATTTGGAGGAAATTGAACCTGTCCCCAAGTTCCTTCAGCACACTTTTTTTTACTTTGAATTATCAATAAAATCAGCAAAACTCAGTAAAAATTAAGAAAAAAGAATACAAAACAGACAGTGAGCAAAGTGAGCTGACTGTAACCTTGCAAACTGTTGTAGGAAGGGAGCACAGCGACCTGATAGACAACACTACCCACTGTTACACAGACTATTGTAGGAAGGGAGTGCAGTGTACTAACTTCAATACAATATCAATTCTATTCAGAATTAGTAGAGGGTTCAAGTTGGGCCAGAGGCCCAGATGAAAACCTCGTTGATTCTGACACAGCGACTTAAGTAGCTTACTCAGATCCCCAGATCCCTAGTTCATGGATTTATCAATGGGTATGACATAAAGTCACACAGTGAATATATGGAATCATCAATATAAAATGCAAATGAACAGAAGAAACAACTTTCGTTCATAGTCCTACTTCAACGCTTTCTTCATTTTCTACAACCACCATCATTTTTCAGCAATATCCTCATGACGATATGAAATAGATCACTGACCTCCTCCATCAAATCCAAATCAGTGGTCTCAATCCTGATAATTTGTCTCCCAAGTGCCTTTTCAATTTGATCCATCTGTTGCCAAGTCTTTTGGTTGTGCACAAAATTGATCGAAATTCCTCTCCTTCCGAAACGCCCCGTACGACCTGAAGTAAAGTTCAGCCATGAATTCTCTTATAATTGTGAAATAAGTTTAAAACGCACCAATACGATGCAAATAGGTTTCCACGTCTGGTTCATCACTGGTTGATGATGTTCCTCGCTCGTTCATCAATGGTATATCATAATTAACTACCATGTTGACTTGTAGAATGTCGATACCACGAGCTACCACGTTGGTCGTAATCAAGACCTTGACATAGGAGAATTGGAAGCACAAGCAAGCAAAGATCACTAACCACGAACCTTGTCTTTGCCTGATCTGAAAGCATCGATGACAGTATCACGCTCTAAAGCGTCCTTCGCTCCGTGCAATGATGCAACTTTATGCCCCTCATCCGTCATACGCTTTGAAATCCTATCCGCCGTGTGTCGATGCTAAACTCATCTATGTATTGACATACGGGCGACTTCAGAAATCAATGCCCACTCACCCTGCAGAATATGATACTCTGTCCAATTGTCAATAAGCTATAAAGTGAGACCAAGATATCATATTTATGTTCCTCATTCTTGCAATCCATGTAGAACTGCCGGATTCCCTCGACACTAAGTTCGTTCTGTTGTAATTCGATTTTATTTGCGTTCGGTGCGAATTTTGAGGCGAACCTGCGGACTAGGTCGGGGAAAGTAGCGGAAAAGAGGATGATTTGTAAGTTCGCGGAACGGGGAAGAAAACTACGAGTATTGCATGGGCAGGCGATACAAGGGTTAAATGGAAGAAGATGAACAAGTAAGGATGACAAGACGCACTTTTTTATTCTCAAGGTCTGATCTCCCAAGCCGTCTTGATCGAGCATATTGTCTGCCTCGTCCAATACAAACACTTTGATACTGTTGACATCAATCACCTTCTTCCTTATTAAATTCGTCATTGTACCAGGGGTACCGACAATAATTTGCGCCGAGATCCTTTTGACATCTTGAGGAAGATGATCTCTAATCGCGTATTCTGTTTGAATCGAGGCATACTTGCCCATTTTGACAATGACCGTCATGATTTGACGAGCGAGTTCGCGGGAGGGAGCGAGGCATAAGGCCTTTTCGAAAATGATTATAGAAGCATCAAAGAAATGGCCAAGGTGAGAGAACGAGATGACGTACTTGAGGCTTATTCAATTTGCAATCCACGCGACTCAACATCGTCAACACGAATGCCGCAGTTTTGCCTGTACCAGATTGGGATTGTCCAATCATATTGGTTGGTCTATAAAGAACATAAAGAATAACAGATAATGAGCTTCGGATCCTCTACGTTAGTGAAAACGCATTGCATCAAACGTACGGATCAGAAAGAAGTAAAGGCAAAGCACGTTCCTGTATCTTGGAGGGCCTGGAAAAATCCATTTCATATAGACCTTTCAACAATTCCGGAGATCTATTATCGCTGATCAGCTCCTCATTCAATGTCAGGAGGGAGCAGACGTACAAGCCCAGCTCCTCGAAAGATTTTGCACTGTACAGCGGCGAGTTGGAGTCTGCTTGTTGGTTTGCAAGGGTAACCTTGAGTTGACATCGTCAGCTTCGGAAAACGCCAAGTAGGATCAACGACACCTACAGAAACGTCGAAAGTTGAATCAACGAGATCTACGGCAAAAATTCTGATTTAGACAAAGAACAGGGTTTTTACATCTACGCACCTTTGAATTCACTCTTTTCTGTAGCATCAGTGTTGGCGACAGCATCTTTCTTTCCGGGGACATCTACAATAGCCTTCTTTCCTATATCATCCTTCTTTTCTACATCTTTCTTTCCAGGGACATCTACAATAGCCTTCTTTCCTATATCATCCTTTTCTACATCTTTCTTTTCTGCAGCAGCGTCCTTGGTCGCATCAACTAGACGATTCACAGAGCAAAGTTGGTACAGGTAAGATAAAAACTGTAGAATGCGCACCAAAGAATCCGTCGGCGTCTTTCTGCATGAGTAGGACGAGATGAGTGTTTCGAATAAGTGGTGACTCGATCATATCCGATCACTGATCACATCACAACTGGCGCCCTTGATGTTGATTTTGGTGTCTCTTCTATGATAGAGAGGCCCTTGACAAGTATCTCAATCCTAGAGATGTGGTATATCCTCGGCAGCTTGAACGAAGGATGACCTGTCAATAGTTGATCCGTCTTTTCCAAAGGCTTGGGATACAGAAAAGACTAACTTCCTTCAAAAACATCTAAAAGGTGTTTTCTAGCCCAGAACTGTAGGTATATACATTACTGCGTTGAAGCCTCAACATCCTTTAGAAAGGAGAACTCCCTGCCACAAGTGAAAATATCAGCCAATTCTAAAATTTCAAATCACTGATCATCTGACATTCTAGCGCCATGGACCATGACATGACCTTTCGCAATACGGCGCTCCCTCTCCTAGCCCGTGTCCAAGGGTGCTTATCACATATTGAGCTTGTACATATTCCACATCCGGCATGGCCATTACCGCCACAAGCAACGATACCAAGACCTATACGCATGGCCATTCTTGATTCTTCATTTAACCCCCCAACACTTGCACATTTGGCCCTCATCAACGCTTCGATACCGAGCTCTGATAATATAGAGGGAGTAGAAGCTGATTATGATGCACGGCTATTATTACTCTCAGTAAAGAATGCCGATAAGGTGTTAAAAGCCACCGATGCGACGTACATCCAACGATTACAAATGATGTGTTTATTGTCTAGACACATCCGTTCTTCTACTTCTCCGAACCTAGAGCCTGCAAATGTGGCAATAGGGATAACAAATGAACCTACCTTCGTCCGCAAATCCATGTGTCTCCTTTCATTCCTCCGTAATCGCATTGCCTCCCTGTCATCCACAGAAATACCACAATTAGAACTCGCATTCATCATAGGCATAGACACGCTCGAACGACTCGTAGCTCCGCGCTACTATGATTCCGAGAAATCCATGCTCGCCTCACTAAACCGATTTTTATCCCCGAAAGAGGACAATTGCGTCGTTGTTTGTGCACGACGGAACCTCGCGACCTTTACCGGTGTTGCAGATAAAGGAGTTGAAAGTGTCGGCGAGGATGGTATTCAGGATAGCCTGAAACCTGCAAGACAATTCATTCATTCAGGCCGCATCAAATTCATGGACATTGGCGCAGATGAAAGCACGTTCAGTTCCACTACTGTACGGGGTTTTGTGAAAGATTTTGGCATAACAGAACAAGGGAGGAAGCTATGGGGAAGATTTGTGGCTCAAAGTGTCGCGGAATTTATCGTTAGTGAAAGATTATATCTTGATGAATAAATACAAATTCAACGTTATTTCTGTTCGTCCTTCCCTCCTATATGCGCTATAAGCTCATATCACCATGTGCAGACTCATCATATAAAACGGTCTCAACTAAATGAGGGCAGTAGAAAAAAAAATCAAATTGAACCCACTCAATCAATGCATGTATAAGGGTAACATGAAATCTCTTCCAACCCTAGTACTGTGATAAAACATTTATTATAAAACCATCTTACTTTACACGTGCGAAAGAATTAGATATGATCATTGAACAATGTATCTCTCGTGTAGCTTACGCAGATGCTTCCACTTTGTGGTTCCGATTGTTCAGAGTGATACTGAATCCGATACCGATTGCACAAATAATGTAGATGATCACGTAGACCAGGTAACCATGGATGATCTCTTGCCGTATGGACACTGAGAAAAGAGACGACGAAAAAGTGGGAGCCACTGTACGCATCACACAACCCGCCATCTGTGCGAAGCCATTGACCGATCCAATCAACTGCTTGGGTGCCGCTTCGGCGATAACAACTTGGATCGAGGCTTTGTAAAGAAAACGAACGAGTCAATACGGGCATTTGCTCGGGTCAAGATAGTAAAATACGAACCATAGCTCATGTACGCGAAAACCTGGAAAAACAGTTGGGAAGCGATCACCAACCAGCTTCCGACGTAAACTCTCCCATGTCGTTCGGCCAGGAAAGTTGAGAGAGGGAAAGTTGCAAAACACAGGAGATAAAAGACAAATGCGAACTTGAATACCGAAGCTCCTCCAAACTTCCTTATAACCCTACCGGTCGCGTTTATCTGCACCACGGCATTCAAGAAACCCCAGATACCCATGGTCAGGCCAATTTGGAAAGAGGATAAGCCTAGTCCACCGATTCCAACGGGTGTGGACCACATCAGGGGTATGAGAACGGCATAGCACATGTCAATAAGGGCAAAAATAGTGTAGTTGGTGAGGATAAATTGCATTCGTCTGTTCTTGAGCACAGAAAGTAAGGTGATCGATTCCGAAGAAGGTGATTTGGACAATGCAGGTGAAGTTGAGGGTTTCGTGCCATCATCTAGACCTTCTTTGTGATCGGATGGAACATCTTTTGAGTCAGTGTGAGAGACTTCTGACGCTCGCCTCTGGCGATCGTCCTCGGACGGCCTCTCAAGTGCTTGGCGACGAGGTCGTGTCTATTTAAAAACACAGATATTAGTCATTAACTTGGATTCAGTCAGTGATTATATGCTAACCTCCTTCAATCCGACGAAACCAATCACAAATGTAAGGAATGCAACGATGCCAGTAACCAAACACGGCAAAAAATACGGATGCGTCACAAAGAAGTGTCCAAACGAATGCGGCCATCTGGTGGCTGGATTACTTAAAATGCCACCTATGATAGGGCTTTGAAGAAGATCAATATCAATAAGCCGCGCATTTCAGGTATTTCACATACCCGAGTGTGATTCCAGCACTCCACATGATAGGCATCAGGGCGAAAGCATCGCCCATATTCGTTGCATCAGTTAACTAAAACTAATTGTTATCATTCGCTCAGGAGGAGCACATTTTGACTGTCACTTTACCTCAACCATAACAGTCTTTGATACCCCTATGTACATATACTTCTCAGTGATTGCTTCAAGTCAAGTTAGATATAGAGGACTTACCGATGTTGCCATTGCAGATACCTTGTAAGCACCGCGCCAATATCATGGACCAGTAGGATGTGGAACAACCAAAGGCTATCATTGCGAAGGAAAGGCCAAGAGGCCCTAGCAGTAAAACTATTCTTCTCCCAAAGCGGTCAGATAGCCAACCCCATTGAAAGGCCGTGAGTGCCTCTGCAGCGAAGAAAACTGATTCCTGATGCATCCAGCGCACAAGAAAGAGGAGCGTTTCACGATGAATGCACGCCATGGATGTAGAAGAGAAGACTCACAATAACTCCGGCATAGTAGCCAGTCTTCCGGTCGTCGCCTTGGATGATCCCCGTAGCTCGAACAAATTGGTTGACGAAAGGATAGATGACAGAAGCAGTAAGGGGCTCCGCAAACTGTATGAGGCAGACGAGAAAGAGCTGGAATTTAGGCAACGGGGTCCGTGATTTCAGTTCAAGTTTGTCTTGTGTAGTTGTAGGAGGCTCTATTGGAACGCTTTTTTGGTCTACTTGAGTGTCTACCTGAATTTGGTCATTCATGCCTGTCGGCCCAGATTCGTTTCGCAAAGCAGATGGCTCTGCAGAGTGACTTGTGTGTGAAGCCATTGGAGTCTCGTCGTGAAGGATGAAAGGGACGACAGACAAGACGAGCCAAAGATTGGGCTATTAATCCTTCTTTGAGCACGCTTCGGGCGCGTGGCTAAACCATGGAAGGTTCGTCTTCTCATCTAAGATCCATGATTTCCATTTATGCCCCCTGCATAAATTCGTTTTAGGTCGTTAGTCCCCGACAGAGCATTGCTTCCGGAAGACGTCAAATCCTGGATCACCAGAAAAGGCAACGCAGCATCACTTGCTCTAAGTTGACGACTACAGAACTTGGATAAGCAAGATATCCAGGCAAGATAATGTCAGGTGTAGGTAGCCAGCGGTCTATCAAATCCAGTCTGTTTGACAAGGTCGATGCTATTAACATAAGCCAAGAACATGGAAGGCATGGATAAGCTTGAGGATGGCGCTTGGGTCGCAACGGAAGTTCAATTGCCAAAAGGTCACGTACATGATTCTTGCATTCAGATGGAGACCGTCTGGCAGGATGGATCATGAGCTGGACATGTTGTAATCAACGGATATATATAGCAAGTGGCATCGGCGTATTGACACTATGGCACAAGCCTTGTACAAATCCCAGCTTGCCAGATTATGACATCAATAGATTCTGAGCAATACAAGATGTTACAAACTCTATCATGCAAGAGGACTGTCGAAGGGCCAATGTACCTAAAAGATATAAGAGCTCAGGCGTCACCCAAATGGTAAACGACTGAGGGAATATACTACGGATGCCGTCTTGTATAAATATGCAGGGTAAGTGTAAATATGAGTCATGAAATCCCAGGCCTAGACTGTCGACACTAGCCAAATGACGAGCCGAAGATCGCGCTTGGGTTCAACAGTACTCGTCATAGTTTGTGCTGAAGAAATGAGGGAATGGAAGATGATTGATGTCGTGCATACACACGTTACAACACTTCCAATATTCCTAGAAAATCAAGTAACGGACTATCATGAACCCTCCTTTCGAGCTCTTATTATCTTTCAACGTCAATTTCAATTTCAATTCGATGCTTCATGCTGAGTCTTTCATCCCGTTCTTATCCAAAGTTATCTTAAATTGGGATGTCAAGTGATCTGACAGTGACCAATGCACTTGAAGGGAATGGCAACCTCGGGGGGATGTTGTCGAGGCACGAAATTTTGTCCATAGCTGATACGACTAGTAGACTTAACAAAGGCATCAAGCAATATGGTTACACTAATAATTGTAACATGAAAATGGGAATTCTATCGTAAGTGTCATTATTAGGAACCAATCACGTTCAGTGCGAGCCCAGTCAGAAAATCATGGAGAATGTGGTCGAGATAAGCACTGAAATGACATGAGGGGTTCAGCACCGATTAAGATGGTTTCGCTTGTCTCGCCTAGCGGCTGGTTGACCGGTCTTGCCCTATCATCAATAGCCGTCCCCAGATGCAGTGTATACGAGTCGATAGTGATATCTGTTGAAACCAAGGAGAAAGATACACGGTCAGATTTGTAGTAAAGATGTCAGAGCGAATTCAACATCAAGATGGATCTATGCTTCACCTGAGTGCGCAATTTGAATATTTTTTTGAGTTTTATCCGCTACGGAACTGGTGGCCCGAGTCCCATTCAGGCTCTTCACAACTGAATTCTACTACTGCCCGGAATACATCAAGCAAACCAGTACTTGAAAATTCTCATTATTGATCTTTTTCTGCCTTCCCTTGTAATGGCTTTTGCTCTAACAGCCAGCCAGTCGAGGCTCGAGGATAAAGAGGTCATGATTCAATCATTCGGCGGAGCAAATTTTCAATGATAAAAAACTAGCTACAGATTTGGATGATTAAGTATACTGACTACGACTACTATTACCACTGCCAGGAAATAGAGGGATGTTGAAGGAAGGAAATTGGTGAAAGTGTGCGTAACATCTCTTGTCCTGTGTTCTCAGTCCCGCGTACCAATAAATAAGAATCATCATTTTCAAAATTCGTTTCTCAACCATCCTCAATTGACTTGTTTATCTATCTCGTATGGAAACAGATAAACTAGCAATCACTCTGGCTCGCTTCTCACAGCTCGATACTCAAACCCAGGCAATTATATGTGTAAAATGGATTATACCTTACATGTACTACTGGGATTGAATCTTTGTAGAAACAGTCTTCAGATACATAAAGAAAAACGAGGAGTATTAATGCGAGTATGATCACATGTGGAACAGGAGTCGAACGAGAAAAAAAGAATTAGCTCACAATTGTTCCACATTCAAAGGACCAGGCTTCCTAGGACTGCAATATCCCGCATCTTCTCATTTTCCACTCCAAACAGACGATATTCCGATAATGATAGAATGTGCTGTAATCGCGCCAGTCCACATGGCAGAGGTTAATGAGAGATGAAGCACCGATGAGCTATAAAAATGCATCTCTCGGGATCGTGTCTTTCACTTCTTCAAAATTCGCGATTGCCCTCTCGAAGGTCCAAGCATTGTTCGTCAAGCAGTCAACGGCATAATTGACGTTCAGTCGTGTACGGCCACAGACCCGCAGAACGAGCGCCTGTTCTGTTGGACGCTATGACAAAATCACACTGGGGAAAGCTCTCAACAAAGTGTCACGACATACCAAGGTATTAAGCGCTTGTTGTTGTACTAAGGGCAACGATGAGGCTGAGAACTCAGCTGGCCTTGATTTGACCTCAGCCTGCACCGACATCGGTCCGACCCTCCATACGTTGGGATTTGAATAACTCCTAATTGTTAGCTGATCCGACAGGATGACAACATCCCAACCACTCGATCTAGCCCTATGCATGGATCAAGAAAGGATCGGGGTTAAGCGAGAAGAGAGGGCTCACCTTGATCCTTCCGGGGCAGGTGATAAGATAAACGATCTATCAAAGGAGCGCATACCCTGAGAAGGTACTATCAACATGCAGGTGAGATGCGAATAAGGAATTGACGACAGGGATTAGGATAACAACATACGTTCCATGAATTCGCCATGAAGGGTTAACAAAAGTGCACTACCCTCCCCGTGCGGCACGGGGAATGCATCAACAACAAACTTATTCATAGCACCTTGCATGATATGCCTGGTTCCAGGAAGGGCGGCCTGAGCAGCTACAATATTATTTGCTCCGTGTAGATTCCGGACTATCTGATCAAGGCTAGTCTCAGACCGATTGAGATTACGTGACCCTCCCTCAGCATTGTAGAGCCAAGGTCGCCACCTAAGTTGTCTCTGGTTGGGCATTTTGAGATGAAGATGCTCGGTGCGGGCACGGGGGGGTATCCCGGTGTTGCAGCAATAGGAGAAGTTCGCTTGTGGATCATAAACATCCACTAATTGCCTCCTCTGTGCATCGAACATCTGGAAGAAACTGCGAAGTGGATCAAGCCATGTTATGTAGAAAACGTTCAGAAAAACCTACCGGAGGAGAAAATTGCTGACAAGGGCTCCGTCGACACCAGAGACAAAAGGGCCGCCCATCTCACAAGGGAATGTGGTGGCACTGGGTTTAGGGACAGTTGACATTGAGCCAGGCGCAGAATCAATTGTAAAGCCTATTTGTGTTATTGTTTCAGAGTCCAACACCTCGAGCCCGAGAAAACGACGAGCAACTTCACTGGCGAAAAATTGGCAACATTAAGAAGGGTTGTGGTTAGAAACATACCTCCGATAACGATCTCCTCGTCCGTTATTGTATTCTCCCTCACGCAAAGGTGTCCCTATGAGAACCAATTCCCGCAGACATTTCATAACATTGTTCCCAGCCCTGATTAAATCCAAATCCCTCCATTGCCTGATATCATTTTCCTGCAACGACAGATTGCGAAGTCCTGGGAGGTATCGGCCAAGTGGTATTAGATGAATACCAGAAAGCTTATTGTTTGCCAATGACAAAGTCTGGACCTAGGAAATGATTAGTTACCTGCGCAGATCACAGTGAATGTCTGATGGCCGACCTCTGGGTTGAGTTGAGCAGCGAGCTTGAAAAGAACGGCACTGGTGCGAGTATCTCCTCCATGACCAGGTGGAGTAAGAGAATGCATTTTCACGATTTCGTCATCCCGAATCGACTGTCATGCGTTTAGCAAAACTCGATAATGCTACTGACAGTGAGGCTCATACCTCAAGATTGAGAAAACGTCTATTTGGATCATATCGTTTGTTAACCAATTGTCTCCATGCGTCCACGGTATTTGGTCCGTCAACCCTGCGTGGTCCATCAACCCTACGTGGTCCGTCAACCCTGCGATCTACTCTCCTCCATTGTAGTCGTCCGGAGTATGTAGGAAGTGATCCGCCAGGCCTTGAATCAAGAGAGGCATGTGGCAGTGTCTTCGTTCTGATGGCAAGCTGAGAAGGTATCAGTAAACATTATCTTGAGTGGAGGGATGGAAAGGGATGAACGACGAGAGCACTGCTCAGCAGTCGGGGAGAAAAGGAAGAGTGATGATAATCACCGATCGTTGCGGGCCCAAAGCCTGTTCCTTCGCTGATTCATTGGCGCGCGGTCTCTTACGGGTGAATTTCTTGCCTCCTGGTCTGCCCTTTTCGACATCGCGCATCCCATCGCGCACCCGAGTGTCTGCATCCGCCGGTCTCGCATTGCGCAAGGCGATGTCTCTAGACCCAGAGGCCCGGGGTGGTGTAAACATAATGAGAAGTCGTTAACGTGTGGATGGTGGTTGACGACAGAAAATGGTAAATGGACCGCAAGGCAGTACAAGTACCCAGGCTTTCCCACGGACACAACTGCATCACGAGACACTAGAAACTATATTCTGCCCACAAGGTGCCTACAGAAAATGAGTCGAACGCCTACTCCTCTATCTCCCAACACTCAGGCTCATCCGAGAATAAGCAAGGTCCTTGATAGACACCGTCACATTCCTGTAGCTCTGGTACAACCAGGACACTCCCCTTGTGGCTCATTGCTTCCGCAGTGGAATAATCACCTCCATCGAGTGGTAAATTTCCTTCTGGCAGGACGGTAACTCGCTGTATGACAGCTGTAAACTGGTTCAATCCGGTCCGTTTGTCATTCTGGTGGATCGTCACGGGAGTTGATACTGTGCGTGACTGTGTGGAAATTGCAACATCATGTCCGATAATGGAAAGGGTTGAGTTCATTTCATCATCTGCTAAGAACTGTCTCGAGCCTTCTTCAAGGACCCCAGAAGCATTATCACTTATAATGCAAGAACTGACATTTTGAGCAGCTTTGATGGCATGACCTGTTGTCTCAAAGAATTTGTTTGCGTCCAACCCTGGTTCTGAGAATGATAGAATCTCGTCTGGCCGGCTTTCGAGATAAAATTCATCTAGGCCAGAATTTCCATGAATCATGTCAGAAATGTTTTCGACTGCTCCAGCAACGCAACCATTGCCACCGTTACGGTCCAAGAACAAAGCAATCGGAGATACTTCTGCCCCTTCAGAGCTCTCGGCAATAGGGAGAGAAGACGGAGCAATGTCATCTAGAGATTCATCTAGAGGAATGTCACTCGGGGGAAGATCGCTTTCGAAAACAACTTCATTTTGTTGATCATTATTTTCTCCTTGGATAAATTCTGGTCTTTGATTTTCCTTGGGGAAACACAGGCAGTCCTTCTGCAAACCCAATATCATGCCGATTCGTCCCCAGGGATCGGGAAATTCCAGTAAATTCATGCATTTTCGGTCCACAGGCATCTCAATATCACCTGATTTTTCCTTTTGAAAATACAGCCACGAGCCATCTTGTGATGCCTGCTCACGCGATATCTCGTCGTCATCAACTTGGAGCTGCCTTTGATATTGGAGAGATGATCTTGAATTTATAGTTTGATGTAGAGGACCACAAAAAAGACTCAACAACGGCGAATTCAAGTCACTCAATGACCAATCAGTGTTTCCAGTGATACTCGCATTGATATTGTTTCCAAAGGTTGGAAACTTCGAAGACATCGTGTCGAAACAGCTTCCATACTCCTGGGGAGACGCCGACTGGGTCAAACGTGGGCGATTGTCGAGCTGTCTGGGAGCAAGTCCTGAAGACGATTGTTTTCTACTTGATGAAAAAGCTTCATGGGCAGAGGTAACTCCGTAATCAGGTTCAGACTGTGAGATCATCGGCTACCAGTCGCGTGAGATCGCATGAACTACATACTTCTGAAAGATAGTCCATAATTTCTTCACCACCTTCAACTTCGTTGTTCTCAATAGCAATAGATGAGAGTGATAATGATTCCGAACGAGATTGTTCTCCCGGTGATAAACCAGAGAGACCAGCCAAATCTCGCATAGCAAGTATACGACTGATAGCAGCATTTGATGAAAATGCTTTAATCCTTCAGCTATGGTGCAGAATGCCAAAATCATGAGCTCGGGGCATGACAAACTCACGCTCAAGGGTATCCAGTTGCTGAAGTAGCTTGGACCTGGCTCGATTGAACGAAGACGAGGATATCAAAGACCCCTTTGAGTGAGGAGAAGATGTCGATGTTGTGAAAGCCAAAATATTGTCTATTTTCCGTTTCCTTGAGATAGACGGTGTCGACTTGGGTGACTCGGGGTTATATGCATGATCCACTTGCAGCGATTTTGTCCTCTTTACGTGGTTTAAGTCAATGGACATGCATGCTATTGAAGTCCCAGATGTCTTTACTCCTGTGATCTCCCATGGCAATAGACGAGGCTGGACACCCAGACCCTTTGAGAGAAGATTAAGCCTTCGGCGTCCGAAAAACTCTTTCTGAACTTTTCCAGATTTGTCCCTAGTCCTGGCTTTGGCAGCATTTCTGAGTGTACTACGTCATCTGAGCCTCTGTATATAGAGCATAGAATACACACCGCCTTCCACCCATATAATTTGCTCCAACCATGGTGCAACGGATTGTTATGAAACAGGAAGTAAACTCCGGATTGACATTGTAACATGATCAAACATCTCAAAATAGTCTACATCTCCAAGATCTTGTCGACCACTGAAACTTTCAGCAAGAAACCTCCAGTCATTTCACAGTATTTTATAGCAGGTGCCATCAGTAGGACTTGAGCCATATCGATGGCATGGCCGATGTCTGAGGCCGTCAAAAAATAGATAAAGGACAGGGATCATAAACAATACTCACCCTCTAATACCAGGGCCTAACTATGACATTTCCGATGCTTATGATGATGTAGACCAGATCAATTGCAAGGCAGAGGCAAGGACGGGTTGGACAAAAGAGAGGATTATGATGTCATAAGCGTGATCTGTTCAAAGATTACTTCTTATTCACTCCCACTTTTCTTCTGTTCTCTATTTCCCAGTATTTATGGTTCTGGAAGGCAGGAAGGGAAGGAAAGTGGAAGAAATAAAAGTAGTAACCAATAATACAGATTCCAAGTTGGTAACATTACTTTCCAGACACCTTAGGTCCCCTGGGAATCACTGCCCACTTATATGTCATTGAACGAGTTCAGTTCCTGCTTTAGAAGATAGTACTGGTACCTGTTTCCCAGAAGAGTCCAAAATAAGTTCAGAGACCTTCGAGTTAGTCATATACATTTGGACCTCAACTCGACAGTGAGGCCAATGCCTCTTATGAGGAATAGTGCTTTTTTACATTTGCTTCTATTTCTCACCATCCACCAATATATGTGTACTCTTCTGAAGCAATTCCCCGTGAACGCCTCTCTGGTCCTTTCTCAGATAATTGACCATGATTTCCCGGTATTTTCTTGGGCTCTCTGCCCTCTTACTGA
>Ga0153934_1000195_pt1 | contig 17706 bp, 12 predicted proteins | sample TSNJ018MetaG_FD_104708 | JGI IMG/M metagenome (GOLD analysis project Ga0153934, IMG submission 104708) | Attine ant fungus gardens microbial communities from New Jersey, USA - TSNJ018 MetaG | ecosystem: Host-associated > Fungi > Mycelium > Unclassified | place: USA: New Jersey, Wharton State...
CACTTAGTCCAAAACCTCAAAGCGTACAATGGGGTTGAGATATAAATAGCAGGGGAACTTAGGAAGCCAAGTCACATGATAAGGTCACAAGGTTGTAGAACATTCTGGAGGGACATGTGATCATGGACTAGTAGCAGTACAGCCACTGTAAAAGTAGTATAAGTAGTAGTCCAATCCAAGGAAGAACTCTATCGAGTTCTTCTTGAACATCCACCTAGGGTGATCACTAAGGACATTCATTGTCTATTGATAACAAGGATTAATAGAATTAGATCTGAGAAAAATGCTGTACATCTTTTAGAATTTATATATCCTACTATACTTCTCTTTGACTGTTCACATTTGACAAAAGAAGTTGTCAGAGAAGGATGTGTAAGGGCAACTGGAGTGGAGTAAACTCCAGGAGAATCCTTAGAGATTAGGATAAGGCTCCTGGAGTGTACTCTACAGTATATATACTCCTACAGCTGAGGCATCCTTGATTCTATAGTCCTGTTGGTCAGGGTCAGGAGTCTCTGAGTCAAGCTAATGGCAATTAAACATTATATAGTAATATTTAATTGGGTACAAAGTTGTTCTGGGGATTGGATCTAGTATTTTAGGGGTGGTATTGGTAGGGTTCTCTTACAGGATACTTAGTAAGCAATTAAAGGCTAAAGAAAGAAAAGTGGATAACAAAGAGACAAAGATAAAAAAGGTTAGATTACCTTTGCATATAGTATCTAAGACCTGTCAAGCCCTAAGTTGTGTTTTAGCTAGCCTAGTCAACCTGGCCTAGAGTAATTCACCAGGTGGGAAGAAAAGCAAGTAGAAGACTAGAAGAGAGGATAAATTCTGGGAGCTAGGTAAAGAACAAGTTAAGAAGTTTCTATCTACTGAGTCACTATTATATATCCACTATTATGTAATTAATTCCTAAGTCTTATGTCAGCACATGCATCAGTGCTATTGTGGCTATCCTGGGTATTACAATTGTGGCAAGACCTCTATGTATATCTAGTAAAACATGTGGCAAAAAGGGAATAGAAGCATAAGAGATGACATATGGAGTTTGATGATTCAAAAATAGAAAGAGAGTAGAGGGGAATTATAACATATATAAGTAGTGTAGCTAGTTTGTACTCACTATCCATTTGGAACCTTCTCCATTCATATTTCAACAAAGGTATTATAAGTTGTCTTGGCTATAATAAATTCTATTTCTTTTACTTTTCTTTTTAGATAATTAGATAATAAGAGGACTACATGATCAGAATCACATGACATGTCACAATTGTCACAAATCTGTGATAAATTGTTACAAGATCAGTTACATAACTAAACATTCTAGTAGATTCCATAAGATTATTAATAGATTAGGGTAGGTAGCATAGACCAAGTGTAAAATATTACAAAAAAGTGACTACTAAATAGTGACATGGGGGTATAACAAAATACTTGTTCAATGAACTATGTAAATAGCTGGACCCTTGTTAGCAAGTAACCTTGCTAACATTACCCTTTTGGTGTAGTGGTAAACCATACAGTATATGACTACTGGTCTATAGCACAACTGTGACATGTTGCTTTTAACCCTTACATCAACAAGCATCACATTTGTTAAAATAGACTGTTACACCTCTGGCTATATAATGATCAGAGTGTAGTGACTTAGCCTGAGGCAACTTAATCACCCTCCTAGTCCGAGTTGACAAGGAGAACTCGATAGAGTTCCCATTCAATTGTGGTACACTACTTATACACCTTCCATGTTTACTTCTATTTATAAACTCCCACGCGTCTCTTTTAGTTGTTTCACGTGTCTGCAGATTTAAAAAGAAAAGAAAAAGAAAAAGAAAAAGAAAATAAATAATGACTTAGCCGTTTTGGCCATGTCATGACACAGAGCATCAGTATTCCAGCATAAAGCACAAAGTATGGAACTGAAACTATACAAATTTTATCCTCTTTTGTTTGCATAGGATGTTTTGCATTTTAGCATTTCCAAAGTAGCTCTATATACTTGAGCAACTAGATAGGATTCCCTCCCCTCAATTGTCAGACTATACTGGTGACTCCTGAGTTTATTGGCTAAGGTCACTGAAAATAGTATCCAAATTCCTGATAATTATTTTCTCCCAAATGAAATACTGCAAGACCTTTTTGAATATGATTGATAAAGTATACAAGGAAGAGGCCACTCTTATCTGCCACAACCAACAGATCACTCAGTCATCAATCTAACATCTATAGGTACAAAATGGGGTTGGTATCACTCCTAGTTTATGCTATACTATTAACATGATGATGGAGCACACAATCAGACCTGGGCCTTGAGATTGTGGTGAAGGAAGCATAGTAGTGATGTATAGCATCAGTGAATATTGAGGCTGTGATGATCTTGGTTCTCGAAGACTATAGTGATGAACAATACACAGCCAAGTAATCACTGATTAATATAGAATCGATATCATGAATAGCATTTCTTTGCTGATTGTTTCTGTCTGGCTTTCCATGTGATTTGATGAGAAGCGAGGCCTGGAAAATGATGTCAGTCACAGCCAAGTATCATGATTTTCCACCACCCATCATTGTTACTTTACATCAAAAACAAGATATGAGAAAGGCTTGGAATCAAAATTCATCACACATATGCTCTCTGATTTGATCCAGGGTGAAACTGGTTTGATCTTCATCAGACTTTTCAACCTGTGCGCAATAGGATAGATGATCATCACTTGATTGACCTACCAGTTAATCCCTTTACACCCACCCTTGTTATACCCTCAGAATATATCCTTCTTCTTCATGTGGGCCCTAGCTTTTCCTGGATTGGTCTTCTAACTATCAAAATGACTCTCAAACATTGAAGTATTCAAATTTCAACATTACTCAAATATCATTTTCTTATATGTATTATCAATTAGGTTGATTGTTCCTGTCGCTGTGAAACAACCATGCACATGCTGATTGTGTAGGATCACCCTAAGCATCAGCGACTGCAAGGAGAATTTCCAACATATCATGTGGTATTACCAAGTATTATCGAAGTTCTCAAACATCGTCTTCGGCGACTATCGTACAAAGCATCTGCTTTTCGTGTAAATCAGAACCAAATTGTAACAATTTTACTCATCTCCTGCAGTCCTGCCATTGACTTCGTGTCCGAAGATGTGCCATTAGTAGTAGTTACTCGTGGTACAGGTCTCTTAGATCCGATCTAGTCGATACTATATCTTGAACAGTGGATCAAGAGATCGTAACACGAACAGGACCCCTTAATCTCACGCAAATTATCTATAGTCGCTTGAAATCTGTCACCGACACTGCTGAGTGTATCGCAATGATTCTTGAAGATTTGATGATTGAGTAAGGCCCTTACAAATGTGTAGGTAGTTTTCTCATCTCTGTAGAATACTTCTGTATAAAAGGTAACAGTTCGTCAGGTTGATTAACCTGTCCTTTCAGCCTGATGCCTCTCTCTGACGAAAAAACTGATAACTTCTGTCAGAATGTTGGCAGTCGCTGTCCTGTGTCTGGAAAACATGGCTTTTGCCCACCGAAGACCGGTGATAGTCGTTCCCCGTGCCCCGCTTTGAATACCATGGCAAACCACGGTTATATGTGAATATTCAGCCCTTTTATTGAACGCGCTCCTTACTTACCTCTTTTAAGTAATCGTGACGGCAAGAAACTCTCCCCATGGTCTATTCAGCGCGGCCTCAGGGCTTGTTACGGGCTCTCGGCACCCTTAGCCCTCCTTCTTACATTCTTCAGTTTCGCAATCTTGAAACGGATACGATGCATCGACCTCCATGAAATCGGCAAACATGATGTAATTGAACACGATGCTAGTCTGGTTCATTTGGACACACCAGACGGCGAAGAGTTTGCACCCATAACCATCGATCAGAACCTGGTTGATGAACTCATGAACGACGTCCAGCATAAAGAGGAGGATAGTGATGGTACCGAATCTCTGATGAATCTTGATGACGTTGCGCGTGCCCGCCTTCGCCGGGAGAAAGCTTGCAGGCCCATAAATAAGGTTCGTCAGGAAATTGCGCGTGGAGAGATGGCAATTATCCTGGGCGTATGGGAAACCACCTCTAAGGACAGGGTTGGGGTTCCCACAGAGTGGATCAAAAAGTGGATTGGCCAGGAAACACTTCCAGACGGCTGGCGTCCAACTCATAAGCAGGGTCTCTGGGACACGATTCAGCGCTCCAAGGCTATAAGAATGGCAGTGGTAGAGATGCGTAAGGGCACTGATAAAATGACCACCACCTCTACTCTGTCACAAGCCTCGGACTCAAGCATCAATGATGAAAAACAAACACTCCTCCCGCCCTCCAACAAGTCTAGTCCGTGTACGATTTTCTGATGGACAGTATATATAGTCTCATTTATTGTATGCCATGTTATCTATTTGGATGATTTAGTATGAATTTAATTTTGGCTCTGATTTAAGACATGCAAATCTTCTGATGGGGCAGGAAGGACTTTGTGAATGGATGGAAAAACATACTTCCGAGGACCTGTGGGCGTGAACTCAGGGAGGACCACATCTTGGGCATGAGACGTCAAATTAAGTGGAGTGCCAAGATCATGTCGAAGAATTTCTCGCTCAACTAGCCTATTAGTCCAGATTTAATGAAATGGATCCTCGAGATAATTTTTCATATCTACATGAAATTTTATAAGATAATTTGAACATATATATAAACATGCTCACATCATCAGCTTGGAGGGAAACGAGCACCGTGTAATAAATTCCTGATTTTTTTAAAAAAAGGGAAACCATTAAATATACAATCACCAAAATTTACTGAAGGGTATAGATTAGGCACTTCCATGAGTAAAATTGTTGATTGACCATCCATCATCAGCCACTGACCCTGAGAATAAGAGAAGAGAGAAACCTCACTGCTGACTTAGAAGAACTTGGAACAAAGAGTATCTCCCTCATTCCCCACTAATCAGCATCTGGTTGGTGAATTTTAGCTGCTTATGAAATTTCGTGTCGGTACCGAGGTCAGTCACTAAATCAGACTACTATTTCATGCAATGCATTCTGCTGCAGTCGTTTTTTGTCTCCCTGTCTTGCTTTGAACTATCGACTCACCCAATGTAGTCAACTTCAAATAGTTTCCCATCTTTAGCTACTCCCTTCACCAAAACCTGACCATTGAGTTATACTGTCAGCGGTGTATCTGTTTCAGATTTCACTTCACAAATTTCGCGAAAAAAATGAGAGATGCATATATGGTCTGCAGGGGTATAGACAGGACTGCAAAAGGGAGCGACTCGTCAAAAGAAGTAAAAAGGAGAGACTACCGACACCGATCTAAAGAACGAACTACACATGTCCAAGATCATGATCAAAAAATCCCAAGATGGTTTGTCCAAGCGACATTAGAATGCACCTATCAAAGGCTGCACATAACTATCCAATACCTGGATAAAAACAGATTCAACACATATCACAACCGCTGGCAGATCGACCTCACCTTATCCATCTCCTCCAACATCTTAAACCCACCCTCAAAAATATTCCTCACTTGCGGATGCAACTGCTCAAGATGCACGCGTCGACCAAACAACCTCTCATCAACCACATTCGTCTCCGTCTCTCCCTCCACCATCACTGCCGCCGCATTCTCCTTATTCTTCACCTGTGTAGCCTGATACTCTATGATTGCCATCATATGCGAAATTCCAAAGTCATCTCGTGGTATGACTGGCCCTCGCCTCCTAGTCGCATTCAAATTTGTCCCACTAGCACTGCCTCCCTTGGATGCATGACTAGTAAACGATCTAGGGCTCTCAAGTATTTGAGGTACAATCGGATGAGGTGGTGGTGTAACATGACCCGTAGACGTCACTGTTCTATCAGACAACACACTCGCCAGCGATGCTTGTCTTCTATCCTGAGCAGAAGGTCGTCCAGTAGGCGTAGAAGTACTTGCTCTAGGCAAGATCGGAGAAGACTCGGGAAGTTCTTCTAGTGACTGTATCGGGGTCTTGACTCTTGCGGCGGTGGCGATGACACCAGTACCAGCAGCATGGGTAGTAACGCTACTAGAAGGCGTGTGCAGATTGAAACCTGCAGAACCATGCGTGGACCTCATCGAGGAAGATCTTGCAATGCTGTCCTCAACTGAGTACTCCGATACCGAAGGTACAGAAATTCCGCTCTCCCTGCTCTCCCGATCCTTCCTCTGTTTTCCTTCAACGATAATCATGTCATGAACACCATCATCTTCATCTTCATCCTTAGTGAAAACATCTCCCTCTTGCTGTTGCTGTTGTTCCTGCACCATAAGACCACTATCTTCATCGATATCACTGGTGCCTTCCCCCGACAACGCCGCCAAACTAACAACCTCCTTATCCCTCCCCAAACTAACTTTTCCATTCCTAATCCTGTTCAACACCCTATCCAAATTTGCTCCGAGGCCTTGTTGTGTTCTTCCTCCAACAACAGCAGCCAACAAATCATCATCACCTCCATTCCCTGACCCATCCATTGCCCTATTGTCACCTATACTACGATCACCAGCAACACTAGTGCCACCAGGATGCTCATGGGTCGCAGAACCAGCGCCCCATTCAGTCTCAACAATCTCACTAACATCATACGTCTCTCCATCAGGCTCAACGTACGAATACCTCATCCTCTCCGTCGAATCATATCTCGAACTCCTCAACAACGCATGATCAGGAAGCAAAACATCCGTTCCACGCAGTGAATTTGACTGTGCAGAGAGAATACTAGCATTTTGCATCGCACGTGTTGCAGCTCGCTGAGCCGCAATAATTTCATGAGCCGAACGCGATTGCAACTGTGATGGCGACTGCAATCGTGATGGCGACTCCATCTGAGTTGGAGTTAGATTCTCCACTTGAATCGATATCCCATCCTTCTCTGACGTCGTAGTTGCCGTAAAAGAACCACACGACAATCCGCTCTCTATCGTCACAACACTTTCCCTCTGCTGCTGCTGCTGCTGTGACATCTGCATCTTCTGCAAAGCAATTTCATCCAACGGCGCGCTATGTCTCCCATGTTTCGTAACAAATCCACCCCCACTCAAAGTCGAATTAACAGGCCTATACGACGTAGCCCTTCTCAACAAAAACACAGGATCATCCGGGTATACATCTTCTGCATTTCCAGGCATTTGTGCAGAATCGACCGAACGACGTTTAAGAGCCTGTAACAATGAGGATGCTGAAGGGCTAGCCGTCGGCGTAGACTGAGGAGTATTCGACGGCGAATGAAACACCGGTGGGCGATTCAGAGGGTACGCATCAAGAATTTTAGAAGAAGGTGTTAATTCACGCTCTATGTCAGGCACAGAAAAAAAATTTCAGTCCAAACAAAATACTCAAGTCAACAAAGAAAACACACTTACCCTCCCCACCAAAACTCATACACAATCCATACCTCACTCTCATACCAGAGTTCTTCCTCTTACCGGCACCAACTCCAATAGGGCTCGTCGTACTGACAAGTTTATCCTCAACTTCATCTCCCCCGTCGACTACACCCTCCGATATCCCAAATCTTTCCAATCCAAGCTCTATAACCTCAGCTACCGTAATAGTCTTCGGAAAGACGAACATTTTTCTACGCATTTGCGTATTCAGATTGGTCGTCGGATTGGTACTCAAGGAGAGGTAATCCTCCTTGGACACAATAGCTTCCGTCGTAGGGTGAAACATCAAATTATCCGGCAGGTCCTCTTTGCGAATAACCAACTGCACCGCGAACCGGATCGTTGGAGACGGAGGGAACCTTGGACCATGATAGACATGGTCAGTCGAAACAGTCAAAAACGGTTTCTTCGTCATCGTCGGGCTCTGCTCGATACCAGTACCCAGTATCGATGTTTGGTGTTCACCGCCCAACTCTCCACCTCGAATCTCTGGATTTCCATCAAATGTGACATTAACTTCCTCCATCTCCTCTCTTCCTGTCACTTCCCCTACTTGCATATCTTCTTCTTCCACAGTGACCCCCTCAATTCCAACACCAACCCTCCTATTCAGATAAAACTTGACCTGACTATCATCCGTAAAATCATTCATCGGCAACCTCCGTATCGCAGGATGCATACTCAGATTACTTGCAACGCTATCAATACTCCCCATACTGCTCCTCTTTACTTTCGGCGTCACTAGCCCCATACCCCTCGCCGAAGTGGAATTAGACGAGGAATCGGATGCTTGTAAGAAGAGTGCATTCCTATTTGCTTCTTCTACCAACTCCTCAAAAATGACAAGCGGGTTATCCGTTGATTTAAGCACGATGGAAGATCCACCTTGAATTTGCTTAACTGTCAAGTAATACTCTTCTACGCCCGCCAGATCCAACGACGTCGATCCATGCACAGCAGTGGGGTGGAAAGTAGGCAGCCTAAACCGCTGGATAGCTTGTTTGATCAGATCGCTCGCCACAGTGCTCGAATTCAATAACGCTGTCTTAAACGTCGCATCCGTTAATTGTGCTAACCCGCGCCCTGCGAAAACTCGAATCACAGATAACTCTTGATGTGAAACCAAACTTGTAGATATCCCATCAACAGAGTTCGCAGAGGACATGGTTGTCGTAGTTGTAGTTGTTAGAATCAACGAGCCAGGACGGGGACGAGGAGTCATTGGTATGCAGAGGGATATGTTGCCAGGAGCGGCGGGGGTGGTGGGGCTAGTTGGATCAGAAGCAGGGGAACCCTGAAGAGCGAGTGTCGCATGGGCGGCAGCGGAGGGTGTGGGAGTATACGCGTTACCAAGTACCGTTCTTGCCGACTGCAATCCATACGAAATTTCGGGCGGCGACAGTGGTGAAGACATCAGATAACTTTTGTATAACGCCTGTTGTTGCTGGTCATGCTGCCTCAGTTGCGATGCATGTTGAGAAACCGCACTCGCGTTGATTGAAGGCAAGGCAGGGGAAGATGTAGGGGTAGACATAGAGGCGTAAGTAGGACCAGGGGAATTAAGATTATTCCATTGTTGTTGTTGTTGCTGCTGCATAACCAACGCAGTCGTCGGTGATATATTTAACCCTCCAGGGGCAGGAGATATAGAAGCGTGGTGTTGGTCGTGATTCACAGTAGCATTAGAAGGTCGACTACCTCTTGAGTCTTCGGATCCCCTCGTATCGGTCGAATCGACCGAAGTAACGGATGCATTTTTATCGCCTTTGACTTTTTCTTTCGGTGACTTGTCTTTCTCCTTGTCTTTGTCTTTTTTGCGAGGAAACAATCCACTCCATAATCCACCCTTCTTTTTCTTTCCATTACTTCCAGAATTGTTAGTAGATTCGTCTTCGGAGGCAGAAGTTGGGATAAGGGATTGGGAATCGGGTTTTCGTTGATGGATAAATTTCTGTCCTCCTTGTTGCGGTTCTTGGTGCTGTTGCTGTTGATATTGGGACTGAGATTGTAATTGTTCAAGATGTTGCTGTTCATGAGATGAAGGACCCGGTGGGGCGGCAGTCATTGGAGAAAACGACGTTACTTGGCCCAAGTTTTGACTTTGGACACCAATGCCAATGTTGACATTTGCACTTGTGACACTGCCAGACCTCGACCTCTGAACCCTAACAAGTTCTTCGTCATCCGATCGTTCGCGAACTCGCTTAACTCTCTCATCGACCTGCTGCTGTGGACGGTAGCGAGTGGTAGTGACATTGCAATCGTCATCTGCCACGCTAGGGGTGATTGTCCTTCGGACGGTATCAATGGTCGCATCTGCAGGGTCGAAAAATTGTCTAGCTGGCAACCTGGGCTCCCTCCGTTGGGCAAAAGCCTGAACTTGTGTCTGTTGCTGCTGCTGTTCAGACTCAGCTCCGCGCTCATGGGCATCGTCATCCCATTGCATTCCATCGTCTACAGCACGAGCCTCGCTCCTCAATCTCTCCCTCTCACGCTCATCTTCGGCCAAATCTGGGTCAATAGCGATATATTCAATCTCATCATACTCATCTCCATCGTCCGCTTCATCTTCATCTGAATCCCAGATTGCAGGAGCGTAGCGGCGAACAGACATATTAGACGTGAAGACGAGACGACGACCTGTCGGTTGAGACTGTAGTTTTCCGTGCCCAACTGGAGAGGGGTTTTTTTGACCACTCCTGTTGTTGCCAATTGGGCGCCTGCGGAGATAATCTTGAGAGGGGTTTAATTCGCCCTGCATTTCTGCATGTGTGGCAGATGCTAGCTGTGCAATGGCAATTAGCATTGGATTCTCTTGGCCATTCTTGAAGCGCTCACATCCACATTCCTGTGTTTATTCAGCCTGGCCAGTCTCTCGAACGGCGTTTCGATATTCTCCGCAGGAATGTATCCAACCTCCTGTGTCTTTAACACCCTCACCAGCCACCAATAACTGTTGCTGTCATCAATTAGTGTTAATCTGTCTCCTTTGACTACATTTGCTTGGCCTTCGACGGTAGCAGCAAAACTGTGCAAAGAGTAAACAAGGTCAAAGTCTATGGATTCGTTAGGTATAGAGAGGGACGAGGAACGGTCGTCTTCATCAATGAAATCCTCGTCCCCGTCGGAGTCGTCGTCGAGAACCGAGCGTGGTTCTACCGCTTCGTCGGAAGAACCGACGACACCAGCAGCGTCGGCCTGTGTCGTGGGGTCTGTGCTGTCGATGACGATACTGTTGAGGTCTATGTTGTCGATGACGATGTTGGGGTCTATGTTTTCAATGACGATACTGCTGGGGTCTGCATTATCGACGACGATGCTGGTGAGGTCTGTGCTGTCGAGGACGATGCCAGCATTGTCGATGACAGTGGCAGGGGTATCGTTGGCATCGTCTTTAGCAGCGTCAGGGGCTGAGCGAGGAGATAGGCGGAGGTGGTCGCGGAGGTCAAAGGTGTCCTGGCGCACGGCTGCTGGTCGTCGTCCGCCATCCTCCATTGGAGAAGAGGACATAAATATGTCCAAATATGACTGTCTGAAGTAATCAATGCTGTGCTGCTCTGTACCTGTCAACCAGGCTGTTCCCGAAGTTGGTAGGACAGACTTGAAGAGTCATGAGAGCCCCGTATCTGTATAATGAGTGAACGAAATTATGGCATGTGATCTCAAGCGGCGATACCAACTTTTCCAGTACTCTGCTCATAATAACGGTATGTGAAGCCGATGTCGAAGGAAAGCACCAACGGCAGTCACGACAACACCCCAACTATCGGCACACAGTACACCATCAATTCGAGCTTGAGGCTTTGATTTTTGTCAGAAAAAATTGACCGGAAAGGAGGCTCGTCCATCGAGTGTCAAGAAATTCACTGGGCTAGAATAGGTTTTCTCCAAGTCGTTTGATGATCAATTCCCTGGGAACATCTGTTGAGGGAAAGAAAACCTGTCACAAGTACGCTTCCCAATATCAAATTTTCATTGCTCACTGTGGTCATTTCCTGTTGAGAGTGAATCATAAGAACAACACTTTAAATTATCCAACCTAGTCTCAAAAAATCCTATTATGTCCGCATAAATTTACATCACACCAAATTCATCAGGTGTGGCGTTATTCGGCCCCCAAAAAAAGAAAGCTACAAGCCCAATCGCAAATATTCCAATCCGTCAGTCAAATTTCCAACGTATGAGATCCTTCAAAGACGTTATGACCGCCCTCTTCCAATCAGCCAGGAGACTTGATGTATATCAAAAGAATGAGTTGTATTTTTTTCGAATAAGAACCCTGAAGGAGAAGGGAAATAATATCAATCATTGATAACATTGCTCATCAAGACTCATAATATACAGCGTTACCATCCTCTCAGATCCATGGTAAAGCATTCAAGCCCCACCTTCACCGCAACGTCAAACATTCAAATCCAACAATGAACAAATAAAGAATTACAACGTCCACTGACACATTGTAACCGCACCAAAACACGGATATCGCACAACACAACATACTAATTATCCTCCAAACAATCAACAATGAAGAACCAGAAGTCGGTCCCACCCCAGGCAACCTACCAGGCCCCCCCGGAAAAAAAACAAATCACACTCTCCTCAAAGCAACATCTGGCTAACATAAAATTGCCTAGAACACTCCAACAACCTCTCCTCAACACCAATCCACATCCTCTTCGTCTCCTGCTTTCTCTTCTCCCTTTCTACTCTGTCAATTGTCTTGATAGTCAACGAAAAACTAGCAGATATAGGCCTATGATCAGATACATTCGCTTCATATCGCCGGTATCCTGTCTGCATCACCCTCGAGACCTCTCGCGATCGCCACAAAATCCGATCACACCAGGCCGGCGCTCGTCGCTTCTCAGATGTATCATATTCATTCGACTTGCGATCGTATTTGTACGTCGGGGGAAACGTGAGCGTTCCTTCAGAAAATCCTCGTAAACGGCAACCACGATTGTATTTAATCTCTCGCAAAAGCTGGTCGTGCTGGTAAAGCGAGGAAAGATCATGTGCGCGCACAGCAGCAATAATGGCATCACGTCGATGATCAATTCGATAATTAAGGTCTCCATGAAACTGACAGACTCCAGTCAGTTCAAAAGAACCTGAAACAAATTCCAAAATACACTCACAAAGACAAGCTCATGATCCAGCACCATCGTACCGTCACCTCCACCAGTATACGCTAACGAGTGATCCCCAATCGGAAAAACCATCTTCTCCTCCAGAATACCAGCCGCATCTGCATTTCTCCTCCGAACCGCATTCTGACCAGCCGCAAGATGACAATTGATAACACAGACCGACGAATCACCAATAACAAATCGCGCGACGATCGCTCCCTGTTTCAAATTAGTCGAGCTCTCATTCAGGCTCATAAACCTCACTTTATTTCCATACCGCCCACCCATACCTCTCTTGATAGTAGCCACAGCCACATCATCCAACCCCACCTGCTCACTTGCTTTCACAAATATACAAGTGAACAGACCAACGAGATTTTCCGTGTGCACGCACACATACGGAGAGTCTGGTGGCATGGCGGTCCTCACGGCTGCCGTCAACCGATCATACCATCGCTTATACGCTCCTGTGACTTTATCACTCAATCCATTATCCTCTGACTTCTTTTTTCCTCCCAACAGCACAGTCTTGGCTGTCATCTTTCGGCTTTCGAGGTCAACCACTTCCTGGAAACCAAATGCAATGATATCAGGTGAATCGACGCTCGTGAGCGCTTCATTGAGGAACTCATAGTTTATGGGGTTGGCAACGAGAGAATCAGGTTTGGCAGAGTCACAATTCCAGGAAATGAGAAGCATTGAGAGGTCACGAAATGAGCTATATTCTTGTTCGCTCTTATGCATTTCGTTATCTGCGGAAAGCCTCCTGTATCAAATAACTGGGCTAGAATAGAGAAACAACAGACCAGTCCAAGCAGCACCAAGTAATCCATCCCACATTTTCAAGCATTCATCTCTTCCAACACTCACAACACACAACTTCCCATCCCTTTCAATCGCAGTACAGTTAACACTCAGTTTCAACACTGGCAACTCCGAGTGTGCATCCCAACTGTTCGTTACCAACCACGGTTTCTGGGATACATCATAGACTGAGATCATACCATTCCGTGCACCAGCCCATAGTCTATCATTCACACCCTCCACGCAAAGGACATCCGAATTCGCCACTCTAACAATCTCAATACATCTGGGATAGTCATCACCAGTACACAACGACCACATAGAGATATATCCTTCTTCATGTCCAATGTAAACAAAATCTTGTTGACTGGGTACTATGGTCGCTGAAGTGACTGAACCGACATGTTCCGTAGGTAAAAGTGATCGCCCAGTTGTAACTGCAGGATTGAAAATATCGTAAACCCGAATGATTGGACATCGTTGATGTCCATGTGACTGGTGTTCCGTCCTCGTAGCAATCCAAAGCTTTCCATCCAGGATTTTCGCAAAATCTGACTTCTCAGTAACTCGCACTATACGAGGCTGGGTATACTGAAGAGATATATCTTCGCCATCCTCTCCAGGAGAAAATACTAGCATCTTCCCGCCTTCGTCTAACGTGATCATTGACTGTCCGTAACGGAACATATGCGAAATAGGATGTGGATGCGCGACATGCTTAGCCGCAATCACAGACCCCGTCCTGACATCAATTTCAAACAAATGCCCCTCTTTCATACCAATCCATAGCAAAGCACCTCTGTCAGCCTTGACTGCTGTTGGACGGAACTCCATGCAAGTCACTTTTGCATCCTTGACCTTCCAATCCTTCGTATCCAGCATGAGGATAGGGACATTAGCTACACTCAAATCATAGACCTTGATTTTTTCGCCATGCCCAACGACCACGTTCGATCCAGACGCTACAGATGTGCCTGAATGTGCGTGTACATGGATCCTGTGCTCATCTGACTCCACACTATGAAAATGAAGCACCGGTGGCCTCCTCGAAGAGGTCATGGTATCTGGCATGCTGTCCACAGAATTTGCTTTTGGGTCATCCTCCTCACCAGAATCATCTTCTGATTCTGGCGTTGGCGGCCGACGAGGGGGAGGTAGTTTATCACCCAGTGCAATGGTTCGCGTAGGTGGTGGTGGAAGTTTACTAATGCCGACCGGCTTTCGATCATGCGAACCGATACCCGTGGAAGCACAATCGCTTGGATGGGACGAGGCACCACCAGTTAACTCAGCTCCCGTCGCGCGGCGTGTAGGCAAAGGGGGCGGCTGAGATGCAGGATGAGCAGAGGGCTTTAGAGGTGAAGCACCTGAATCGCCACTAGATGGAGTTGACGATAGGATACTACGATGACGAGGTGGGGGTGCTATATTGACACGGGGTTGTTTGATTGGAAGACCAAGTTGGCTATGTTCGAGCTCGGAAGAGAGTGCAATGGCCTCAGTGGTGGATGTTGAAGTGGCTTCTATAGGCGAACACCTGATGGGAATTGAAGGAGGGGCGGAAGAAGTGACGATATTCTCATTTTCTGGTCTGAGGGATGCAGAAATTGGACTGCGGTTGAATGTACAATCAGAGAAAGGGGATTTCAGCGGGCGGGGAGGTACCGCAGGCTTTGTAGAACCTTGAGACGTATTCCTGTGAGGAGTAGGAGAAATTAGAGGTACAGGTGAAGACCTAACTCAAGGTTAGAATGGAGAAGCTGGGAATAATTTTCGCGCTCACGGGCACGATTTTACAGGAGTTACCCCTTCGTCGCGCCCCGCTGAAGAAAGAGGACTTTTAGATCGAGAAATGGGTGGCGGTGGTGGTGGCGGTCTATGTTGTAGAGGCGACGCAGGGGAGTGGGATGTAGGAGAAGATCCTGTTTCATTTGGTGATGAACTGAGAAAGCTAGTTTCACTATTTAAAGGAAGACGATGCGACAATACAGACCCTGGCGGTTCCATTGGAAGAGTGGCTGTCATATTATTTCTTGTAGGGCTATTTTCCAATTTTGAATCACTTAGGTATACGTAAGTAACTGCCAACGGAATACAAGAGACTCACAACTTAAGCTTCAAGCCAGAATTTCCTTGCAAAACCTCTTGTCCCCGCTTGTGAGCATTTCCTATATCATCACGTGCAGAGCATAATGGAGACGGAGACCTTGAAGGTAAGGGCGACTGAGGTGGTCTCGTAGTGCGAGGGGGTGGTGGTGGCGGTGGCAATCGCTTGGTGATGACTTTCAAATCCGAGGAAGAAGACATCCCCGTTTCTGCCTGAGGCACAGAGAGGTTCATCTGAGATCCAGAAGACTGTCTTGACCTTGGGTTTACGGCCCCTGGAAGCTGAGGTGGCACATCTACGCCATTCGGGTTTGTCAATGACCTCCGTGAAGGATCGGTGACCGCAAACTGCTCAAACTTGGAGCGCAAGCTCTTGACAGCCTGCAGCGGTTCCCCATCAATAGCAGAAGGGTCCATAGTCGAACTAGAGGTTGAAAAGTCGGCAAGGAGGTCCAGGCCCAGAGAGATATGTTAGTCCACACTGGAATCCTGCTTTGAAGCTGCTTTCCTAAATTCACTATATAGTGCGCTTGCAATGTCAGGAAATATATCTGGAGAGCTTTGTGATAGTGTTAGTGAATCAGCACATTCTTGAGTAATTAGCTAATCACTTTAATCACAGTTCTTTGATAAATACATCACTAGGTCGATATGAGGCTATCACAATGTCTTCAGCACAACTTTCGACCTCTACTTATTCTGAATGATGTCCAATATGCATTGCCTCTATTGTGTTGGAAAACGGGATCCAAGTATGATCTCCAAACTAACAATAATATGACAGATTTTTCAGGTCAATCCCTGGACCTCAGATTAACTGATTTTGACTGAGTGGGGGATTTTGAGGTTGGGCAGAGAGGTTTGTGAAAGGAGGGTGCAAGAGCATAGTACAGTACACGGTTGCACCGGCAGACTCACCTAGGTAAGCAATGAATGATATCTTATGAGTTAGAGGCAAATGCGAAACTAGTAACATTATTGTGGAGGGCGAGCCTTTATCGGAGAGAGAGTAGTGCAACAGTGAGACGAAAAATGATCTAAGTATCTATGGACAGGGCTCTGAGAATGAATGCGTTAACTTTAACAAGGTTATTTGTCGAGCACAGCGAACGAGAAATATTTCCTCTTGCTTTTGGTGTCAAGATTATTGTTTCTCATACATCTCTCGACACAGACTAAGGCTTTGATGATCTTACCTGAAGCGCAACATATCTCAGGCTCACCCTATTACGGGCACTGGCATGTAGTTAAACGATATGTCAGAACAACGGCTGAGACCAGTTCAGTCTTGTCATCCTGTCAAGCCTATATACATGAACATAGCAACAATGTGAGCCTCTTGCGATCTGTAAACTGTGTTCCTAGAGTAAGGTATACTCTAAGGACACATGCAGGTTCCTATGTGTTCCAGGATGTGTGGGGGAGGTCAGTTACCCTCAAGAACGAAACCCACTAATTGAAGATATCAAGCGGTCTGGTGAAGCAGGAGAACTGATCAGGGATGGTCATGATTGGGAATTGATATCATCTTGGCCGTTCCAAATATGGTAACAAGTTCATCAATCATGCAGAAGAACAGACACTGAAGACATTTGAGACAAGTAATCAAGTACATTTCTCGAACAAACAAACAATTCAATGGCAACGATTAAACAAGGGCTCCATCTTTGGTTGAAGCCACGTCTGAGGGCTTTCAAGCATCAATACGGTCAAAATCGTGGAAGGTGATGGTTTTGCCGCCCCCAATCTGTACATATTTACCCGCCCTCGGCGGGTTGTTACCAGAGTTTGGACGTCTGAAGGCAACAAGCTCCCACCCAGAGCCTCTGTTCCAAGTGTCGCTGCCCTGTGAAGGTAGCGTAAACCAACTGTCGTCTCCGTCGCTGGTGTATTTGGATATAAAACAATCAACAGGCTCGTTGGATCTGTTGACTACGAAGACTTTCGGCATCTGCAGATGAGATATAGTTTTTCAGAATGATTATCCAAAGAGAGAGAGAGCTCACTGTGTAGAAATTACTGGTGAGTGAAGATGAGGCTGGATCAGTGTGCGAATCTACTGAACGGTTTCCATTAGATGGACTTTTTATAAACCAGCTGCGACTCCAGCGTCTTTTCGAGATGCAAGTCAGATGTAAATAATTACGACATTGTGTCGTATCTGGCATTCACCAGGAAGTAGAACAACCCTGAATTTCGAGGTCATGCCTCACAGTGTCGCTGACTAGAAGGACGGGGAACACACA
>Ga0153934_1000209_pt1 | contig 17400 bp, 20 predicted proteins | sample TSNJ018MetaG_FD_104708 | JGI IMG/M metagenome (GOLD analysis project Ga0153934, IMG submission 104708) | Attine ant fungus gardens microbial communities from New Jersey, USA - TSNJ018 MetaG | ecosystem: Host-associated > Fungi > Mycelium > Unclassified | place: USA: New Jersey, Wharton State...
CAGGAACCACAAATATCATTTAAATCATCCTTCCTGCTCTTCGTCTCTTAAGAATTCTTGTGTCAAAGTGCAACTTCAGAGCTGACTGCATAGTTATAACACTGGCATGGTGACTTGACATCAAGTGGTGAGTGCGCCATGTTACTTCCTTGCTTGCGCGTGCATCAGAAATCAAATTTCCTGAATTACATTTCGTTCATAGCTGCCTGGTTTGATTCTTTCTCAGGTCAAGTAGACAGTAAGCACAAAGTAAACGTGACACATTTCAACTCTTGACGTGCCACACAATGAACTTAAGTTTGGGGTCAAATTACCTAGACTCTTCGTATCGCGTCCATATAGACAATCAGCTGTCTATAACTGAAATGCGGAAAATAAAGCATCACTCCGTCAACTTGTTTTCCAACGTGCAAAGGCATTGCCTGAGATTAGCAACAAGCATTTCTGCTATTTCTGCTATACGCACATTCGAGAGGGGCACGTGCATGGAAGTCCAGACCTACTCTGTCGTGTCAAGGAATACATAAATCGGTGTTTGACACTGGAAAGAAATAGACCCTGATGTTTGCCCGCTTCCACTTTCTGACCATATTGATTCTAAGCATACGCATCGCTCTCGGCCAGCCAAGCATTCTTCAGGATATAGCTCACTTAGAGTCGAGCAAATCGCCCCTCTTACAGTACCCCACGCATCTCACTCAAGGAATTGTGCCCAAAGCAATTCACTCTCACAATGACTGTAAACCTCCTCAATTTTTTTTCACCACAAACACTGACAGTTATATCTGAAGACTGGCGAGATGTACCCCTGTATACCGCCCTGAGTTTGGGTGTAGCAAGTGTAGAAGCAGACGTCTGGCTGGTCGATGGAGAACTCTTTGTTGGTTACTCGAACATCCACAATGCTTCTGGGATGACTGATAGCCGATAGGTTGGGCATGAACCAGCAGCCTTGACGAAGTCGAGGACATTCGACTCACTGTACATACAACCTCTTGTTAACTTGTTAGATCAACAAAACCCCCGAAATGCGTTCACTCAGGCGGCGAATCTGTCCATGCCCAAGTGAGAATTTTTCTGCTTTATCTGGTATTCACGACTTGATTGATAATCTTTAGTGGATTGTTCGATACTTCGAGTAGTACATCGTTGCAATTATTAGTGGATATTAAGACGGATGGTCAAGCGTAGGTTTCAGAGAAGCCTTCAACCCTTCCATTCTTGCTAATTCGATGTTGTCAGAGCCATGCCTTTCATTCTTCACGCGCTAGAGCCACTCAGATCGAAGGGTTATTTGACTACTTTTGAAAATGGTACTCTGAAGCAATCTGCAATCACCGTCATTGGTACAGGGAACACCCCTTTGAATAGTGTCCTAAGTCTTAAGCCAAGGGACTATTTCTTTGATGCACCTCTCACCGAGCTGGGGACGAACCCAACAAACGCGACCTGGTCACCGAGTATAGCACCAATCGCAAGTACCGATTATGAAGTGGCAGTGGGATGGGATGGTATCAATGACATCACGGATGGACAGAAACAAACTATAGAAAATCTAGTCAGCACCGCTCACAGCTTGGGGATTCGAGCAAGATTCTGGGATACGCCGGGATGGCCTATCTTTGCGAGAAACAAAGTTTGGCAGCAGTTGTTGCAAAGCGGTGCAGATTGGTTAAATGCCGACGACCTCGAATCGGCTAGTAATTTCTAGCCCAATATGATACAGGGAGAATAATAATCATGCATGCTTGTATTTTCGCCCAAAAACGCTCTTCAATGTAAGAAGAGGTCCACCTGGTGGAGCAGGTACTGGTCCAAGTTTTCCTTGGGCGATTCGTGCTGCGGATCGACTTTCTCCCGGCACGACTTGACCCGCATGTAATTGTGGGGGAAGTTTAGTAGATTTTTCTGTCTTCGCCTCTACATGGAGAGCTTTATATGCTACGGGCGTTGCCAGAAGTTCATCCTGATGAATGCTTCAGTAGCGCCCTGAGAGAAAGGCGTAAAGCTGCGCACCATATGAGTCGCTGCCTTTTCGGCGATTTCGTCGACAGCATGACTGCTTCTATACTTGAGAAGTTTTTGAAGGTTCCATCGTGTTTTTTCTCGTAAGAGTCCGCGACGTTTGCTAGGTAACAGCGTCTCTTTTTGAAGAATTTGTGGCATATCGGCATGAGTATTATTGACAAGGCTGGCTTTAGTGTTTCCAGCGAGCTTCTTCTTCAGTATATCCCAGCCGATAGCCCGAGAGGTCATCTCCCAGCGGAGATCTCGAGGATTGTCGACCAGTTCAACGATGGCTTCAGGTGCATTGTCACCGCGACGATTGCCAAACTTGTGAATCCGAGTGTACCCTCCAGGACGGTCCGCATAGCGTTGGGCAAGGGTCCCGAACAATTTCATTAGTGAGTCTTGTTTGAGCAAGAAGGCAGAGGCCTGGTCATATGAAGACTGTGTGTTTTTCTTGCCAAGTGAAATAATCTGGTTTCATGGCATTAGTCGGAACTTGGTCACTCAACACATCATCACAAGTGATACCTTTTCTGCTAGCCTGGCAGTGTCGCGTGCCTTGGGTAGTGTTGTTCGGATTTGCTCATGCTCAAACAGGGAGGTAACCAAATTTCTGGGGACAACTCGGTCGAATCACGGTTTTGTTTTATGTAGTACACTTACCGGAGCATCAGCATTCGATGGGAGGATGTCCTGGAAAATTTGCGAAACGCTACACCATGCTTCATCGTTGTTGAACGGAGGAGTAATTTGACTGCTTGCTGTCACGAGCGTGATGTGTCACCCATAAGAAAGCAAGGGTTCTTGGTTCAGCCCATTATGCGCGTATTAGCACCCCTTGCCCTTGCCACTCTCTCGCTTTCTGCCCTTTCTTTGGGTTCACCTCTTGATAACCAAGCTGTTCTCTTGAGTGACAATTTTGTCCAGGAGCCCCGCTGGAAGTACAGAACATGTGGTATGTCACCATCTCGCCCCTTGTTATCCGGTCTAATTTGAGTTATCATGCACAGACAATGATGAGGATCCTATCGTCCACATCAAGTCTATAGAACTCAGTCCCGACTCACCTGCGCCAGGGAAAGACCTCACAGTCAAGGTGAAAGCGGAGACGAGCGAGACTATCGAGGTACAGTTCCACTCCCTGTTTGCCAGACAGTAATTAACAGTAGTTTGTGTAGGACGGTGCATATGCTGACGTGACTGTAAAACTTGGGCTTATCAAACTCTTAAGCAAGGAATTCGACCTATGCGAGGAGGCGTCTGTTGCTTCCCTTCGATCAGTTTGACACCGTTGGACTGACCCACACTCTAGACGCAATGCCGATACCTCAGTGCAATGTCCTGTCGCTCCTGGATTTTATGAGGTTCAGCAAACTGTTTCTCTTCCAAAAGAAATTCCTCCGGGTAAGATTTGATACAATCATCGTCTAGTCATAGTTTGACGGTCTTTAGCCAAGTTTCAAGTCAGAGTTGAATCGTTCAGCGTTAACGACGACCTTCTGTTTTGCTTGGACCTTGAGGTCGATTTTGGGTGGAAGTTCCCTCACCGCGGGTAGACGTTCTTTTTCTTTCAGGAAGTATTGGGCATCATTCCTGAACTATGTACTGCTTCACTATATCATCTCATTACATATTTCTATCTCGATACAAATCTGAACAGGACAATTCATGGCCTTGGCTGCAGATTACCTAGTCTAGATGTCTGAAACTAGAAAGGAATGGTTGGTCTTGCACTCCGTCTGGCGCTAATATGGGAAACTGGGCGAAACCTTAATGGGATAGCGAACCAAACCTCTAGGCCGTTGTATGACCGCATTTACATAGGTTGGTTCCCTTGTTAGTTCCGAATTTCCAAAGCACCGTATCAACAGTCTCTATGTTGAACAACGTATCCTTTGCAAATGTGAGGCAGAACACTGATGTGATAACAGCAACCTTGTCCTATGTAGTCATAGTCCGCGGTTCGATCTGATAGAACTGACCTTCGCCCCTAACACTGTCGGAATTACAAACAAGTCAGCTTCTGATGCCACATGGACAGATATCGGCATCATATCGTTGTAGATAGAGGTCAGGAATCAGAAACTGGACGTTCTTTCCGACAATTGATCGGGTCTTTCTGTCGCGATCATTCCCGTCTTCTCTTTTTCCCTTGACCTGAACACTCTCAAGCTCCTGGGGAGACAATGCCGAAAAGCGCCAAAAAACGCAAAGATAAAGCCGCCGATTTCGCCGTATAGTAACTGCTTTCGTATGTCCAGAGCAGCACGCTAATTCTGCCTCAGAAAGCAAAACTCAAACTAGGAAAGGAAAAGAAGGCACCTGCTAATGTCATCGACACGTCTTTCAAAGCACGCTGTGAGTTGTTCGACGCTCGCAGATGTAAGCCAATTCTCACTGGGGCCAGCGATCGCACTCCCGACACAGAGTATCGTCGCTTTCAGAGACGAGAATGTACCGACAACAAGGAGAAATCTCACAATTGACAACCTACTGACGCAATTGAAACACTATAGTCCGTCTGTCAAGAAGGGTGCTTCTGTTCGTTTTTGCTGTTGTTGTCATTGCTCATGAGGTCGTTCAGAGGCTCTACTCGGCCTTACTGAACTGCTGGAAGCACATTCAATTCTCATCAAGCAGAATTTGACGCAGCTCATGAATCAGCTTGCTCGTATGATTGCTGATGAGGTATGCCCATTGTATCTTTGTGGTTGAAGGATCTTCACACGACCTTAGGATGCAGGAGTTCGCAAGCAACTCCTCTCAAATTTATCTTGGACGCTCCCCCAAATATCCAAGGTTAGTTATTCTGGCAGCGCCTCCTATCTTCCCTATTGAATGGACACTTCATTGCAGGAAGACTTGATCCCTCATGCTTCGACGCTTATACTTTATACGGCATCTGCACAAACACACATCTTTCCTGAAATCCGAATAGATGCTGTTCGTTTTCTCACCTTGTTTCTCAAGTACATACCCGAGCCTATTCTTGATGGATGGACAAGTATGAGCTCCAGCTACGGAAAGCGCATCTTGGAAGGCTATCTTGGGAATTTGAATGCGGGAACGAAGTACGGGAGTTTGGAAGGTAAGCTTTCCCCTGAGTTTACTAGATACCAGTTTGAACTGAAGTAGGGCCTGCGATGGTGACATCGGTTTCAAGTGTCATACTCTCGCCATCAGTGAGTGTACTGGTCTAGCATCATTTTTTCTTCATGTTTGACGGCCTTTCAGTCGAAGCTTGCGATATTGCAATCGTTTTCAGTATTCCTTCGAGCAGGGTTGTCGATACATTATCCCAAAGAAAATTTAAGAAATCTTGAAGGCCCTCTATATGCTTGGTTCATGTCAAATTCCTTTTCGACACCAAGAGCTTTCAAAGAATTTGAGAACCTCTTCACCCCTTCCATTTATACTCATATGCAACCCCACTGCTCAGGAAAACGGACCTTCGATTGGACAAAACTGGAAGAACTTCCTCAAAATTACCGTTTTCTTGACATTGATGTGTCATGGACAATACGAGATGTAGAAGATGTCATCACAATTCCGGAAAGACTATCAGAGGGAAGTGATGTCGAGAGTCCAATATCAACTTTTCTTGCGGTACGAAATGAACGAATGTCGCTTCTCTCGAAATTCATCTGTGTATATCAGCATCTCGCACGAACGTTACATCCTCTCCTTGTGTCAACCATTTTGGACTGTGCTCCCTCTATTTTTTCCCCTGATGGCAAGAGCAGTGAGATTGAAATGTCAATGATGGTGACAGTCTGCCAAATTGTATCGCTTTTATATGGGACACTTCTGGGAAGTGCCGAGGTGGTAAGTGACACCAGTGCACATCGGTTGTCGATTAGTTCTCAAGTCACTAGGTTCCCCCATCGTCCTTGCTGGAGTTGGAAGCGCTCCTAGGTTACTTGACGCCTTATTTCCCCTTCACAGCGTCGAAGTTTCATATGAAGGTCAGAATCCCAGATAAGTCTATCTCCTAAGGTATTGATAAAGAAGTTCTTGAAGTCTGCCGAGAACTTTCAAGCCTTGGATCTCATTTACTGCGAACTTACGTCGTTTCTCGCTCTCCGCTCTAAATCAATTTCTACAAATCCTGGACGATCATTGAAACCTAGTAATACACTGACGATGCAAGTCTCCATGGTCAGCGATTATATCACCAAGTCACTTCAGGGTCAAAACACATCGATACCCTCTTCCTTGACAGCAGATGTTTACCTCGCGCTCTTGCCGAGCATCTGGACAGTTATTAATGACCCCTATCCTGAGCCATCATCCCATGTAACTGGCGTTCTACAAGCACTCTTAGAGCATGCGAATAAGACGCCCTCGAAGTCCAGGACAAAACATATCACGATCGAATTTATGGCGAGGCTACTTCTGGTCAGTCCTTGTGAATTGAAGATTAACTCTTTGTATATGAATCAGGTGGTTGTCCACTAGCTCGAAGTCGAAAAGGATTATCTTGGTACTTTCCGAGCCGGAAGCAATAATCAGACACGGCAACTATTCGAGGATTGGTTAATCAGCCTACCTCAAGTCCTGTGGGAAACAGGAACATCTGAACCCATGACAACGGAGGCGAGTCCATAATGTCGCATGGCATCTTTCCAGTAATCTGACAACAAATTTTACAAGGCTATCCTACGATTTTTATTGCGTTGGTTACAACACCGAACGTCGCTGGTCCAGGTGCGCAGTCACTTATGCCATCAATAGCCAAGATATTTAGTCCAATCTCACAGGTAGTCTCTCCATTGGCGTTACGTTTGATACCTTATTTCACTTTCAACCACCCTGTCCGCGGACAACTCTTTGGGCCATACTGTACTATTTCACCCCCTCTTCAGCAGCTGTGTTTAGATATGGTGGCCACTCTACTTGCCTGTGGACGCCACTGTGGAATTGGTGTATCCAAAGATTGTGACAGTCTTTTCATGGCGGTCAATTCAGCAGTAGCAGGCACTCCCGAAAAGGAGCACTGGGTACAAGTGTACATGGGTGTTTCTTCTTAATCAGTGATTACAAGATATCCTTGTATGTATGCGTCTAAATGATCTTCTACATCAATTTACTACCCATTACATATCTGAACACAAACTACCAGAGTTATTAAAGCAGTCAAACAGAAAACACATACATGACTATAGCAAGTAGGTGGTTTCGTGGAGAATATCGAGCCAGCTCAATAAGAAAGATGACAATGCCTTGCAAGGCCGACCGCGACTTCAAGAAGCGGGTGGAATGAGCACGTCAAGCACCGCCTGTCACCGAGCGGCAGATTAAGAATAAGAGACAAAGAAAGGATCCAGGAGCACTCAATCAAGCCATTCCCATCGAATATCCTTGAGACGGCCAATGGCAGGGTCGGCGAGCTCGTCGAAGGCAGAGGGAGAGAAATCCAAATCTGTTAGCTGGCAACCTGTACAACGATCCGTGATAGAAACTGTGACAGACTTGTCCTCATCTGTTGCATTATTAGAACGGAGAAATTTTCATCCAGTGATCACTCACAGGTGACGGCGACTTTGCGCCCACAAACGGGGTTATCGTTCGGATTGATGCCATTGTAGTTCCTGATGTGTAATTCGTAAGTAGCTCCATCAGGATAGAGGGGAAAAAATTACGGAAAGGCGTCAAATAAGAGGTGAGAGACGGCAGCGATGTGGTCGGTGTCCTTGTTCGTCACACCGCATGCACCAAGGCCAGCTGTTGGAACAAGTGAACGGGAGTAGCGGAATAAGGAAGAGAGGAACATACTGGAATAGAAGGTACCTTCCCCATTTTGGGTGCCGACCATAAAACTGGGGAGATTGGAAGATGGAGGGGAAGACGGCTTTTTGGTCGTCACCGGAGGTTCTGCCTCCTTTGTGGAAGATGGAGACGGCTTCTTAGTTGTCACTGGGGGTTCCGCCTCCTTGGTGGAAGACGGCTTCTTGGTCGTCACTGGGGGTTCCGCCTCCTTGGTGGAAGACGGAAGTGGCCCCTTAGTCGTCACTGAAGGTTCCGCCTCCTTGGATGTAGAGGTAAATATTTCTGGAATAGTGGTAGGGGGTGCCTCATGTGAGGAAGTCGATGCCGAAGCCCCGTGAGTGGTGACTGCCGATGGAACAAGGACCTTTGTGGATTGCCCGGCGCTGGATGAAATCGCCGCAGAAGAGCGGGGCCTGCAGCGCTTGTTTTGGCGCTTGCGAACAGGGGCCGTAGGATCAGCAGGAATTGGACTGGGAAAGCGGGCGGCGAGAGCGCGGTGAAGGCCGTGAGGGACATGAGGAGTGGCGAGAGCGTAGGCGGACAGAGCAAAAGAAAGGAAGAGAACAAAAGCCTTAGTGAAAGACATGGGGGAAGGAATGGAAGACTCTCGCCGAGGACTGGAGCGAGTGATACTTATAGAATCTGCACAAGCGATCTGTTGCTGGATATTTGGCCTCGCAACGTGCCTCCCACGCAATTTCATTCCCACAATCGCCATATATGTATTAATATTAGATCCCGGCACTGGCTTTGGCTGCATACATTTTCACTAATCTCGTATTTGCCGCATCACCCAGGCTCTTTGCACAGACATCTATCTGTCCCAGTAGCAGCTGGCTCTGAAGTCGGGGAGGTTCTGCTGGGATCTTAAACAGTCGGGTGACATCCTCCTCTGGAAGTGGCGCCAGGCCCTGTGCAATGCGCGCCTGATTCTCCTCCTGCCTCTTGGCAATGTAATTATCTGCCTTTACTCGTTCTCGAGCGATCTGCCGCATCACGTACGACACATTACCATCCTCTACCCGATATGAATCAATCGACTCTACAATTTGCTTCAGGTTCCTCGTTACATTGTCTGTCCCGAGGTCAAGTGCCGAATAGGAGGGCGTCACGCCTGTCTCATATGCCTCATCGGGGCTGGCATCAACGAGTGGTGATGGGTTTGGCTTCGTCAGAGTACCGAGGAACGAGCTGAGAAGAGGATTCGTGCGGATTTTGAGAGGAACTTCCTCAAGAATCGAAGAGAAAGTCAGTTGGTGCATCATCAGGCTGCAATAACCCCTTGTCAGCACATGGTTCAAAAGCCAGATAATGAAAGCCCCGTGCAAATACACTGGTCCCTCTACCTACCTCGTCGTGTCAAGATTAGAATTCTTGTAAGCATCCGTAAACGCAGCCGTCAACCGGTAGGCGCGGAATGATGCGTTTCCCCGTGCAGTTTGCGATATATCTGATCAATGATGCCACGAACAGGCATTAGATTCACAGAGCTCCGTCAGGAAATTGACAGACCATGTATAACGACGACACCTCCATGGCGCAACTTCTCTTGATGAATCATCTGAGTATCTACTAGAGTTTGGTTATAAAAGGCACCAAGGGTCGTGGCTTGGTAAAATCCGACAACATTATCATCTGCCTGCACCTCTTTCAGTGAGCGCAGCATTGATGCCTGATGGCGAGCTAGAGATCGTTAATCTACGTCTGATTCACACAAACAAAGGAAACAAAGGAACATACCAATCGCTTTGGTAGACTTATCATCGTCATCATGCGAATGGTATGGGAGAGGGAATGAATTAGAAACCTCCAAAGTGCCATCTAAATCTAGACCCAGTAACAGTCCATGGGCAGTAGCTGAGGGTGATTCGTATGCATGTTTCATGATTTTAGAGACAACCTGAGCATGGGCATGAGTATTTTTCAATAAATAGACTCAGAAATTATGACAAAAAGATGAAGTTCCAAGGAGCAAAGAAGCTTACCATCCCGTCCAGCTGAACACCCGTGATTGGGATTTCAGCCTCAATATCTACTAGCTTTGCCATTGAAGCTGGAATCGCTTCATATTTTGGTTGAGGCGAGGCCTGTGCATCAGATGGTGACGGAAGAGACGCTGCGAGAGCAGCAGCCATAGATGGGGCAGCCATTTTTGGGAAAGCAGAATCCGTAGCTCAAGCTTAGTACACCATACGAAAATCTCTGAAGCTTTTGCCAAGCAAGGCCAAATTCAACTACCAGTTCAGGATTTTTATCTAAACAATTAATCAACATCTAGTCTTTCCTTTCGATTGTATGTGGACCCCGTCGAATCGAAAAAGCAGGCCACAGAAGCTCAGAAGGAGATAAAACCCCGATTTTAATTGTCTGGGCAGATCACAATAATATTGTTGGAGCAAAAAATCTACCCTGTAACCTGGGCAGAGTTTGAGTCATAGGTGTCAAATTTTGTACTCAGTAGCTTCTAGGGTGGTCCCATGTTCTAACGTTCCAGAGTTCATTGATATGATTTAAGTGGACATATTGAAGTTTACAAATGAAATCAACCAATAACATGTCTTGACTCCGGGTCAACTCTGACCCTGGAGCCAGACCTGGAGATGAGTTGGCGCTGACAAGAGTGAAATCGGCTCAAAGCATTTTCACCAAGCGCACAGATAATGGAGCCTTCGATTTGATATCGGGTCATCGCACGATGACTAAGCGCACCGCACACATTCACGAGAACCCTCTGAATCAGAGACAGGGGCTAGATGTAAGTCGGATAAGCGGTTGAAAAGTTACTATCTGTTTCGGTTATTCCTGAAGGGAGTCACATTCGCGTACCAAAAAGCAGTGTATAGCCACTCTTTGTGGCTTGTCGCACCCGCAGTGGGGACACTCAGTAGATTCTATGTTAGAAACTACCAGACGTATAAATTATTGATGATACTGATGTCCAATCATAACCAGGGTTGGATCGAGAAGCTGGAAGCTGGAATATTGATCATGGGAGCTATGAGGCTGTAATCTGAGGATGCTCGTTAGTCAGCTCAATGCCAAATTAAGTATAGATAGTGGTTCACACTCTTTCATTATACCTCTTCTGGACCCTAAGTGGCCGAAACCACCATAAGGAGCAGTATCAGCGTCTGGAAGTCGGACCTTCACTGTTCATTCGATTTGAAGGGTTTGACCCAACTTTCGAAGAACGCTGTGGATCCGGAAGCAGTGGTATGTCAACCGGAGCCTATCACAGCCTGGATCACAAGCAATTATGGGCACAATATTTGAGACCTTGAGTAATTTTTCCACTGTCCACATCATACTTAGCAAATATTTTTGAAATTCAGCAGCCACACTTATATTATTGTCAAGGTTAGAGCAGCAAAGCTGAGTAATAGTGTCAATCAAAACATAGGCAACAGGGCCTCGAAAATGTGAGCACCGTTGCCTGATCCGAGCTCGAATGGATCACCTGTAAGAATTCTGAGAGAATTTACGTGCGGTGCAAACCTTATGGTCTGAATCTGGGACAACTATGATTCTCGTAGCAACAATCCAGGGGCGACATCACTATGTCACGTACATGTTTCGCGCAATCCGATTGATAGGTGGCATTGAAATTCAATGATTGGTATTGGACGGGACTGATCAATAGTGACGTCGTTTCTCTCTTTTCTTTCTTCTACTTGTATGACAAATGTGAAACATTCATTCTAGTATAAATACTGGGACCACGCTTAGGCTCACTCAGTCGTCTACCACATCGGTGACGTTTGAGGTGAGCTATAGTTCTCTATTGCTGTTATCGGCTCTGATCACTGTATTACAGTTTGTTTATTTTAGGTAAATATATTACAGTCGTCTACCACATCGGTGACGTCTGAGTTTGTTTATTCTAGAATTTAAATATTGGGACTCCCACTGTTTTTACCTACACTATCCTGGGGAGTTGTTTCATCGTATGAAGAACAAAATAAGATGTAAACCATATTCCAAATATAACTTTAATCCATAGGGAACATTCTGGGGACCCCAAATTTTGCTCGGCATCTCGGCTCGGAATATTGGGTACTCATTCCCCTTACAGGAAGCCATCTAATGCTTTCTTTGCAAAATAACCTGTTTTTCTGAGAGACTTGGGTAGCTCATACATCTAAGATCGTGCCGATTGGCACACGGACTCCAGGTGTGTTTTGATCTCAGAAGTTTTTTGATTGATTGTTGAGCCACCGGTGAGCGATCACCGAGAGGCCGAAGCCCGATTAAAAACGAAGTTGCATCTTTTCTTTCTTCCTGAGTGCAGTCATGGGCCTGTCCCGCTCTGCAAGAATTATTATTCTCCTTGTCATAGATGTTCTCTTCTTCTTTGTTGAGCTCATCGTTGGTTCGTATCCTTTAATTATGCTATCACATAAACCCAATGCCTTGCAGGGTATGCCGTTGGATCTCTTGCTCTTGTCGCAGATAGCTTCCATATGCTCAAGTATGTCATCGTCCACCATCACTCTTTCCAGAAACCTACTCAGATTGTCCAACTAGCGATGTATTGAGCCTTATCGTGGGCTTGTATGCTATAAAGGTCATTTCAATGTCATTTGTATCTGTCCTTGTCTAACTTCGTAGGTAACCAGCTTACCACGTCCACGTCAACCGATTCGCGCTATTCCTATGGCTGGCACCGGGCCGAAATATTGGCTGCTCTTGTAAATGGCGTCTTTCTTTTGGCACTTTGCTTCTCTATATCCTTAGAGGCATTCGAGCGATTTTTCAATACTCCAGGTTTAGTTGCTACCATCTTGGCTTGCTCTTGTCATCTTACACGTCCTCAGAGGTATCTAATCCCCGACTTGTCATCGTTGTTGGATCCCTCGGTTTAGCGTCAAACATCGTTGGAATTTTTTTGCTCCATGGTATATGCTATCCTCTATACTGCAGACCTTCCCGGTTCTGATTGTAGCAGAACATTCTCATCCGCCCAGTCCTCCTCGTGTGTCTCTCGAGTCGCCAAGTGTTACCACCTCTCAATCGACTTCAGTCTCGCCGACAAAAAAGATCGCCATACCTGGTCGATCAACTTCCCCAAGTTCTGACGCTGCATACACCTACTACGGTCATCCTGCCGCTACTCGTGCCTCGCTTCAGAACGTGGCACATGAAATTGCTCAAGCGAATTCTCCTTCGGCCATAAATTCCCATGCTCACCAAGGTCATGATATCCCTGAGAGAAGTTTTGATACAAGCGGGATCTCTGAAGAAACTCCTTTACTTGGGGACCTTGAGAACCATGCTCCTCCGAAGTCACAGTCCAACTCCCATGGAGGTTCGATGAATGTGCGTGCTCTCGTGTTGCATGTACTGGGCGATGCTCTCGGAAATGTAGGTGTCATTGCTACAGGATTTGTCATCTGGAAGACGTCATGGTCCTTCAAATACTATTTCGACCCACTTATCAGCTTGGTTATTACTGTCATCATATTCTCTAGCGCACTTCCTCTTGGTAAGTACTGGCAAGTGTTCTAGGTTCCAATTATTCATTTACTTGGTTGTATGAACAGTCCGTAGCGCCTCCTTCATTCTTCTTCAAGGAGTCCCGGCGGCAGTTTCTCTGGATGAAGTTAGATCATCTATCCTGAAAGTCCCTGGGGTCGTTTCTTTACATGAACTACACGTCTGGCAATTGTCAGAGAACAAAATTGTCGCCTCCGTTCACGTTCGTTCTGAAAGAGAGCACGATTTTATGCATATAGCTGGAAACATCCGGCGAACTCTCCACGATCTCGGAATTCACTCTTGCACAATACAACCTGAATATGCTCCTTCCATTACACCTGCGGGCTCGGTACGCTGCTGTCAATATTGACAATTTCACTAGTCTGAGGATTTTTAGGGAAATGATGACACGCCCTGTCTTGTACCCTGCCCTCCGGACCAAGCATGTGACCCAGCTCAAAACGCTTGCTGCCGTAGGTTCTCAGTAGCAACCTTACTTTCATGCTGATTACTGTTCCATAGCTTCTACTACCACTGATGTATAGAGATCTATATCTACATCTATACAAGAAGAAACTATATCGCATAAAATGTTATTTTTCTTTCATGCATTGAGTTCCTTCACAAAGAAAGGAAAGTTGGTCACGAATCCCTGAGATGTGGCCAGCTTCTGCCCCACCAATTTGCCAGCAGGTCTAGCCTTCTGTGCGCGGAGTCCTGCAGCCAATTGTCTAACCATTGCTGGACTGTGTTGTCCCAGGATTGGCCTATGTTCACCACAAGTCGTGCGAACCGCCCAATCGAGATGCGCAGCTGCTGTGAGTGCAGAGGAAATGATAATGGCTAAGATGTCAGCAGTGACATTCTGTTCCGCTGGTTGTTGAGAGTCAATATTGCTTATAAGAGAGGGAAGCACAAGATGCAGAAAAATGGGTAATAGTGGCGGGGTTTGAGAAGACCTCGGAGTAGCTAAGACGAACGTCGCCAGTCGTTTGACGATTGCAATCTCCCTCATGCTCCCTGATATGATTATTTCGGACCAAAGAATTTTTAAAAATTTCGTCGGTGGCGAGATGCGTAAACACTTCTCAACGTTTAAGCTTGGAACTTTCTGTCCAGAGGCGGCGGTTATAGCGTCGTGTATATCTTGCTTCGGCTGTTCTTCCCAGCTGTGGAGATTGACCGGGGCCACCCGATTAGTATCTAGAGTAAAAATTAGGATTTAACTCAAGATATTTGGGAGATACTTTTTTATCCCACACCTAAATACTTCCTTCCAGTGACCTCTGTTAGTTTGTCTCGGATTGCAGTCGCATTAAAAGTAGCGATATTTTTGGTCCGTTTCAGGTTGGTGAGACCATACAGTTGATCTTTGCATAACAAGAGCACTGGACGAGGACAAGAAGGCGAAAGAACAAATGTCTGGAGGATGTCTAGGAAGGCCGGATTCACAGACCTACCAACATGAATAAGCTCAAAATTTCACTCGGAAATGCAACTCACTTTGATGATTCAGATTCTTTCAACACCCCTCTCACCACATTGAACAAGGTCCAATTGAGAAGAGGGCTAGTAAAGTAAGAAATCCCGTTGTTAAGGACATCAGGATCCAGTTTGGACCTGAGAGCCTGAGCAATCAGGCTTGTGGATAATCGCAATAGGAGCTTGAGTGGCGTAGATCTTGTAGAAGATATAGATGGTGAGTTGAACTGATAGCACGTGTAACTAGGCTAACCTTATAATATCATCCTCGATCCCTTCGCTGCTGCTGTCAAATAAAGCCTTGAACCAAGCAGTAAAGGAATTCGCCTCATCTGACGAGAGAGTTCCAGGGTCCTGGACAGTGGTAGACGAAAAGAGATAAGAGGCCGAGATCGACTGATCCATGAAAGAAATATGACTCGTGCTTAACTTGACTTCCGTATCAACAATTCAAAAGCTACATTACATTAGAATTGGACTCTTACCCGAAACCGGACGATAGTGTATTGCACCAAGAGTACAATATCTCCTAGATGGCTGACTGCGGTCTGTGGATCACCTGATGATTGATAAATCTCTTTGCCTTTCCCTGTATTACATGGAAACCCACCGACAGTTCCGCAATCATATTCTTCCAAGAATCCCAAGGCGCGGAAGACAAGTTCAGTGAGCTTTATATGTAGTGCAAGGATGTCCAGAGCAAAGTCGCTTGTGTACAAAATTTTGCAAAGATGACTAAGGTCATCTGTGTCCAGAGAAGTTGCGAACTGGGTGAAGCGCTGGAAAGACCTGGAGGGTCAAAAATTTGTCCCTAGTGACTGACAAAGAAGGCACCTTCAACACGACGCATGCGAAGGTGTGATGTGTGCTACTGTCACGCCATAGACGGACGATCCAATTACATACATCAGTGATTTCTACATCCAATGCTAGCTTGCTTTCAAGGTATAGCTGCCAATGGAGTGTTAGGGTTGGGCTAGTTCTGAGCGAGACACATACCGCAAAATCTGCGCCCGCCTCCTGGGCTTCGGCAAAAAGCCGAGAGCCACTCTCTGCGTTAAAAGCGGGATCTAATTGGAGTGCAAAATTCTGATCTACCAGGTCGCACTGAATCAAAGAATGGAGCAGGTCTCGGTTGAAAGACCGTCCTCTTGACCCCCAACTCATTAGTTCGCATTTGATGTCCCATTGAGACACTTACAGATCATCCTCAGAACTGCCTGTGGCTCGAGATAGGATGTGTTCGCACTCAACTATGAGGTCTGACCTTCTGTATATATACTCCAGGGCAGATAACATTGCACTTCTCTGTACCCAGTAAGGAATTGGAAAAATGTGAAGTTTACCGCACCCACCCAATCACTCTGAGATGTATGGACACCTTTGTTTGCAGCCTCGAACGACGCTAGCAAAGATGGAAGCTAAAATTACTACTCAATATGATCTCAAGTTGCTGTATTGTTCGCACTTACGCGTCCAACGATGAAGACCCTCCATATGGAGCTTGTCGAAGGATTTTGTGCTAAGCACATAAATGCAGTTGTCAGAAGTTGCGTATAGAAGACTCTTGGTGTCCACGCTGTCCATCGCAATATAGCAATCAACGTAGACACAGCATCATTCGTACTACCGACACCATAATCGTGCCCACGTTGGTGGATCTGTGACTTGTTAACCCAGACTCGTCTCGTCCCGAGAAGTGACCCACCCACTCATGAAATGTAAGTCCAAAAGTAATGACATCTGAGTCTGAACCCTGAACGTCGGTCTTTCCCATGCTGAGTTGTATTGACTGAATCATTTGAGCTTCTCGTGCAGCCTTAACATCATCCCCCATTGAGAGACTCAAGGAGAACCCAAACGTTTCCAGCATTTGGCGAAGATCGGTTTCCAGCTGGTATGAAGTAAGCAACTCATTTGCGTCAGTATAGAGCATGGCAGCTTGAGTGTTGGATATCTGTGAAAAGTCGGAGACGCAAGAGAGGAGAAGCGCGGTGAGCTGCGAGGCGGAGGAAGTCAGCTGATGGAAGTGGGAGATTGGGAGCGTGTATGTGGTACGAAGAAGAGCCATCGCATCTTGTATTTTATTCAAAATGGAGGCTGGTGTTTCAGAAAACGAAACAATAGAACCGATGGGCGCCATTTCGGACCTGTAATGAGCTTCCAAAGCCACCTGGCAAAGGAGGTCCAGCGTCGCGACCGCGTGCAAATCTGGAGACCGAGCAGCTTGTAGAAATGTAGCGACATATACTGCAAGCGATAATACTCCACTGTCGATCGCATGTTTTAAATATCCTTGTAATTCAGGGTCACCGGGATAAGATGAGAACAACACCAGTATCGAGTCTATCGACGAGCTTCAGCAATGAAGTCAAACATCAGCATAAAGAAGAACAGACTGCTAAGATTATTCTCAGTAGCATCATGAGATTGGGAACCTATGAATCTACGACACAAAGCCAGCCACTATATGGAGTCAATTTAAGACGATAGTTGAGCAGATGGGAGGTACCTTGGAAGCAGAAAACCCACTCTGGAAACAATTGCGCGTAAGCTCGTCGAGATTAATGTTCATGCTGGCGTATCCGCATTTGGATATGAACGGACGGACGGACGACGGATGTCGCTCGATCCCACGCTCCCTCCCACGCTCCCTCCCATCAA
>Ga0153934_1000213_pt1 | contig 17318 bp, 12 predicted proteins | sample TSNJ018MetaG_FD_104708 | JGI IMG/M metagenome (GOLD analysis project Ga0153934, IMG submission 104708) | Attine ant fungus gardens microbial communities from New Jersey, USA - TSNJ018 MetaG | ecosystem: Host-associated > Fungi > Mycelium > Unclassified | place: USA: New Jersey, Wharton State...
ATCCGACCAGGCTGTGTCTGAAGATTGAGTCTCAAACAAAGAATCTCGCAGGCGAGGCAGAAACTTCGGTTTATCTTTCTTTATTTCTGAGGCCTCGCATAGGAGTACTCTAATTATGTGATATCGCTTAGACCTCTCTAAATTTCCATATATCCGGCACCTGGATCCTATCAAAGCTAGCTCTCGACCGAGATACACTGATACCGCACCTTAAGTTAGAATCGGTGATCCTTCCATATCTCTTTGCCTTCCCAAGCCTCTTCGCCACACGGCCCGACTCTCAGCTAGAGCCCTGATTGATAAGATGAACAAGGATCGTCGGACACGATTATAACAGTCTATGCATGCTTTCGTAAAAATATCTTGATTCAAGCAAGGTATCTTGATTAGTGTTGTTCCTATTGGATATAGATACAAGCAGTGAGGCAGATTGACATGGCAATATTGGTTAGTCAACATTAATCATATGCGCTGATGGAGGGAACCCATAACTGAGATGAGTGTGAAACTCTCCAAGTTCTTGATCGGCACCAAGAAATAATGGCCTAACACTAAGCGCATGGATTATAACGCCGATTTTTATGAGCAATTTTTGGCTGCGATCCGTGTAGATCCGATGAACGACAGATGATTGGCAGGTAATGAGTTACATCTTACATTCATGTGTCTGAAGGACCTTGCCTTTCCTTGCACATTTCTTGATGAGCGCTCAACCTCAGTGAGCCTTTGAGTTTTTGTATTACACTTCTGTAGTAGTTCAATGCTCATAAGATTTGCAAATGAGAAACTGGACTAATCAGGGCCGCTGAATCACAATTCATTGGCAAATTAGCCAGGTGAAAAGAAGACAGCCAAGGGTCAAGAGCTTTTGACAATCTTCCAATGTTGCATGTATGAAATTAGTGCACATGAATGAAGGATCCTCACATGAATTCAAGAGTCACTTCCCTGAAAATCATTGATGTATTGTTATAATAACTCCTTGGAGAACCCGAATAAATATAATGATAAATTTGTACATGTCATGCACTAAGCTTGGGTATTACTTTTGTCATCTGGTCAATGTTGATAAACTGCACCCATGTCTCAAGTTGCTTCGGATCGTCATACCACACAAACTTCAGCTCCTCGCATCCTCTAAAAAATGCACAACAACATTGGTATTCTTCCTCTATGATTCTTGGTTCATCGCCTCGTGCCACTCCGAGCTTGGCGCAATATAATCGGAATTCCCAACCAGTCAATGCATGACCATCTGCAGTTGCACATTTCTTATCGACGTCAAATTCAAGTCGAGCCCAGTCGAACGCAGAAGTTTGTCCAATTGCTCGAGCATACGATGATTTGAGGGCCAGGACGATACACAACCTCCGAAGCACATCGGTTTGTGTCTGTGGCCGGGTGATAGCCTCTAGCTCCAAAGGAGTCAGCTGGGATGGGAAAATTCAGTCGGAGTCGGGAAGTAGAAGGAGGCGTTTACCTTGTGCTGCTGAGATTCAATGTATGATGACAGTTGACTGCCCCCGGGTATTCTCATCGCCAGAATACCAAGACCGATGTTGATGACTTTCTTCTGTGGCCCCTGGGTCATAGCCATTCCGAGCAAAGACTGATCCTGAGCCAGGTGATAGCCAATCATCGAGTGCAAGAATTTTTCTGGGGGGAGGTCGTCCTAGTCAATGAAGGATTTCAGCTTATCTCAAGTAGAGATGAGGTATGGCCTACCTGTTCGATCCAGTGCTTTCCATTGGTAGTTTCACAGTCTCGCCACTTTGATCTCGGTATTCGTCGATGGCGCATCATGAGCAATGGGAGCATTGCTAAGAGGAGACTGCCTGTTCAACGTCAGGAGACTGGGTTGTAGTAAACTTCGAAGAAATAACGCACGAAAGCTGTCCGGATCGGTGGGATTGTACTCGATATTCACATTTGCTACACAATCCTTGACGAGGGTATAACATTCATCGTATTCCTGATCCAACGTCAAGATGGAGGATTCCGGGGTAAGGGTGATACTGACCTCTTGGCTATAATTGCGGTTGAGAGATATCATCCAGACTAATATTGGACAGTCTTGATAAGTGGGAGCTGCCATCATGTAAAGTAATCAGGATTTTGGGACGTTGAAGGTCTTATAAAGTATGCATTGGTATGGGCATTTGTACAGCCACGTGTTCATGAGCAATTTTGATATTTCCTGCCGATATTGACGCATTTTGACTCTAATAGTTTCCAAACCTGAAGTCCTTTTGTTTAGACAAAGCGAGGCTTCCTATCTTGCATCCAACAGCTATAGTGCGGCACAGTCAAGGTTGAACGATACTGATGAATTTAACTTGACGATCCGCTGTGCGTATATTACGACCTACGCTTGCCTTGTGGGAGACATGTGTCACCCCTTTACTTCCCATCATGAACGCCATGAGCTTGACGAAGCTACTACCACCCTTATTTAGACTGTTCCCTACAAACGAACAGGCTTCCGAAGTCTGGAGACAATTACCCGAATTACGGTGGAATATGGAACTCATTAGAACAGCAAAATTAGTATGTGCACTCCAACACTTATAACTACAGGAGTATGATAACTACAACCCTTATATTGTCCTAGAACCGAAGAAATGCAGCACTCGAGATGACTATGATAACAAAGTCGACTGGGTTAACAAGACTTTACCTGAGACTTCCATGAATGGTCTACTGAGGTACATATATGCCAGGTCCAGTTTCTCGGAGACTGGACATGAAATTCAAATGTGGATTGCTAGGTTGAGGAAAGACTTCGCCGAGGTGACCAAGATCTGAATTGCTTTAATGAGCATGTCATGCATGTCTGAAGCAAAGGTTAGTTTTTAATGGGATCGAATCGTAAAGCTATCCATATCACAGTTCGGCTCCAAAATGGCAGAAAGGTCAGATTTTGGAGACCTTCAAGCCAGATATGCTTATCGTAGCAACTCCACCAGATTATCAATTTTGGTACATCAGATTGCGCAGCGTAGGTGGATATGCATGCCAATGAGTGGGCTTTAAAAGTACAAGTGGTGTTACAAACAACGATGTGAAGCAACTGTTGTCAACCATACATATCTCAGTGAATGTATATGAAAAGATTGATGGAGGTACGAGCATTCAACATCCATATTCATTGTTCCTCTTTCTCTTGCGAATGCCGTTTCTGGTATAACTTGATCCAAAGCGCCTCTTCTGTATCATCATATTCTTCTCATTGTTTCACTGATGACAAGCCCAGACTATAATGAGGATGAGATGAACAGAAAGGACGACAGCTTTATGTGGCATGATGTCATGAACACTCCCATAAAATTGATCTACGGCCATTGACGTCAAGAAGAGCGGGTAATAATGCATAGACACTGGGGCCATGGGTCCATGTTAATCTTGTGTAGAGTCAGAGCTGCTAATTGAAATCAGATAAAACTACAGAATAACAAAAATACTTGGATTAGAGGTGGTGCCGTTGGTGAATCTTCTGTGGCTGTAAGCACTGGCTCCGGAGTCAAGGACGGAGGAAAACCATGTTGCGTGTTGCGGGACCCAATAGATGGAATGAACACAGCATCGTAAACGTTGAGGATGGCAACCCCCAGCAAAGGTGATTTCAGAGCATGGATCGTATCATTGTAAAAAAAGCAGAGTTCAGAAGGATTTGATGGTCAGGGATCATCGACGTTGTTCGCAACTCAGTATACAACTCCATGAGAGTACAAAGCTTCTTTTTTGTACAGAAGAGTGGCGCGAACGTTCGTTGTCAATTTTTTTCCGCACACATCATATTTCAACACTGCAAGCGATCCACTAGTTTGACAAAGTGACTCTTCTCCTTCAGTATAACTAGGAACCTGAATTTTGACGCTCGAGCTATTGTTAAGCAAAGAGCAAGTAGCAATCTTATACAGTCAGATTGTGATCGATGATCAACTTGACGCTTGTCAAGAGTAAAGATTATATTGTTTATAATTGTACTTGATCAAGGCAGAGAGTTTCAAGTTGAGTTGAGTGGTGACGGCTTGAGTTTTTGAGGGGTTAAGCCTTGGATGATTGTTGATGAGAGCAGACGATGAGCAATTAGATACAGAGAGCGGGTGACCCGTGTTTTGATGGACTGGGGGTATGGGGGACAATCAAACTATTCGAGGTGGGCCCTAGTCTTATGATCGGAGATGCATTTACAGCGTGTACCGCATCTGCCACTGGGCCCTCGATTGTCGACTACCATTTTGTTTTCGGTAGTCGACTTTATGATCAATGATTTTAAAAAAGGTATAGTTTATTTGTCAGTTTTTTGATTTTAATTTATTCTAGTTTTGTACCTACGATGCCCCGCGCAACCTCTGAAAAATTTTCTCGTGTACACCAATCAGCTCCTAAGAAAGGCACCAGCAAATCGACATCTGACAACGCACAAGTGACCAATCCAATTTTCAACACTGCTCGTTTCGGCCAGCACATTCTCAAAAACCCTCAAACATGCCAGCGGTATGCACCTGTTTCTTGAGCGAGGTGTATGACTCATTTATGCTAGGATAGTTGACGTGGTTCGTTTTTCTGAAATGAATGACCTAGAAGCTCGCTGTTCCTCATGGCAATCGCTCTGTTTAGGCAAATCTGAAACCGACAGACAAAGTGCTGGAAGTCGGTCCCGGTACCGGAAACCTCACAGTGAAGATTCTCGAACAGGCGAAACACGTTACAGCGATTGAGATGGATCCACGTATGGCCGCAGAAGTAATGAAGCGGGTGCAGGGAACGTACGTGTTCACCCTAATAGCTACCAACATGCTTCTCTTAATTTCATCTTTTTTTTTTCTCTCTTCGCCTTTTGATCTTTCTTTCTTCCAATGCAGACCGGCTCACCGCAAACTCCACGTTATGATTGGAGATTTTGTCAAAGTCGACCCTCTGCCATATTTCGAAGTCTGCATATCAAACACCCCATATCAAATTTCCAGTCCCCTTGTTTTCAAACTTCTCTCACATCGACCTCTGTTCCGCGTTGCAATTCTCATGTTTCAGCGAGAATTTGCCCTCCGACTTGTCGCTAGGCCAGGTAGTAATTTGTGGTCTCGGCTATCAGCCAATGTCCAGGTAAAGCATTCCAACTATCTTATCAAGTGGACCAAAGAAACTCATCATCGGCTCTGAATACAAGCTCTACGCAAAAGTAGACAATGTCATCAACGTCTCTCGGAACGACTTCCGTCCCCCACCTCAAGTTGAATCATCCGTCATCCGCCTCGTACCGCTCGACCCACCTCCTCCAGTCAAGTTTGAAGAATTTGACGGAATGAACCGAATCATTTTTTCTCGCCCCAATAAAACGGTTAGAGGTAATATCCAGGCTAAAGGAGTAATGAAGATGCTAGAACAAAATAGAAGGACATGGATGAGTGCTCAGGAAATGGTGCGTATAACTCACCCTTTATTTTCGGGGTCTTTGATGGCGCTTTTCGTATCCGCCGACTGACGCCCATCTATCTCAGCCTGTCGACAATGACACCTCGATCTCAGAACTAGTAGACAAAGTTCTAACGGAAGTTGGACATCTGGAGAGTAGAGCATCCAAGATGGACATTGACGATCTTCTCAGGTGCGAGGACAAGCATACAAATGACTGTCGCATCTAACATTTGACAGGCTGTTATCTGCATTCCACGACGTAGGGATCCATTTTTCCTGATCATATCCGTTTCAACGTGAGTTCCTTATAAACCCCGAAATGAGTTTTGTTCGTGGTCAGCATATATGGTATATCTTTGTCCGTAGATTATATGTCATTCAGGCTTGTACCATACTAATATACAATACCGTACTACACTTCATTCTGTTCTGCCTGTAAATTTCTTTAGTTAAATGAAGGAAATTTCACAGTTGACAGCCGGCCATACCTAAGCTCCGCTGAAGCGATGCCAGCACTGCTTGATTTTGAATTACATGAAATGGCTCATGCGCAGCCTCAACGTTTAAGCATGTATGACCCTTGATCCTTGTCGGGGTCCGACGGGGACGCCGAGAAGGTGAGTGAAAAATTCATCAAGCCAACTAAAAAACACCTGTCTATCCTGTTCCGTTAAATTCGCCCAGTCTATTTCTGTCTGCTCAGCATCCGACTCATGAAACTGCGGCGTTGGGGATTTTAGTGATACGGCAGGCAAGGGTTTGGGTACTGGTGCAGCAACTGGCGTAGCAGATGTAGGAGGGCTTGAGATGGGTGCCGAGACGGGTTTTGTAGAGAAATTTGGGGCTGGGGGAGAAGGTTGGGTCGTCTGAAAGGGCAACTTGGATGGCGGAGGCTGAAGTGAACGCGATGGTGGGGGAGGTGGAGTGGATACATCTGAGGTAGATGATACAGGGGAGACTGAAGCACGTCGAACAGGTAACGGCGGGGGCTCTAATGTGCTAGTCCTTCGAGGAAGAGGAGGTGGAGCTCCCGTTGAAGATCCTCGATTGGGCAAAGGTGGGATGGCAGCTGGAGCAGTACTAGTCGTTCGATCAAGTGTCGCAGGTCCAGTAGACCCTGATCCGATAGATGATCCGGTGCGACTGGGCGGTGGAGGAGGTGCAAGCGCCGTGGGTTTATTGTTCGGGTTGGCTTTAGGTGCCGGTGGTGGTGGCGGGGCACCACTGTATGGATCCCAATTCGTTTTCTTCAAAGGCACACTGCCAATTCATTAGCGTCGACTACTTTCTTTAACATGCTACGTAATGTATGAAAAACAGACCTGGTATTACGATCTCGGAAACCTTGGGCTTTTTCAGCCCCCGAACTGGCAAGTTTCGACGCCTTGGCCTTCATATCGGAAACTGGGCAGGATCATCATCTAGATCATGAGTAAATGAGGATATTGGCTCACAGGACGGCATTTTTGATGTGGGGAAGAGGGAGAACAGGTGATTAAAGCCACTGAGAAAATGACACGTGAGGACTTGACACGTAAGGGAATCTTCCACGCGCATAATTTTTCACCACATGCTGTACATATCTCTTTTAGAAAAACTCGCTACAATAGCGGAACCCAGTCTTAGTAAACAGCAGGTAGTTGATTAGGTTTTAGCAAGAAAGTTCGTACAGTAAGTGGAAGGAAATGAATAAATCAAAACAGGGAGAGCAGGCGAAAATATATAAACATATAAACCGGGACGACTGCACTGCACTGCCATAGGGGGTATATTCGGAGTTGCAGTGCATTGTAAACCACTAATGTTGATAGACACATGACATCAGCGCGTTGCACGTCTACAGGATGCGAAGGGATATAGGAACAGGTTTTCGACCTTCCTGTCTTCAATGACGACCTAACATTATCACATGAGCATGAATATTGTCTACAACACCAGCGCGTGCCCAAAGTGGAGATCAGCTTACCTCTGGGCAAAAACAGTCTTTTGCATTGCCATGCATATGTTGCTTACTCGTTTTGCATACGACTAGTCCACAGTCCGTAACTAGGCCTGTGGAATATCGTGAGTGGAAGTGCTGTCGAAATGTGAATGGTGAATAATGCTGCTGCAGAACAAGAAATTTCCGACATACGCCGCATCCTCTGTAAACGTCGCCGACTCTATAGGCTGCCATCGTTAGACCACCGAGAGTACTCCATAAAGGCAAAAGTACTCACACTTGATGCTTACACATGACGGAGAGAAGGAGAGAGAGAGAAGCAGAGATGATTTCGGTTCTGAGAGGAAGTGGTGTAAAGTGTTTCATCTTTATATGTGCACGCCGGATACAAATCAGCCGCCTTGATTTATTTAGGAAGGTCGCAGGGTTCTCCAAAACCCTAACAATTCCGACACAAGAAACATACCAAACCTGTCTCAGAAAGGTAATAGAATGGTGGACGTGGTAAAGGTTGGGTTGGGGGAGGGGAGCTGCATGGTTTGGTTCGGTGGTCCAATACCCGGGACGGCAAATTGGCTTAAGCGTAGATTTTCAATGGCTTTAAGCCCCTCTTAATATCAGTGTTTCACCTAAGGGCTCCGATCAAGAGGTGGTTGTGTTCGGTTTCCCAGATTGTGTAGCACGTGGATTTAAGGGTTTGTGTTTCAAAACACCCGCTGAGTGTTATTTTTAGGTGTGAACAGCTGCGGGGGATCTCTTTTTGACACATTTGCCACAGGAGACATCCAGGACGACAGAGGCAAACGATGTCAGTCAACACGTAGTGATCCGTCGATCCGTCAACGGTACAGGCAATGTTTCCGATCCATTATTCTAGAAAAGAACTGGGTATTTTCACATCTTTCGTCTTCATACGACGATTCCTAGAGCATCGGCTGTCATTTGGTGAGACTGGGAACAGGGATATTAGGAACTGCCTAATCCCAGATTCCCCATTCGCGGCACCTGAGAAGGTCGGAAAGAATTGAACATCAAGGGTCAAACCAACTGTCGCCAAGGAAATAGCCTCCCTCGTATTCTGCCCTTGCCGATGGACTGGACCACGCACTCTACCCATGGTTCATGAAATGGCAGTTGGTAAAAAATGAATTTGCTACCGAACAAAAGCATTGATTCAAAGCCACATTACATTGTTGAGCCCTCCCCAAATATGGTGCGCTTGAAGAAAACGGCGATGGTGTGAAGAGTTGTCATATTTTTCTGCACGGCTAACCGAGATAAACCACATGGTTCTGATATCTTCAGCGAGAACAACTGAGACGCCTTGTGATAGTTTATGATGTTGGAATGACAACATGTAAAGTGCACATAATGCATTTCTTACAAACGACGATCTTTTTTTGACAACTGGTCGCTGAGTCGTGATGATGTCAATTAGAATCAAAGGAAATGATGAGGATGGACGGCTGAACCCAGCAACAACTCAATTCACTAATGTCATCCATTGCAAAACGGCATTTTAACGAGTCATGGATGCTAGTCATCCATGTAGCAGGACAAGTGTGAACGCTTCCTTACATTTGCCACAGTCCCCATATATACACAAATCGTCACAACAAAATTTGGAGCAGAGCTTGTTTTGAAACGCGTATCAGCCCACCTGATTTCTTGAAACAAAAACGAATTCGGCTCGGTATGACCTTATAATGATTGATTGTAGTTAATCTTTAATATAACCCCGGTAAGTAAGGAAAACATGAGTTAGAGAATAGAGTTTGGATAATTTGAGATGAAGGTGGCTGATTCAGATTTCTTTATTCCATTTCTTTCCATTTTATTAATGAAATAACACTACTCCACTATCTCCATGACATACTACAGCAGATAACAGCTTTTTATTATTGGTTTAGCCTGCAAATTTTCATCTGAGTTATTATCTTATTTGGATACCAGGCAAGGGCCTGATTGAATATTAGGTTTCACCTCGTGCTCTGTCTTTACCTCACACCCTGTCTTTGCCTGCATTCTACCCTTGAGAATTTAAATTTGTAGGCATGTTGGTAGCTTTGCGACTCCATTCTCAGTATATAATTACGATATTATACATTGAACTGTAGTTTTCACTGATGAAGAGACTAGATGTTAAATATTCGAACTCAAGTTTAGTGAACGCGTTTGTGGAATGTTATAAACAAGTCATTTTGGGGGCGGCAGAATATCATTGATGTTAGCCCAAGGCATTTCTCAATCTCAGGGACAGATACAGTGCCATCAGGTCTGTTGGGTTCAACCTGGATGTCGTACAGTGTCAGAGTCAGAATGACGAACTGACGAATGACAAAATTGGCATAGTTTCGTCCAGCACACTGGACAGCCGCATATTAGATCTTTAATGCATGCGTATAACAAGGAGTCTTACAGTATGTTTGCCCATTCCGAAGATAAATAAATTGCGGGATGCTTCCTCATCCATAAATCGATCGGCTCTGAAGACCTCAGGCTCTGAGTACAACTCCGGAGAAAAATGCATTCCTTGGAAGTTAACTGAAATCACTTCTCCCTTACGTATGAATATCGCCTTGCCTCCCTCATCCTGAATGACCGCATCTCTTATTGCGACTCTAGTGGGACCATTAGCTGTCTTCGTTCGTATGACTTCCCGTATCAATGAATTAAGAAATGGAAAATCCTCTCCTTCGAGAGTCCTCGGATCAATTTGGGCAATGTCTTCAATATCAGGGAATCTCTCATCAACAAATGCGCGAGTCTCCTGACAGGCACTGGTATATGTATCCTTGTCAGCCATAAGGTGGCACATGACCCAGATGGTTAACCCCAGCACATTTGCATGTATTGTCCATATGACGAGACCCATCAACCGGGCAACTTCTTCCTGAGTCAGGTCGGCCCCGTTGAGCTCGCGATATATGTTCGTCATCAAACCAACAGCGTCCTCCAGATAACCGTCGTCCCCAGGGATCCAGTGCCTAATGATATGGCGGTTCCACGCTGCATAGAGTGCGTCGCGAGCAGTAGTTGCTGATCTTGCAAATATGCCCAAGTGGCGTGAGATGAGGGGAGAGCCGTGATCGAAGGTCATGAAGTCGTCATAGGTGTGAAGGGGGAAATCGGTGCCGAAAAAAGCCATGGAAGTTGCGTTATACATCATTCGATGGACAAATCCATGGAGCGAAACTCGAGGAATCGATAAATTTAACTGCTTAAACTCCTTGAGAAGGTATTGTGTGAATCTGGACGAGATTGCTGGTAGATTGGATGGCATCAGGGCTCTATGAGTGGGACCGCTGGACTTCTCTATGAGGGTTGAATATACATGCGAAATCCGGTCATCACTCATGTTGATCCCACTCAAGAGATGGGTACTATCTGCGTTGACCATAGCTTCAAATGCTCCAGACCGATCTCTGAGAAAATTGGAAACTGCAGTTGGAGAGGAGATAGTCACCATCGTCTTGCCAAAGAACCTGAATTTGAAAGCGGATCCATTCTGTATGCTGTCCGACCATTGCTTCAGCATTTGAGACTCGGTAAAAGTAAAATTTCTTTGTACCTGTATTTCTTGAAAAACGCGAGCGGATGAGCGAAATAGTCAAATCCACTTCCAACCCATGGAACCCAACTGGGAATCATAGGAGGCTCCACCAAGCCGTCAATTAAAGATTGAGGCTGACGGAAACTTGTAATGAGTGCATAGTAGACTGTCGTTATGCAGATAACCAAGTAGATGACTATGGTATCCTCTGTGTGGAGACGTATGAGATAGCTGGGGGGCGAGTGAACAATGTTCAGAGTCAAAGTCAAAATGATGGCTCCCGATGCCAACAATGAAATAGGCAATAGGACAATGAACCCTGCCATAGAGAGGGACGGGGCCTTCTGGGACGATTGGGTCCTTATTGAAGGGTCTTCTCTGGCAGTACATGCAAGTCTCTTCAATGGAGATACACTCACAGAATGGTCTGTGCCAAGATACCGCGCTGAAGGATCCAAACTCTGCATCCACTTGGATTTTGATCCACCCATATCGGTTTGATCCCATCACCAACCTTCTATTACGACGCTCACGTACACCAACCCTACAGAAAAACCTGTATATTACATTCACACTGCATTTAGAACGCTTATGGCAGACAATAGAAGCCTCGGTGTAGTTACTAGTATCTCGCCCACTGCGCCTTGGCGCCTGCTTCCTCGGTTACAGTTATACAATTCTCTCTGACTCAATCACCTTCGTATCCCTTTCAGCTACAAACAACTCTTCTCTTTATCTCTTGTATCAAAAAACTGTTTGAGCTTCAGTAACATCAATCAAACGATTCGATATATTCCACCACAACGAGGATAAGTGGAAGGGCCAATCAGTGCCGGCGCTGACATTCATCTCGTTTGGATTCATCATTGCCTTCTTGTCCCAACTAAACCCCACGGAATTCGGGCTGCATGTGGCGTGTTGTCGTACAAGCGAGCTTACGTGCAATCGAACTTTCTCCAGACCCTTTAGTGGTCGGAACACCGTGAAGCCACTTGATTGTCAGCACAGGAATTATTGGATTCATCACCTCAACGCTTCTAGGGTGTGGACTTCGGCTTATTTTTGCTCAGAAGATCACGTACTGATCAATGAAGTGGGACATACAGAACTTCATTCCAAGACAGTCATGTCAGATTATCCCAGCTAGCTGCTATGCGTACCAATGGACTTGGGTGTCGATCAGAGAGATCATATGATCATACTTTTTTGATAAAAACTAAAAGCTAGTGCTATGACGGGGAGATTTTGTCTGTTCCTTGACAAAGGAGTGCTTTGCATCAATATGTTTAGTTGGATAGTTGTTTCTGTTGTTTAAGGTATTTAAAATATATCTGCTATTATTTTCAGCCTAAACATTATGGGGTATATCTACGGAAGGCATGTGGTCATAGTAGGAGGGTGTGGTGAAGTATGCTTTGGATCAAAGTGACCAAATTTAAAGTAGGAATCCTCATCCAAAATAACAGCAAGGATATCTGAAGAGAATCGTCGTCCCTCTCATAAACCTTCCGGGGTACGTGAAAATCAGGATGTTCCATCTAAAAAATTTGCCGGAACATTCATTGATCTGCTTCAACCAAGACACGGCGAGCAATGTATAGACAGAACTGCAGGCCAAGCCCAATGACTATCTACAGACCCCAGCTCATAATTAACAAATTGGCTATCATAAGCCATCGTCATTTATGGGACAAGATGATTGCTATACCAGACATCCATCACTCAACCTAACTGTCTAGAGTCCCGCCTATACGGTCTAGCAAAGTGCCTATACTGTTGAAGCCACCTATTTCCTGAGACTCTATTGTCCACCTTTTTCAAGCAGAAAAAAATAAAAAGGTTTTGATCCAGAAGAACACTCACACGGAATTTCTCCATACAAGTAGATCCCGAGGTACATCAGGAAACGATTCCATCCAACAAAGCTCCCAGTATCCGATCTCCTACAATGACAGCTACCCCAAGTAGGCGGCTCCTCTATTTTTGGATTTCCTGTCTTGATAGTATTGTAACTTCACCAAAGGAACTGCTTCAATAGCCGGCGATTGATCCAAACCATCGGCATTTTCGATCGTCCAAGCCAGATGGACAAGGTGTCAAGGGGGATATAAAATATGTCAGGGATATAAAATATGTCGGGGGGATATTAAGATTTTCGCCAAGTTGCAACTGGACCCATAGGCTGGGAGTGGATACAATGACTGCATTCCATTGGCGGCAGACAAGGCATAGCTGTGTTGAAAGCCGGCTTAACTTTACAACAGACTTGACGACTCTAGTAAGAAAGTGGAAGGAAAATATTCGAGAAAGGAGCTCCAAAGGTAACCTGAAAAAGGCGAGTGAAAAATCTATCTCAGGGATGTACAATGGGACTCACTGTTGCATGGTCAGTAAGAGAAATGAAAACTCATGCGTTACTACTTTGATTTGGCATTATTCCACGGGCTAGATGCAGTACGAAATTTACTAGGGATAATGGGCTTCATTTCTAGCATCCCTCCAACCCTGAAGACGTTGAACCTGGTAGATATCACACATTATACTCAGGGTCCTTGGGTAGATAATAAATTCTATCAATACCTTCGATGAAATCTGATTGAGTGAACTTCTCCCTTTTCTTTGAACATAAGGCTTGCCAACATCGAGTCAGGTATGCCATTCTGTCAGGGTGCTGAAATTTCTTGACGAATTTGGAGGGGAAGAGGGAGCGAGTGCGTCGGTCATGTCAATGGTTTTTGTAGTGATTGTTAAGGTGTTTACGAAGGCGTTTGGACTTGTCTATTAACGTCTTAAATTCCTGTGATCATGATCTGTGTCGTGTGGAAATCGAGACCTGATTTCATGATCGGCGAGGGTTCTTGTTGGTCATCATCATTTCCCTGGTCTGGCGTACCAGTTTCGAGGTAGATTCCAGGGATGAAAATCCACCTCCCGCTAAGATCTCCTCTCATAGATGTACCAATTGAGAAATGAGATAATCACTATCGGTAATGAGTATTGGGAAGAACAGTCAGGGTTGATTTCCATCGTGAGGATGTTCCTGCACCTTTTAAGCAACAGTACAGTCGAACTGCTCTCCATGTCACGTGGGATTGACAATGATGGCGTGACAAAGCGATGGCTTTCTCCACTCATTATCCATGGTAGTCTCAACCCGTTGGTGGATTACGGCTTGGTTCCTCATAACAGCTCCTGTAGTCTTCTGGGATGCTGGTTATTGCTTCATGCGGTATGTCTTACGTATCAGATCAATGATCTTAATTAACAAATTCCAGGCCAAGGTCAATGAAGGTTCGTATAAGCCCTGTTACTGGGCTAGGGCACTTGATTATCCTCCTTTCATATTTAGGGCGGTGATATCCATTGGATCTGGCGCCCGTACGCGCTTTATCAGGAGGTATGTGTGCGCTCACAGTCATCATGCCACTGACTTACAAGCAATGTCACTTAACTATGTCTTCTGGCTACGGTTTTTACAGATTGACTATGTGAGTTTGTGGAGTTTGTTATGCCTGAGCCCGAGCTGACAGTGCTTTCAGGTTTATGGTCTTCCAGCTTTGGAAAGTAATGACGGATTCACAAATGCCCAGTGTACGCCTTTCCTAGTTTCGTCTTCTGTTACTTGCTTGATGCTCTCATCTAGCTTTCATGAATATTGTCGAGACTATTCTCAACATCATATATGTTTATCTTACACACAGTATTCAATGGCCTGGTGCTCCACTCTTCGGGTTTGGTGCCGCTCTCATGACACTTTCCAAAACACTTCTGTACTGGCTCAACGAATACTATTGTGGATTTTGTCAAATTGGTCACAACGATACGTCAACGTTGATCATCTATTGGATCCTACCCAATGGGTGAGTTTGCTTTTGTTACCGGGTCTTGGAATATATCATCATCAGCCTTCTATTTCTAGACTATGGATCATCGTTCCGTCCATGATTGTTTGGGTTCTGGGGAAGAGCATCATACAGTCCCTCGCCGTTGCATCAGACTCGCCCAAGGTGCACTCAAAGAAAGTGATATAAATGACGCGAAATCTTGGTTGAAATTAATTTACTATATGCATTTCCCATTGATTTATGTGCGAACAGGAGATATGGTTGTCAGGTCGCACCACGCTAACGCTTGTCTTTTTTAAAATCAATGTACAACTTACCTATGGAAAATGATATCTGGAGCGATCTCTTCCAAAAGATGGTCAATGAAAAGTGATATAAGTGAAAGTACCAGAAATGTTTCGGACTCGTTTCCATTTAACGTGCAAATGAATGATTCACAGGCTCACCACGTTTGGCCCTGATCAGGGTGAGAATGCTAGAGTGTCTCTCGAAGACAGCTCACCATGTGTAAACTACAGGAACTAGATCGTTGATCATTTCGAAGATCGAACTTTTTGCGATGTGAACTTCCTCTAGCATGAAAGAGGATCATGATTCGAAGCTTATTGGGATACCTGTTTGGCACTTACGTGTACTTCGGTGTTCATCAGTTCGACGGTGTGCTGCACATCCTTCCTGTAGCCATAGATGTTGCACATGTTAGCGTGTCAAGGGTACAAGCAGGCAAGACCATAGGCAACAGCGCGCCAGAGGGCATCTGTAGTAACATTGGCAGATCGTGTACGGTCGGATTGCAACAATATCGATCTCCTGGTTTAGTAGCAATGCTAGCAGTCATATTGTGATCGCTGACATTGTTGACCTGCCTTTCAATTTCTTTCAAGATGACATCGCAGGTGCCTTTCATACGTGGATGACAGAGAGCCCCCTAAGGGCACTCACGAGATCATCCAACTCCTTGTCTTCGGCAGCTGTCTTCGCATTGTTGGTCCATACGGTCTTCACGTCATTCACCAGGCGCGTCGATCGCGCTCAAGACGACTGTATATATTGTATTAGTTAGGGCTAGTGAGGACAATCGCTTAAGTGGTGTGGTGACATCTTTTTTGAGTGGTTCGGGACCGGTTTCGGACACGGGCTTACCATCTGTGTTGACACACTTGCTTTGTTTTCTTGGAGAAGCTAAGGCCCTGGATTATCAAAGTAGATGACGATGGATTATAGCAGCTTTTTTTAGCTAAGGTCTGCCTGTACGTCGCTCGCCGTGTCTTGGCTCAAGCAATGGGACACACTGACCCTGGTTCACGTGCCCCGGAGAGAAGAGCTCTATCAGGAAGACAACGGTTCTTCCAGTTGTTTTATTTATGGTCGTGTGATTGCTTTCATCGTTGCCCAAGTACACGACACAAAAGGCTTGGTGTGTGAAATATTATCTTTGCCATCTTCACGTGCTACCCTTCTTTCAATTTAGCAGCTACAATTATTGATCGTGGTCGATGCGATAAAACACCTCTCCCCTTACGGTTGATACAGAGACTGGCAGGTATATTTGTATTTTCATGGTACTCACAGTCAATTTCGATTGAGGAGAGGAAGATGGGCATTAGGGAATGGAGGAGGCTCAAGGGAATCCCCCAAGGGAGCGTCGAAAATGGTGTCATCAGGAGCTATGTACGTCCTCTCGTCCTTTTTCATTTATGACTCCACTTAGATACACTATGCAGCTTGAGTGGATAGCCTTAATTCTATGGCCCAACGTCCTCCCTCCTCCGTTATTCGCGATAAATGTTCCTCACAAAAGCCCGAACTCAACTTGATGTCGATCACTGACTCATTGAATAGTCTGTTTGAAAGAACTCACTGCGGACAAGGAAACACGGGAAGCAGCAGCTATCACTGCAACAGCCGAAGAACATGCTAAACAAGCCGAAACGGTGGCCCCTATTGAAGCAGGTAAACCTGCCTCACAGGCTCCATCTTCCAGTGATGTACCATCCCTTTGATAAATCCTTCGCAACCTCCCCTTTCTAAACCTCGCTCATCATCCACCAAGGCCCAGTACTTCTTTTCGTTGGGCCACCGGGCACGGGCAAAACTTCACTCAGTTAAAGTATAGCTCGTGCTCTTGGTCGACCATTCCAACGTATATCTCTTGGTGGTGTCCGTGACGAAGCCGAAATACGTGGGTGGTCACAGACGTAGTTACGTTGCACGTGACCCCGGAATTATCGTTCAAGTGCTCGTTCATGTGTTGACCCTGTCGTTCTTCTCGACGAATTTAACAGAATTGGACAAAGTAATTTCCATGGAGATCCTTCCGCTACGCTTCTACAAGTCTTGGATCCTGAACAAAACTGGAGTTTCAATCAATGTCCCAATTGATCTATCTCAAGTCTTGTTTATCTGTACTGCCAACTCACTCGACACTATACCCCCGCCATTACTCGATCGATGTGAAATAGTGCAGGTGGCGGGGTATATGTTCGATGAAAAAGTAGCGATCGCAAACAGGTTTTTGGTACCTAAGCAGATTGGGATGAATGGACTACAGAAGCAA
>Ga0153934_1000216_pt1 | contig 17108 bp, 19 predicted proteins | sample TSNJ018MetaG_FD_104708 | JGI IMG/M metagenome (GOLD analysis project Ga0153934, IMG submission 104708) | Attine ant fungus gardens microbial communities from New Jersey, USA - TSNJ018 MetaG | ecosystem: Host-associated > Fungi > Mycelium > Unclassified | place: USA: New Jersey, Wharton State...
AATTGACTGCTCACTGATCACTTAAAACATAAGAAAATATAATGATCATCATTGGTCAATGATAAGAGATTTGAGACGACATAGGAATATAGAATATTCAAAACACTCAGTCCGATCTGACTCGCTTTTGTCCATAATAAAAACGAGTTCGGCCTAAACCTAGGAACCAATTCACCCTAGGAAAGTTTTTGTGAATGCTGAAGACATCCTTAGACCATCAAAGGACCAACCTTGTGAAGAAGAGGAGCGAAGTAATCGTAATATTGCCATGGATCATTCCGTTCCAATCTCGAGGGGCATAACGAAGCTGTGCAGGAAGGCCAATGAAGGTGACGAGGACACTACAGACATATGTGACTGTGGCATCCGTGAGGCATATAGATATCTAGGTCACTAACTGTGTAACCTGTTAGAAGCCTATGAATCAACTGCTATATTGCGGAATGTTCAAAACTCACATCCGCAATGGCAAGTGCCAACAAACTAGCACCAATGAGGCGCTCTTGGCTAGCCGGATTGTTTGGGAGAGTGTCACGAACCGCGCGGAAGACGAGGGAGGACAATAGACCAAGAAGAAAAAAACCTTTCACAATAGTTCAGCTTATACTCCGGTACAACGCCCAGGTACTAACAATTGACCAATTGTGCAACTATCATTCGAGTTCGATCATCAACGGGACTTGGGGCGAGTGTACTCGAGGGAATTTGTTCTTGATAGAACCAATTTGTACCTTGAGGACTCCATATAAACACAACTGGAATGATAGTTAATACTTGAGAGAGACAGATTCCGTCGTCAGTCAATTTGTCAGAGCAGGATTGTTGTATGACATACAAGGTTCGAGGTAAAGAAATACCAGACGATAGAAACCAGGAAGTGCAGGGAAACTGTCTGACATGTGGAGGTTTTCCAACAACTTGAGGGGAATCAACCGTGAGATTACCCGTGATGCACTTTCGTTGTGACTCGCCTCTGACTGCATGCTCCTAGCCTAGACCATCGTTTAGCTACATATAAGGAGAAGTATTAGTAGAGAGGACCTTAGTTCAGTCCCAGTTTGCAATCCATCCTTTCATCTCGAACACCAAGTTTTGGTAATAAGACTCGGGTCCGAGCAGTATCTACGGTACATGTATATAGGTCTCTTCACGTCTTGACTGGATGACAGTGGAAAAGAAAGGGGAAACGATCCATAATAGAGTGCCATCCAACATGATACCGACTGATTTGATGACGCTCTTTTGCAGTCCTATCTCCTCTGCAACCTAATGGACCGGCAAGGCGTCTCGCCATCTCGGCACAACTCAATAGTGAATGATATGGAAAGTCCAGGATCATTTGTGTTTGACCTTCCTACTCAACCTGTTGCACCAAATCCAACTGGTGTTCTCCCTTCTGCATTGCAATTGTCGTCCTTGAGTCAATCAGATCAGTGTTTCACACAGGCTGACGAACCCTCGTTCGTGATTATCTCAGGAGGGACTGGCGGGAACGCCATATGTTCAGCTTTTGGCAACGCCTGTTATGTTCTTCCCGTTTCCGACGATGGAGGTTCCTCGAGTGAGATAATTCGGGTCCTTGGCGGGCCCTCTGTAGGTGTGAACAATACATTTAGCATTAGGGCATTGATTAGCTGACGCTCTTCTCGGGATGACCTATGAAAGGGGATATCCGCTCACGATTAGTCCGTTTGATTCCATCTAGTTCTTCTTCCTCGCCCCTGGAAGCTATTCGTCGCTTTCTTTCTTATCGATTTCCAGCAAACTGTGACAAAAAGGAAGCCAGAGATGAATGGAGGAATATAGTCGAAGGCCGAAGTCCATTGTGGAACGGAGTCCCTAACGACAGAAAAGAGACGATCCGAGGTATGTGTTGCTGGCTTAGGCGAGTTTAGAGCCTTTCCGACAAGATATTCAGGATTTCTTGTCTACTTTGAAAGTGAACTATTACGACGTGCGCACAAGAACTTTGACTTTCGGAATGGAAGGTATGGTGTCTTTTTTCATCGCTTTTTGTGAGTGTCTCTGTAACCTCCAACAGTATCGGGAATTACTTCCTCGCAGCTGCCCAAATTTTTTTCCGCTCCTTACCTTCAGCCATATTTCTATTTTCATCTATTACAAATAGCCAGGCAATGAGATTTACCCTCCGATTGTCACTGAGAAGCTTATGAAGTCTTCCAGGCAACGATTTTGCCCGTCATTGTCACCAACCATACAATGATAATTGCAGCTGAACTCGTAAGACATCAAGCATGTTTTGTTGAAATCACTGACATGCTTTACAGGAAAATGGAAGCCGTCTCGTTGGGCAATGCGAGATCTCACACCCCGTCAGGCAAAGTGTCGCAACCAATGCTGTTTCAGATAAACCATTATCCCTGGCTGAAGGACTCCGAGAGAGGCCAGACCCAAGGCAAAATATGATGTTTGAACAAGAGGCTAAAAACAGGTATGAAAGCCTAATCGCTCCAATTTCGAGTAAGTAAGTATCTAGAAATACCAACTCATGAGTTTACCTGGTCATTCTGCAGGGCTTTTCTACATAAATGCTTATGGGACGGAGATCCATCCAACGCCTAACCCAGACTATCTTGCCAACCTTGATGAAAGGGAGGTACTAATTTACTCCTGTGGTTCTTTGTGGACCAGGTATGTCGTAAAAAAATTGAAAATTTCCCAGAAATCGAATTCACACATTACCAGTATTGTTCCATGTCTGGCCCTTCGAGGGGTTGCTGATCAGATTGCACATTCGTCTAAACTCCGTGCTAAGGTTCTTCTCTGTGAGTGTAACCAACTCCAATGATCTGTGTTTATTGACACCATAGTTAGTAAACATAGAAAATGATAGAGAGACGGAACAATATACAGCCGTGGATTATATTCTGTCAGCTTAAATATCTACTATTGTTTCCGATCATGCTGACATGGCATCCGATAGCACTATCACAAAAACCCTGAACAAAAGTCATGAAACTGTACCGTATGGTATAGAAAATGCTAGTACAATATATCCCGTATCAGCATTTGTAACACACCTGATCTACTTTGAAGGAACAAATGTTCCTGTTGACGTCAAGCGCATCACTGTGAGTGGATCCTGTGAGCTCCGCGATGATACATTCAAACTAGGTTCAGGCACTTGGAGTAAAGTGCACAGGGATCGAACCACGAGAAGGGTGTGAGAGTGACGAAGTGCCTCGATACAATTCCACAAATGTTCGAAAGGCAGTGAACCAGGTTTTGCGAGATTTAAACCGTTGATCATTGAGTTCTCACGCCAAGCTGTGTCCTGATTCTTTGTATATAATTCCTCCCAACGGTTGTCACGTCTCTCATCTTTGCAACTCATTCCCAATCTATAATAAGCGCTGTGGAAATTTGGCCTCATCCTCCGAATTCTATGACTTGTCCTGGAAGATTACATGTCCAAGTGGAATTGCCTTCATCTACTCAGAACCAAGAATCTTGGGACAGTTTCCACACACGTATGTGGCTTGTACTGATTGGGATACAATTCAACTTGTTGCGATAGTTGACTGGCCAGTAAAAACCCCAGAAGCTGTACTTGTCTCTGTTGCAAGTCCCACAGACATTGACGACAACCCTAATCTGTCCAAAAAGCCGCACGCCCTTTGTTGCAAGCCAGGGACTCTAATACAACACATATGTGGTTCTGACCTCAGCCTCAAGGAAGCCGAACCTAATGCCACTGTTCTTGACCGTGAGGAAGGTAACTGTGAAAGCAACCTAATAGGACGTCACGCGATAGATAACACAGAATTTGATGAGAACATTGTTCCCCCTTCCCTTACACGAACAACCAGTATCCGCTTTTGCTCCCGCGTACGTATCACATCCGGCCTCAATCACCTTCAACAAGGCAGAACCAATACACTTCGGTCGACTAGAGGTGATACTGGTTATTTTTGCCACACTCCTTCATCCTCGAGGTCTGGGTCCGCATCTTCCTCCATCTCTGCCCCGCTGCGATCAAGAACAGACGATGAGGCCGACAGACCTGGATGGGGGCCTTTAGGCAGACGTGTGAGTATGTTAGCGAAGAAAAATTGGACGAAGAAACGATTTGAATCAAGCAAGGATAATCAGACTCCGCCGCAGTCTGACAGAGTGAATGGGCGGACAACTTCCAGGGACTGCGAAGAGACGACAGAAGCTTCGCCGTTGCTGATGGCACCCTCTTGCAGGGGGTCAGATTCCACGTCTTGCCGACGTCGACGGGGAGGACGATGTCATTGCGTTGAACGTGGGTTGCCTTCCCATAAGAGAATTTCACCAGGTGACGTAGATGAGGTATTCGGCAAGTGGCCAACCCGAATGTTAAATTATCAGGTACTGTTATCTGTCTGGATTTGCGTTCTCGTTGTTTCACTGAGATGACACTTTCAGTGGTGGTGGCAGCAAGCTGAAACGGTCATCTGTTGTCGGTATGCATATGAATCCGACGAGTACACTTAATAATTAAGGTTTTCATTATCCTTTCGTATTGCGCTCTATGATGATTTCATTGGGTTTCATGGTAACAAATTCAGGGTAAATACCAAATATGCATAAGATTATGACAACAACAGAGGTTGAGATGTTAGTGGCACGGTATATTGGGTGTTACAGTCTATTTAGCCCCAGGGGGTAGAATCATAGTAGGTGGCAAGGTGGTCACAGGGGGCAAGAGACTTGAAGCAGTCTTGCGGGCGTTTTGGATAAGAAGTTGATCCATGATAACAATCGCAGCCATAGACTCGACTATAGGAACGGCACGGGGAACAACACAGGGATCGTGGCGGCCACGAGCAGCGAGAGTTCCTGGCGTTCCATCATACTGAGCGGTTTGCTGCGCTTGTGAGATAGTGGCAGGGGACTTAAATCCAATCCTAGGTGAGATGCAGATCAGATTGGTCCTTTGTAGGAGAAGATTGCGCACCGAAAGTAAATGTCCTCGGAGTTGGTGATGCCACCCTGAACACCTCCACTCCAGTTGGTCATTGTACCAAGTTTACCACCATCACGGCCGACGAACGGATCATTGTGCTTGCTTCCTGGGACTTCGGTCCCACGGAAGCCAGAACCAATCTCGAATGCCTTGGTTGCAGGGATTGAGAGCATTGCGTGACTCAACTTGGCTTCAAACTTATCGAAGACGGGCTCGCCGAGACCGCCGGGTACCTTGCGGATCACACAAGTGACAGTACCACCGATGGAATCTTGAGCATCTTTTGCTTCAATGATACGCTAAGGCAGATTGAGCACCCAGAGAAGGTTTCAAGTCTGATTCAAGCACTTACCTGAGTCATACGATCAGCTGTTTCTGGATGAGGACACCTTGTAGGATGTTTGTCGACCTCTTCACGGGTGATGGTCGAGATGAGTTTGAGAAACTCCGGGGAGACAGCATCATCACTGTCTTGATCTTGGGGGGATGTAGCGATGTTGGGCAAATGAATTTTTCCTACAGAAGAGACGAAAGCGACGATCTCGATACCAAACACTTGCTTGAGGTATTTTTCGGCGATAGCACCGGCGGCAACGCGACCTAGAATAATTGGTTAGAGACTTAAGCTGCAATTGAGAAATAGTGTGATACCAATAGTCTCACGAGCGCTACTGCGTCCACCGCCGCTGCTGGCCTTGATACCATATTTCTGGAGATAGGTATAGTCAGCGTGACTGGGACGGGGATATAGATCGGTCTCCGAGTAGTCGTAAGGGCGCTGGTCCTCGTTTTTCACAAGAAGACCAATGGGTGTACCCAAAGTTACGCCACGCTCGATCCCAGATTGAATATGTACTTGATCCTTCTCATTCCTCTGTGTCAAGGCAGCATCAGACTCGGTTGAGTCGAAATCTATTGGCCTACTGGAGTAGTGAGATTGCTCTGGCCTGGCCTGCGACGACTAAGCTGCACTTGTATATCCTCTTCGGTTAACTCGAGACCCTGTGTACAATGTGAGATGGTAGCTGGTTAGGGAAGAGGATTACTGATTACCGGAGGGCAACCGTCGACGATGGCTCCGACTGAGGAACAGTGACTCTCCCCATAGGTAGTTACACGAAATAAAGTGCCGTAGGTAGACATGTTGACAGAAAGGATGGAATGCCAGAGGCAGGGTAGACGATCTTATACTCGCGGCCAAGACGGACTCAGATTGCTACTCGGATCCAAATAAAGCGCAATAAGATTTTTGCATCTCTTTCCTTTTTGGGAGTACGGCTTTTTTCTTGTTTGCCGGTTCTTGAGAGATGGCGACTCACATTTTGTACCAACCCCTATGGCTTCCTCCATCACGACAGGAACCACTGGATCCCGTTCCCGCCCTCACGCGCGAAAGAAAATCAATGACGATGCCCCCTACACAGCTCCTCCGAGCGCTAGCGCTGGTACAAAACGACAAGCAGCAGAGAAGGCTGACGGCGAGCCGCGAGTAAAGCGGAAACGCGTAGAACCAGTGACAGCTATGGCGTCAAGTAACAGTAAGAAAGATGCTGAGGAGCTGCAAAGGAGCTCAATGGTATGAAGCTCTGTCATTCTTATGTTACTTTCCTGACATCAATCACTCCAGGTCGAGTTTTTCAAAATGCCCACATCAGTCCTCTACTGTTATATGGCCCAATACGACATCGTTCCTGACGTACGGCCGTCGCCTCTCACTGCAGAGGATCCTCCATCCCCAATGAGTCTTGCCAGTTTACATCGCCCCTCGCCGCGCGCCCTCACTCCGCCTGCTCAGACAACCCCTGCCAACCGACCCCGCCGCGAACCAAAGGAACAGAATAGACGACGAAGCTCTCGCCTTCTTGAAGAAGAAACGAGAAGTCGCACTCCAATATTGGCTGACGCTCATGAGGTTCACAGTGTGCTTGCTGCGATTATCGAGAGCCATTTCAGGGATATGCCCCCCATCAGTGGAAGGGACGAGGTGGATACGTTGGCGTCATTTATGTGTGCTATTGAGAAATCAAAGATCCAGCGTGTGAAGAGCTAATCCTCATCTATCGAATGCTTTGCCTGTCGTTTCATGATCGACTGGCTATCTCACTGTTTATTTGTAATGTCTTCCAGTCACTGGTGGCCTTTCCATTGGGCTTAATCTTTGTTGCAGTGTGTTGTTCCAGATCGAAAGCAAAACAAATTATATGTTATTGTGACATGTCGTGCACTTCTACAGTCAATCAAATGTTCGTTAACTGGGGTCTGAAAGAATGTCTGGGCAGCCATTGGAACTTGCCGGTTGTCACGCAATCATCGCAATCATCGCAATCATCACATGGAGATCTTCTCACCACCTCGCTACGCTGATCAGAACAATCACGTGAAACTACACAATGGTCATTGAAACACTCCTGATTGTCCCTGTGTCTGCCTCATCATCTGTGGTTTGTGGGGTTGGTCGTGTTCTCGTCTTTTGCATATGCTCTTTTTCCGATTCTGGCGAATCACTCAAGTCATTATGCTTCTCATACTTTCCTGCTTCTCTCGCAGGATATATGACCCTTCAGAAGTAACGATAGCGACAATGATTGCAACACTGAGGACGCTAGAGGATCGCTTAAGGGGCCAACGGTTCCAGGTATAGCAGTGCAAACCGGGGTGAAAGTAGCTCCGGCATCCGTGCTGGGACGATCCTCGGACGGTCTTGACAAAAAGGCTTATATTGTCCAAGACGGCCGAGACACTTCCGCAGTTGGACTTGTGCTTTTCTCCATTTATCTCTGATAGCCCGGTGTCGTCAGTGATGTTAATCGATAACTTGACTGATTTCTGTTCAATCATCTCAAATTTGCTAACCATCAACAGGAAATAAAATGTTCATGCAACCTTGTTCTGTTCCTTCAAACAAGATGTCATTACCTAAGTTCATCAATAGTGACATTAAACCTCGTTCATGCCTAGGAGAATTACTCTGCAGTTCCCCAATTAGTCAACAGTGATGCATGCGCTCGTCATCAGTCATCCAAGGTCTTCATCAAAGCAATTGACCTATCTTACTTAGATCCGCCAAGTTCTGTCGTGGTTTTTGAGCTGATAATGTGCAATGTGTGCACGTCTACAAAAGGCCTGAATGTGGCTATTTAGATCCTGCCGAGTTATCAGCGCCGCTGTCAATCAACAGCCAACTGTTTGTTGATATTCAGTGCGATGTCGCACCTGCTCGACAGCTGTCGATTCGTTGAGCCCTGAGAGTGGCTTGCTGCTTGTCTTGGCAGTGGAAGCAATGACAACTCTGCATGGTTGCCTGTCAAACCGAACTTGCAAGTGATTTCAGCGAAGCTGTGGACAACATCGACGGAGGCAGGAATGAAGTACAATTCCGCAGTCTCTTGCCGAAGAAATTCAAATGTTCATGTGTGTTGCAAAGTTTCAAAGGTGGTCATCGAGATATTTTGCCCCCCGTTCTTGTCTGATACCCATTTGAAACATCTTATCGCCGCATCTCTGGCCCAAAATTGTGGTTGAGAACCAATTTCTGCAGAGAAACTGTCGTTGTAATATCCTAGGTCTGGGTTCTGTGGCATTATATGCAGCACCCCCGAAGATCGGTGTCCACCGGTCTTCGAATTATATTGATATTGAAACTTTCGAGTTTTAAATAGAATGAATTAATTAATCTGCGGTGCGTCGAAAAGGTGGAAGATTCAACATGACGGATTAAGCATGCAAACATTAAGTACAAATGCTACATTAGCTACAGTTGCATGTGGTCGATCGGCAAAGGACCAGAAAGAACGTCGATGCCGCAAAGAAGCGTGACCATAGCCAGAGCAGGGTAAAGTGACATGTCCACATCACTGGGGGTATTGAACGTAAGTCTGCAAATTACATACCTGATACTTGGTATCTGCTGTATTTCTAGTCGTTGAAATCTCTCAGGTCGGGGCTGTTATGGAGCCGAATTAAACATAATGGTGGTTTGAGTATGGTTGTTCGGTGGCAAGAAAGGTATATCGGTTCCTCGGACACTACAATCTCACCAGGATGTGTCATAATTTCCAGAAACATTTTTTCCGAAAGCTCATCTTCGAAGGTTGACACGGAAGAAACTGCAAACAGCGACAAAAAGCAGACAGTTGCTAGAATGCCGGTTAGTACCGTGCACTTGGAGGACGTGATTGTGGAACTTGAGGTGGCAGATGTAGGATAGAAGAGACATTCTGCTACTAATAATGAATGTTCAGCGGGAACCCGAGATAGCTCCACTCTCGAATGCAACGGCAAATTCAATAAATATCATTTGGAGAGGAGGTCCAAAACTATTGTAGGATATATCAGTCTTTGCGATGTCGAATTGACCTCTTGATAATGGAGACCTGCGCTCTAAACTATACGCAACGATAATTGAACTTGTGAAGGTCTACTCGTTGAAGTGCACTTTTCGGAGACCTAGACGGTTGAAAAGGTGAAATCACTTACGAAAACCTTGTTACGTCAAGACCTTTTGATCAACACGGCCACATAAGGCTCTTCAAACCGACAGACTTTGATTTAGGATCCTTGAGCAGTTGATCCTACAACCAATGAAACCAATCCACCTTTTCGTGTATCATCAATGATTCTATCAGAGTAGACTCGAGGCATAATCGGAAAAGCAGAGAAGTAGGGGAAGATGTGATACAGCAGAATTTACTCTGTGCAGCAATTGAACTGAGCTTTCCTTCCATTTCGGGAAACTGCTCGTCGCTAACTAATTTCATTTTCGACAACTCCACATCTCACAACTTCGGCTGTACCATGTCTTCAGAGGAATTGGCTCAAGAAATTCGCTCCTATCTTCCAGGAACTGAAGATGTGATCGTACAGTATCTCGCCGGTTACTTGATTGATGATGCCGGTGAAGAAGAGGACGTACTCCACGTTGCCCACGACATCCTCCAATCCGTTGCAGGAGATCGTGATGTTGTTGTTGAAAAACTTATGCTCAAATTGGGAGATCTTTTAGCGGAGCAGCTCAATGCTCGTATCAAGAACAAGTCTCGACCAAAACTACAGAAATTGGACAAAGTCATGGATATGAGTAAAACTCAGATATCGAATACGATTGCCTTGTCCGAAGGAGTTGACTTAGAATCCATAAATAAGGGAAAGTGTGTCATGTATATTCTCCTAATGTATCTTTGTCTCTAAAAAATCCAGAGCGTCTCGTGTAGACGTCAAAAAGCTTGAAAAACAGGAGGCTAAACTCCGGGTTCGTTTTTTCTGTGCGGCTGATTTCTTCAGACTAACGTGTGCACTCAAGGCCAAAATCGAGAAACGCGCTAGGAGGGATCTCTATGAGGGATCTAAACTACTTGATCAGCATCGCAAGCAAGTGAGTATGTAAAGACCAGAATCAACGCCTCCAACGACTTCCTCCTTTTTCATAGCAAACATATGAAGAAATGTTTATGAAGGCAAGTTTTTGGCGGGGACATCAAAAGAGTCCGATCCTGAAACATTCAGATCAACCCTCTCCAAGCCGCTGCGAGTGGTAAAAATAAGAGCAAGGACATCCACCTTCCATCCATCGACGTTAATTTTGGTTCGAACAGGATACTGTGAGTTTCGAAACCAAAACAAAGTACTATCAATTGATGCATTCCTGCAGGTCGGGGGCTTCTTTAACCCTTGCACATGGCCGCCGCTATGGTCTGATCGGTCGTAACGGTGAGTGATTGAGATTGACTTGGACAAACCTCGTTCCAGCATTTCTGAAGGTGTGGGTAAATCAACACTACTACGGCATATTGCAATGCGAGAAGTACCTATTCCTCCTCACATCACGATCCTTTTCGTGGAACAGGAGGTGCGTATATTCATTACATCATCCCCATGCCTGATTTCGTTTTAATTTCCTTTAGATCATTGGTGATGACACAAAAGCCATCGATTCTGTGTTAAAAGCCGATGTCTGGCGTGATCACCTCTTGAAAGAACAATTATCGCTGGACACTAAACTTGTCGAGCTTGAATCTGCTAGTGATGAGAAACGATTTGAGGATGAGAGAGAGGAGCTATCGTCGAGATTGGCGGAGGTTCACGCGCGATTAACTGAAATGGATGCGGAGAGTGGACCCTCACGAGCAGCGGCGCTCCTTGCTGGTAAGTCATCATGAAATACTATGTTCGTTGAATCGATTGAGCTCTTTTACAGGTCTCGGCTTCGATGAAGACGATCAGCAACGTCCAACAAAGTCATTCAGTGGTGGTTGGCGGTTTGTCATATTTTTTTCTATCTATGAATAATGCGAACTCACGAGTAGTCAGAATGCGATTGGCTCTAGCTCGTGCCCTTTTTGTGAAGGTAAGAGGTTCTTTCATATGAGCAAATGGTTGATATTGTCCGTTAGCCCTCTCTACTGTTGCTCGATGAACCTTCTAATCATAGTATGCAACTTTCCCTGATAAGATACTGTTGTATTGACAATATTATCTCTTAGTTGATCTCAATGCTCTTGCCTGGCTTGAGGATTATTTACAAACGTGGCCAGGAACTCTGCTTGTGGTGTGAGTCGCACTGAAAAAGCAGTTTTGAACACCGAAATGACTCGTATTTACCAGATCTCACGATCGCGCTTTTCTGTATGTTGACCTTCGATAGACCGACAAATCATTTTTTTACGAGTTTCAAGAGATGCAGTGGCCACCGACATCATTCATCAGCACTCAGGAAGGCTTGACTATTACAAGGGGTAAGAACAAGTCCATGATTATAATCCTTGAAGTTGAGAGACAAATCTAGGAACTTCACCCAATTTTATTCTACTAAATCGGAGCGTGACCGTAATATGCACAAGGAATATGAAACACAAATGGAATATCGCAAGCATTTACAGGCCTTTATCGATCGCTGGCGGTATAATGCCAACAGAGGTACTTGCTTCCTTTGCGCATATTATTTTTTTTGAATAGGTCTTTAGCTGCACAGGCACAAATGAAGATCAAGATACTAGAAAAGGTTTTTTCTAGCTTCAATACGCTGACATGAATCTGACCTTCTACCTTACAGTTACCCGATTTACAGCCCCCTGAGGAAGAGGAGAAAGAAAACTTTAGGTGAGTGAGTTCATGATCAAGTATTTCCCCATCTTTAATGTGTCTTCGAGTAGATTCCCTGAGATGGAGAAGATTTCCCCACCGCTTCTCCAAATGAATGAAGTCACCTTCGGCTATAACCCGGACAAATCCATACTTAAGAACATTAACTTCGATATCGGATTTGATTCTCGCATTGCAATTGTTGGCGCGAATGGAGCTGGAAAATCTACTCTGTGTGCTCCATCCTTGAGACTTGTCACTGATTTTCTAACCCGAAAGACAGTATTAAGATTTTGACAGGCGAGCTGAATCCGAGTTCGGGCCATGTCACTCGAAACGGTCGTCTTCGCGTGTAAGCCTTAAATGGAACCGTTGAAGCTAGAGATTATTTATTCAACGTTTTAGTGGATACTTTGCCCAGCACCATGTCGACACCCTGATTCCAACAATGTCGCCGGTGCAGTTTCTGGCTTCCAAATTCCCTGGTAGGACCGAACAAGAGTATCGGTCTCATTTAGGAAATTTTCAAATCAGTGGTATGACAGGGTAGGTTGACGCTCATAGTGTGTGTGATGCTGGCTTACCGTGGCTGCCATACAGCCTACAACTCATTGGCACTCTTTCAGGAGGACAAAAGTCTCGCGTAGCCTTTTCTTTGCTCTCTCTGCAGCATCCTCATATCTTGTTACTTGATGAGGTTCGTGCTACACTTTTCATCCTATTGTCCTGAGTACGGAGTGAATTTAGCCGACCAACCATCTCGATATCGAGGTTTGTGCTCTTTGATTCTAGTGAGACTGAGGTTTCCCACTTTTATACAGGGTTTGGATGCCCTTATGAATGCTATTCAAAAGTGGGATGGCGGTGTCGTTATTATTTCTCATGATGAACGTTTCATTACGACCGTCGCAAACGAGGTGAATATTTTATGGGATATATCGTTCAATCTGACAGTGTTTGCAGCTTTGGGTATGTGGAAATCAAACTGTAAGCAGGTTTAAAGGCGACGTCGAAGCTTACAAGGCAAGTCTACCACTGAGTGACACCTGAACTACCGAGATAATTATTTCCTGTAGAACTTGATAGTCAACAATGTCAAAGCGAAACCGTAAGGTTGATGACTTCCTGTCGAGCAGGCAGAGCTTGGTGCGGCCAATCTTATTGTTGTGGAATCAATCGTTTGGAACCCAGGATTTATGTTTCAGTGCAACTCTGGATTTATGGCATATTAAACCGAGAATGAGCTTGATTTCATAACAAGTGTTCTTCCACACACCTGATAAAAATAGATTCTGTCCCATGAGTAATGAAGTAATGGATGACTCGATGTATCCAAGATTGAAGTCACAAAAGGAGCTCCATGGCTTGACCCTCATGCATGCCCCATTGCTATTCCTGAACTCATTACCAGCACCGCGAACCTCCTCCTGCAGTCAACATTTTTCCCCGTCTTTGTTAATGCATCAGCGCCTGGTCACTATGTAAAACTTCTATATTCATACTTCACTCAGAACCTGAGGAGTAGTACACTCGAGCCTCATAAGTAGCATAGTGATACTTGATTGGAGAGGGCGGTGGCTGTTCAGAGGTGGAGGTGTGTTTTACGAAGTCGGGGGCAGGATGGAAGTGATGGACGGGGTGCTCGTGGGCGGCGGAGACGATGGTGAGGGAGGCGAGGAAGAGATGTAGGGCAACGGTGGCAGTGACGAGGACGGTTGTGGGCTCGTCGCTGGTGCTGAGGACGAGTCTGGTGCAAGTCGGGATGGCGTAGACAAAATGTCATAGCCACCGCCTCCCTCCATAATAGATGCCATCAGGAGAAATTCCGCATATAGTATGATTTGTATCTAGGTTTAGACTCCTAAGGTTCAAAAGTTCAAAACTTTGTTACTTTTGTCTCCTTCACCATATTCAGCATGGATTATATTTTCGGTCAATTGACCTGGCTTGTTAAAGCATCATTATCAGCACGACAACTCTTTTTTTCTCTCGCATTTTCTTCCTTGTCAACTCGGCTTCTTGGCAAAGGAAATGCTGGCTTACCCCATCATGCTTAGCACTCAACCTCGTTTGTTTCATGGATTATATCCATGATCAACTTACTCAACTTCTTCAAAATGAAACTACTTTATTCAAATTTTTTCGTTCTTTTTCGCGTTTTTCATTGTGGCGCGTACCTATCGTCGCAGATTGATCAGGAAGCAACCACTGAGCGGCTGCTTGTCCAGGTATATTTTGAAATCTTTTTTGTATCTTTTCTCATTTCTTTGTCTTACAGACCTTTCAAACGAGGACGTAGAAGTGGCCCATCCAACATAGCACTTGGGTGCAGTCGACCAGGTGTACCTACTCAAGAAGGTAATGAGTGCAACTTCATAACGACTGTCAGCGGCTCTGATTTGACTTTTTCTCAATTTATCGTCTGGGTATAGTTCGATGCTGGTAGGTCTGACACACACATGATCATTGTCCAACATATACCTGGTTCTGGCAAACCTCATCCACATCAAGTCAAACTAAGAATAGCAATGAAAAATCACATTCTCTTGGCAAGAAATACGACAACAAGTCGAGCAAGCACTTGACCGAAAAAATCTCATTCAAACACAGCAGCCGCACTATTGGCGAAGAATGGGTGGAGAACAATATTCAGTGGAAATTTGGCCCCAATGGTGAGCTGCTGTGCCGAAATTTAGTCAGGCGGGCAGATTCGGTGAGCCTTCATACCTGGTCTACAGTGAATGTGTGCACTTATTGGTCATATTTCAGCCTTCTGCATTTGAACACCCTGAGCGCGTGGCGAAACCAGAACTTTATGGCTTACTACAGAAGAACATGATGCGGCACTTATGAATTGCATTGTGGTCGAACAAGAGAGTTGGAAGCAACGGTTTCATGGAGCTAAAGCGAAGCTGGAATTTAGTAGACCGGAGGTAAGAAAATCCCTAGTTGATCCTGTTGACTGAAAGCCTGTTTGGTAGTGCCAATCCTTCACCAATTGTGTCCGCTACTTCACTGATCGGATGCCTCAGTCTCAGTGGTAGTTGGTACATCGACTTAGTCTACTTCAAGGAAGATCCTATCCCCCGTCTGGATTAAGCACCTCTGCCACTGAACCCACTATGGTCGATACATTCGCTGCTGGCCGCGAACTGTTACAATCCCCATCCACCTCGTCAAGTGCTGCTGAACCCCATTCATCCTACGTTCGATTTGAGTGCCAGTACCCCTACTGATGAATTTGCTACGATTGACGATACATTGGCTACCGAATACAAAGCGTCAGAGTTTTTATCACTTTGTCGGGTCCCTTTCAACCTACTTTCGACTTGAATGCTAGAACCTCTGTTGGTGAATTTACTGTGGTTGATGATATTAGATTGGCAAACTCGCAACGATGCTATCTTTGGTGCTAAGTCTTTTTGGACTCATCTTATTGTTCTCATTAGTGCCATCAGTCATCTAGTAATTTAGGCACTATTTTACATTCTCTATGGACACTAACAGCTACTAGTTTCACATATATAAGGTACTATGTAGCACGATGTACACTTCAGTTCTTGTGTCACTTCGAGTGCTGAAGTTATCCTTACAGATGATATATTGACTGCCGGAAACGAAGGGTTGCGATTCCTGTCCACCCTGTTAGGTCCATCTCAACCTACCCTTGACTTGCCGGTACCTTTGCTACTGAATTTACTACGGTTGACGAAACGTTGGCTGCCGGATATGAAATGTTGTAATTTTTATCTAGTCAGGTCCCGCAGTTCTCTCTCAACTCACCTTTGACTTTGGTGCCAGTACCTCCGCTAATGAATCTACTATGGCTGACAATACATGGGTTACCGGATACGAAGTGTCAGTCTTTATCCACCTTGTCAGGTCCCTCTCAACCTATCTACAGCTTGGGTACCTCCGCTGCTGCTGATGAATTGGCTGTCGAACTTGGCGATGAGTTGACTGCTGAACTCAAATCCCTGCTATCTTCATCCGCCCTGTCAGGTGGCATGGACCAGTTCACGCCGTCAAAAAATGGCTCCGAAGAAGGGCAAAGGCATCCTCGAGACAAATGCTCGCAAACAAGTCGTCGTCGTGTCTATCGATTCAGAGGGAGCCTAATCTCACAGCTACTCCGTTTCCTTCTGGATCAGATAGCCAACCATCGATGGTCGCCTTCAATTCCTTCTTGCCTGGAGATAGGACGATCGACGTTGTCAATGCGCCTCAGCTGTCTATATTTGCCCCTGGTACCATTGGCGGCACAAACTCCTTCAATGATGCTGGGACCTCAAATGTTTTTGGCGGGGCAACAATCGGTGCAAAGAAGCAGGCAGAGGCCATCCTCTCTACCCAAATGTCAAGGCCGCTATTCGATTTTGGAACGACCGGAGGACAGTTGATTGGTATGGACACTACAACCCACGAAGATTCTGTACCTGTGCTTGGTATGGGTGCCGGTCCCTCAGCTGTTGACACGATGCAAACTACTTCCTCAAGCCTGTTCAATGTCCTTGGTTGAGCACACCAGGGTCTACAAACATATTTAAGACGTCGAATATCCCTATGTCCGATAGCTCAGCGTCAAACGATCTGTTGAGCCCGAACATTGCCGATATTGATTCCAGTTCCGCACCAACCTCCACTGTTCTAACTGAGATCGCATCAGCTTTGTCCAGTAACACCTTCTAGTATTTTCTGCAGTACTGGAATTGACAGCGCCTTTGGAGTGAATACCACAAACCCTGCAGCAGTATCCAATGTCACATCGTGTTCAATCTCAGCCTTCGCACTAGATCTGCGTCAGTCTCACTGCTGAGCAAGAGCCGATATCTGAATTCCCGCTGTTTGTTTTGAGTAGTTCTAGCGGCACTGGTACTAGTGGTTCCAAGAGTACTGATGTTTGTAGGACGAGAATATAGGATCTCAGTTCACCTTCAATTTTTCTTTGGACGATGGATCGATGTATCAGTTTAGCGGTGGTGATCAAGCGGTAGTGTAATGGTAGTGTAATAGTAGTCACGATAGTATATTCGCAAAAGTTCTCAGAATGGTATGTGCTGAGATTCAGTTTCATGTC
>Ga0153934_1000218_pt1 | contig 17018 bp, 20 predicted proteins | sample TSNJ018MetaG_FD_104708 | JGI IMG/M metagenome (GOLD analysis project Ga0153934, IMG submission 104708) | Attine ant fungus gardens microbial communities from New Jersey, USA - TSNJ018 MetaG | ecosystem: Host-associated > Fungi > Mycelium > Unclassified | place: USA: New Jersey, Wharton State...
GTCGAGAAGTTTTGTTCCTGGAACACATCAATCATTTGGGAGCAATTTCCAAGGGAGACAGATGTCTTAACACTTCATGGCTTGGCAGACAAGACTGTTCCTCCGTGAGTTTTTCTTCTGTCCTCAGTATCTATGTTTCTCTGGAACTGTTGCAATCCGAAAGGCAATGTCACCGGATCTACAAATCTTCTTTGATTGATGTGCAAGTGGATGATGCATATCTGACAATTGCTCGTATTCAACAGGTATGATGCCTTGATCTATGCGAAAGCATTGGGAAGCAGGACGCCCGGAACACACTCTCTACATCTTATGGAAGATGCTGATCACAATTTCAGTAAGCGCCAGGATGACGTGGTTGATGTCATCTTGCAATGGTGGGAAGCGAGACAACGCAACGAGCTCGTAACGGGAATTTGGTTGCCGGATATTGAAGGAAACAATTCTGCCAAACTATAACGCATAATTTCAGACGCCCGTCCTTCTTTCCGCAAGTGTGTCGTATTGCCGCAAGCTAATGTCAAATTGGTTGCTTAACGAAGGCTTGCACTAGCTTTTCCGAAAATAGATTTATACTACTTTGAATCGTCGATCAATTTGTGAAATCCCGAGTATGTTTTTTGGTCTCTTCACAATCACAACGGCGTATATTGGAATGAAGGCGCGATGAGTGGTCTGAAACTACCTAATGATCACTATCGTACTCTCAATTGCCTCGTGTCCACCATCCACGAAGTGACGACAAGATAGGCGTCTTAATCTTACACTGTACCTCCGCATCCGTGTAGCGGAAGAATATCAACAATGTAGTGATCTGCGCCGCTTCCGTGCTCATCGGAATTCAACGCTGCAATTACGAAGGCCGATGCTTTCGAAGTTCTGAATGCGGTCATCATGAGTTACCCTTCTCGCATGTGATTAGATCAGAGGTGAGAAAGCCTGCTATGATTACGATCTGTTGTACGAAAAGTCTGCTAAGAGAAAAATGTAGTACACGATTAATATAAACAGATAAAGGATACTGAGGGAGAAAACGCTAGTACTACGAAGGTGGAGCTATGGTAGGTGTCTACAAGAGCGAAGGCATCGAGATTATGAAAAAAAAGGACTCGATTATTAGTCGAGACCCGCTGTTGTCCGCTTGGTTCGACAGATAGGTCTAATAGAAGCCTCCTCAACCCTTGTCTCTTTCGCAACCTCTCAACCGCATATTATGCCTTGCGCACCTGGTGCAAGACCCATCGATTAAGTGAGAATTAAGGGGAATTTAATGATGACTGTGACTCATGCGAGTTCGGCGAGTAGAATAAACATGCCAAGCGTGATGATGATTATGATTGGGGAGATGACAACAGAGACCCTACATGTGAAAGGCAGGGGGTAGTGTCTCATGATGGGGGGGTCGTGGCTCAGAAGAACACTGCGCCAGTTGATGATGCGCCACCTTTGACTCCTGTCAAACCTCCTTGTCCAGAGCCGGACTTGATGTTTCCAGAGCTTCCTTGGCTGCTCATGTGTGCGAGGGCTAGTTTAGTGGAGGACTGGGTGGACTGGATGATGGGCGACGTGGAAGGGGCACTGAGAATTTGATCCAACTGGAGGGCACAGAGAGTTGGGTGGGATGAAAACGATGATAGTGAGGAGTCATTCGAAAATACGAGTAGACTTTATAGGCCCAGGAGAGGGACTTGCCGCAGTTTCTGTGTTAGTAGATGACTTTGATTGACTCGAAAAAGATATTGCCAGAACGGAACCGCCCCAACAGGAATTCTCTCACGAGTGATTTGGTTGGCAGTGTGAAGGATGTGGATCTTATGATGATGATGATGCGGCAAAAGCTCGACGCCCAAGATCAGGGGAAGAAAATGGAGTTAACAATGATGACAAGTTCGGCATTTGACGCCTACACTACTTTTAATGCTAGAATACTTGTCAGCACTACAGTTACCCGTAATCAGGCTACTAGCAATTCCCGTTTCTTCCCACAGAAGCCGCGAGAGGACCAAAGCATAGCCATAGTATTATTCATTCCGGCCACGGCGGACCACCACGAAACACTGCAGTCATGAGCCATCTTACAATCTACTCGTTCTGAACCTGTTACAAGCAACAGATATTGATCCGTGGCGTAGTTTGCTCCATGCATTTGTTACACTGCTTTCTACGTCTTTGCTGAATACTCGATGTTTCCGAGATCATGCGTTTTATAACATCGTAAAAACTAGATCAGCATTCAAGAGGAAGTTCTTGATTGAAACTTCCTTGTAGCGTTGATGGGACGCCCATAAATACTTGTGGACCTGAGAGTTGTAATGAACCTGACTGCCACCGGTTGACAATCACAGCGCCGTCACGTTGACAACTTCATCAAAATGACAACAGCAATCGGAGATTTAATCCATGTATGATCATCCAATAACAGCCTAATAGAAGCCTTTTTTGTTGTCCTCTCTTCACCGGGTCTACTGCATCAAGTAAAATTACACTGTTCACTCTTGTTCCCGTATCATGATTTATGAACTCAATTTCATTCGGTTTAGCCTTAATACATCAAAGAACTTGTGCATCAGCATCAACTTCTCTTGGACCAACAGGAACACCCTTCTCATCAGTCACCATTTAGTGGTAACAGTCCTCTTCTGGACTGCCGATGGGCATGGAACCAAGTATGAATTATCTCTAGTGGATCCAGGCTAGTCTGCATGCAAGTACTATTATCCTGCTGTTCTCCGGGTTCGAATCAAGCTATCACAGTTACCAGTGCCATCTCTTCAACACAGAACTGTCCCCAATGCCACGAAACTTAGTCGATCATGACTAAATAGACTCCACATGATGACTGATTCTCGTAGTAGTCGAAGGCTCGGAGTTTTGTGGGACCGTTTAGGTTCTTTTGCACTTGGATGTGATTTGAGGCGTTGGACTCAGAAAGAGGATCGGGCAGTTTGAAGGCCGCCTCTTAGGAAGGCAAGGGTCATCAGTACTATTTTTGACAGACAACGCTACGTCTTATGCACGCTGTCAGATGACATTCCCGTTTATGGGCATCGAGTGAACGAAGCTTATGAGGACTGGTTTTCGGAAGCGTTCTTCAGATATATGAATGACGTGCCTTGCCATCAGACCATCCTATTTCAAATCTAAAGTATATTTTGCAGCCCCCGGCACACGAGACGAGATAACGCTTGTCAAAAGTCCAAACATTTTCAAACAACAGTCGTATGAAAAGAGATAGACTTTCGCCCAAAGGATCACTGGCTGGGTATTTCGTTCTCTACATTATTCCAAATTTGTAACAGTCGTTTTTGGAATAAATTTGATATGCCAAGGCATGACCGTGATTTACTTTACAATATCTCGCATTCGACAGGCGCAAAGATCTGAACAATCAGGCTTCCGATGTCTGATTCTTAATAGATGTTTTCCCGAAGAACAATAATCTGACCACATCTTTGAGCAAGTTCGAACTTCAGATTATGTTTTACAGGTTCGTGAACATCAAAGGACCTCCACGACAATTTTCCCACTGATTAATTATTAATTAATCAGGTTCTAGTGCACCATGAAACAATTTACTCACATACTCAGATTTGCCTCCATTTCTTTGTGTGCTTCGTTGATCTGTTCCCATGAGAATACCTAGAGGCAATAACCAGGTAGATTTATGGATCGTGAAATAGAATCATACTTTGTGAATGTATGTCCTGATAGGTTCATGCCCTTCTTCCCCCGAGATGTGGTGAAATATTCTTGATGTGAATCTAGTGAGTAAAGATCAACAACTGTAAAAAGAAACTGGTGCAGTCATACTCGTCTATCAAATCGGCCTGATATTGGGCCGGACGAGAGCGTAAAGTGGTACCCTCGAGTCGCAGGCGCTTGTATAGCACTGGCGCCAAATTTACACTCTCAGCAACGGAACCTACCAATTAAAGCATCATTAGGGGCCTCCCTGAATAGAGAGACTCGGTACCGCTTAGCATAGCCAGCATTACCATCCGTCCATCGACGGCTAGCGCGTCAATATTCTTGGCAAAGTGGCTTTGACCAACACAATCGATGACCATATTGACCCCTTGACCACCTGTAGCCTCTCTCGCCATTACCGAAAAATCTTCAGTTTTGTAATTTACTGCGTGCGTAGGGCATCCTGGAATGTTCAAGAGCCAATCGATCTTAGCTTGCGTTGAGGTGGTTGCTATGACCGTTTGACTCAAATGGACGTCAGGATGGTGGCAATCGAAACCATGATACGCTCACGCTCCAAAGAATCGAGCCAGTTGTATAGCGGCTATTCCTACACCAGAGGCTCCGGCATGAATCAATACGTGATCGCCCTTTTGAATTTTTCCTATCAGTACCAAGGCCTGGTATGCTATGTGTGGCATCAGGTACCTGTTCCACGGTGACATTAGGTTCAGTTACCAGTTATAAATGTTTCTGGAATGCTAGCAGCTTGCACCCAAGACAGGGAAGGAGGCTTCTTGATGACATGTGTCGAGGCTACGGCGATGTACTCCGCATAGGCGCCCTGTATGACAGCAATCGTTGTGACTCAAGTTGTGACTATTTCGAGGAGTATTTACCCCTCCTGCCAGACCCAAGACTTGATCTCCAACAGACCACCCTGTGACTTCAGGTCCGATATCGGAGATAATTCCTGAAAACTCAACGCCAAGAATTGGAGAAACACCGGGAGGAAGGACATATCTCCCCTCGCGTTGCAATATGTCCATACGGTTGAGACCGAAGGCTCTAACCTAGAGATAGGCATGTCAGCCACCTGATTCGCAAAAAACAGCAAGAAGTGGGCGCAGAGCTATTGACATACCTGAACCAAAACTTCTCGGCGGCCAACTGGAGGCTTCGCGGCCTCACCGATGTAGAGACTATCTGCTCCACCGGACCCACCTTCGACTAGAACTGCCCTCATCGTGGGATAACTTGTCTTTGAATCCCAAGTAACTGCTGACTCAATGACATCCGTGATGCATTAGATGTTGCTGGTCACATGTCAAATTTCGAGAAATATCGGGTGATTCCATTTGATACCATTCATTTTACTGATAGATGCGTCAAAGCCTTGATTCCCGATGCAGCAATGGTCGCCTGTACGTACAAGCGACTTGAAGTAGGCTGGGAAATCTGGGTCACGTGGATTTTCACCTGATGGTTAGTTGGTCAACTGACTTAAAAATTTTTGTCTTTCTCTCTCAAACGCTTGTGATCAAACCAGGGTAAGTGTCATGCTTTCTTGCAACGGTTTCTACCACGCGATGAACCCTTGCTATGGTCCGTGTTTCCTAGTAGCGACTAGACACCGCGTTCCATCATGCAGAAATTCCTTCTACCTAGCTATCTGATGTTTCACCAACTTCTTTCGATTTCTGGCAGTACTGAATCCTTGACACAGGTATCATGTAGAATGCCGAATTCTCAGCCTGGTAGCTTTGCTATCAAGGGTAAACAGTTATCTTCTACTTTTATTTCTACTTTTATGAACAGACACTGTATTCCATGTTTCTGAGATTAAGTCCTCATACCACTATGTAAACTTTGATACTTGGCAATCTGAAAGTTATCTTACCCCATTCCATGGCTCTAATTACGAGCGGCTCTGTATGCTACGACGTGAATCATGGACCATCTGTTTCGTCAAACCTTGTGCAGGTTATCACCACAGCCTTCACGTTAAATCTTGACTAATTGCAAACCTACCTCATTTCTCGTCATCTTCAATATGCCGATAAAACCGTCATCACGTAGAACAATCAATCAGATAGACTAGCATTATTTCCAGGACTCATAAATTAGCATCTCTGTATCTACAGAAAATCTGGTCCCAATCAAGCCGTTTGGAGGGCCTTCAACTGACCCTAATTACAGAGATATGAATAAAAATGAGTAAGTGAATTCCGGCTGCAGGTGACTCACAAGTAATGTAGTCGAGGCAGCAGGGCAACCAACGCCTGGCCCTCTTAAGTTCTGTAACGTAGTGAGTACGGCTTGAATCCTTGTAATCTTGGATGCATTCGAATCATCCGTTGGGAATGAAACAAGGACACTTGGGTTATTGACGGCATGTCCTGCGGCGACGTTCTGATTAAGAGACTGAATAATACGTCAAGTTAATGTTCAAATCAAAGGTCGGGAGATATGTCAGGAGTACAGACCTGGATGAAAGATGCGCGATCTGGAGGGCACGAACAGGGTATTTTCACTACCTGTCCAGCGTCATTCGTAGTTCCATCGCAATCGCCGGTTCCAGTTGGGTTTACACCAGACTGTATACCAAAATCCGGAACAAGGGCAGCATCAATACCGTTGTTTGGTGATGCCGGAGTTGGTACTGCAACTTGCAGAGGACTGGTGACGTCAGTACCATCCTGAATGGCTTTCTGTTGAGCCAGATATGTAGTGGAGGCCGCTGGGCATCCAACACCGGGACCCTCTAGGTTCTGTAAAGTGACTAATGATGCCTGGATTCTTGCAAGTTTGTCTTCTTTTGAAGAACCTGTAGGAAAGGAGACACTGATTCCTAGATTGTTGACAGCATGGCCCGCATTGACGTTTGCATTCAGAGACTTGCATCACACCAGTCAGTCTATTCAGATCGGCTTCGAGTTATCAGACAGAGAGGAACACACCTGGATAAAGATAGTCCTATCGGGTGGACAGGAACAAGGAATTTTGACAATTTGTCCCGCGTCATTGGTTATTCCGTCACAGTCGCCTGTTCCAGTTGGATTAACACCTGATTGAACACCAAACTCTGGGACGAGTGATGGATCAACATCTCGTTTCATGGGAACACTGGAGACAGAAATTATGATAGAGAGTGTGGCCAAAACTGTGGTGATGAACTTCATCTTCTACGTGAGGCAATTGTCCCCGTGTGCGAAATATCTCCAAATAAACGATTCCAAGAAATAAAGATGACTGAAATCCCCCGACTTGCGAAGGTCTAGAATGAATGTTTGCTTCAAGAAAGCGAGGAGAAAGCGGTCAACGCAGTCGACAGCTGAGAAATAAGCGTCCGGGAAGAATAGAAGGAAGAGAACCGCTCCTGACGACATTATTATAAGTTCTCTTGTAAGTTGTCATTGGATAGCAACCAACAGTCATGTTAGACTGTTGGATGTTACATTGATTAATAATGCAGATACAGTCACACCAACTGTATTATTTTGTTCTGATCAGAATGATGGGATCAAGGTTTTTGTCGTTCCTGACAAGGATTTCCAGCAGCCCATCAGGACAATGTACAACAGAGCGTTGAGATGTAGAATGTGTGTCAATCCCTGACAGATTCACAGTATGACAATAGGGCATTAGCATGCGTTTCATTTCCTCATCAGTTTGGTTGTTTGTTGAGTGAAGGACGAGTAACGCAATATCGGGAGTAAACTCGTTGCGAACGTGCAACGTACATTTATTTCTAAATAAACTATTGATCTGTATCTAGAATAGTAACATGAAACATTTCATCCATCAAGACACAAAACCCTAAGCTAATTGTATAGTGTTCGATATTCCAACATTGTTGTCATCATCAAAATTTGCAAATGAAAACCAGTTACTAGCTATTTGTATACCTCAATTCTTGCCCTTGAGAGACTGAGATTAGCACACTTGTCCATTGACACTTGAATCTAACGTTTAGTTTTGTATTCTATCATTTGACCCTTTCGACTATGAGCCCTCATGGTGTGAACAATACTATAACAATGGCTGACTCTTAGCAAAAGACGACTTAAAACCTTCAAGAAAAGATATGACTTACAGGAGTCATGGAAAACTAACATCAGCAAACCTTACAGAAGTGGAAAAGGAGCGAAACATATTCAAGAGGTCATAAGAAAACGCGGATATCAATTTAAAAATGTTTATATTGTGTCACCAAGTTCTTTGTGGTGCGGATATAAGCAATACATGCTAGAATGAGTACACGAGTATCTAGTGCATTCATGAGGAAAAAATATGGTCAACAATTTGTACTTAGATTTATATAGATATGTCGAAATGATCCGTTTGATAAACGCTGGAATTTGATTCATTGTCCTTTATTGGAGATATACTTCTTTGCCCACTCTGCTGTTTCCATACGAGCGTTGAGCAATGGATCAAGTATGGGAAATTTCCAGGACTCAGGTTTTTCTTCAGCTGATAGATGGGATGGTGGATATATGCAGAGCGCCGCAATCGAAAGGTACGTATGATATGGGTCTGAATCCAAGATCTTAGTTGTCTGTCTCCCGTGCAAGATAAATTAGGTATACCAGAATGTTCTCCTTGACATTTCGAGATACCTCCATACTTGAACTGGCACTTGGATAAGAATAGAGAAAGAGCTTTGGTATCTATCAAATGATCTTGTTTCAAAATCTGATCGTTTTTGTGAGTCAGAATACACGAGATATGTTCAATTTTTTAAGCTCACCTTAAGAGCAGCACCACACCAAAAACAATAACAGCTATCGGCGATCTTGCCAGTGCGCCCTGAAAATCCACCTGATGATACGTCGTTCCTGTTTACAGCAGCCTGGTTGCTGACCAGCCACCGAGTTGTCTGGGCTTTCTCTATTGGTGTGAGAGGGTCATTCTCGGCGCTGGATGGTGCAAGATAAAGAGAAGCCAGTGCGATATAGGTCGTTCCTCCTGTATTTAGCGAAAGCACCATGAAAGTGTGATCAGCCAAAAGAGCATATTTAGGACGAAATTGCGCACCCTGAGCTTCACAGAAAGGCGCTTGACCGTATCCACCTTCATATGTCTGTTGAAACTAAATTCAGTAACACGCATAAGGCTGCAACGAAGACAAGCCTTACTCTGCATGACGCGATGAATGCCTTGGCACGTTCTACATCTACCCCGGACCAGTCATCCAGCAATGCGCTTATTACAAATGCGCAATAAAGGGTTCGTAGATCATTCTCCCTACTTTTGGGAGTAGTCGTAAAGCTAGAAATACCGAGTCTGTAAGTCTAACAGTGGAGAGACTAAAGACACGCGGAGATCAATCATGCAACTGACGAACCTTCCATCTTCTTGTTGACAGGTACGTAACAATGTAATGAGTCCGGGTCGGTCCAACTTCGAGAAATCGTCTCTGAGAATGGCAAGGGACAACAGTGCGGTATAGGTCATAATGACATGAGGTGCATCATGCTCCGAAGTTTCCATCTAAGGATAAGATGCACGTTACAAACACATCAGTACCCTGTTAGCCTATGCTAGAAGCCCATACCTTGTTTTCTGGTGGATGAGTGGTCATGAATGGACCAGGGCGGAAGCCTGATCCAGACTTTCCATCTGAAATACCATGTGTTCAACGCAGACCTAGAGAGACAGAACCGATATGCAGCAAGACAAGGCCACGTACGCGTTTGTTGAGCCCACAGCCACTCAGTCCATCCATCCTTTTGCCATTGTGGCGACACAGTTCCATCTTCCCGTTCTCCCAGGAGATCAAGTATACCTAGGTTATAAAATGCAAGAGCTAGTCTAGAATCGGCGTATTACGAACGAAAATGAACCAGATTTGCGTTCGACACATACCTCGACGCATCAAGCACTGTCTGCGATTTCGGCAACGCTATGATTGATCAGAACAAAGTAAGGAATAAGTGTGATAGCAGTGCGTACTGGATATACACCTCTTTGCATGTGCAATATGTCCGGAACGATTGAAAGGGGGGAGCCGAATTTCAGCCATTGAATTTTCGATTTTTCCAGTGTTCAAGAATCGTGGAAGCCACAGTCTCGCGGACCACACCCACAAAAAGTGATGAAGTATGCTGACAATTAGCCTCTTTATCTGTGATATAAGGGCCATACTGCGCTGAGGGATGTAAGTAAAGTTTAAGGTGTGTGTCGTTGCGATCATCAGCCATAAACCAATTTCACACGGCATTTCTTGTAGTCGATCAACTAAACGCTAATTAATTTCTGTCAGCGCCACCCTTTGGTGTACGCCAAACTCGCGATTCAAAGCCGTTTCTGCTTTCTGATCATTTCTACAAGCATGCACTAGTGGGGAACCTTAGCATCATTGGCTGCCAACAGTGGATACGGCAAATGGCAATCGGGACGATTAAGTATAGAGTTACACAGTTCATTACACGGACTGAGAAACAACGAGTAGGAAAGAGAGGCACTGATGCACGCACGCAAAAGGCAGACACACAAAGATGATATGAAAAAAATGATAAATTGCTGATGGTTCTTTCACAAGCTTGCCATGCCCATCTGGAACGAGCTTCGCTGAGACTGCATTTGAATACTGAGCTGACCTTGAACGGGCTGCTGTTGAGGTTCGTCTTGATCCTGGTCTTCTGGGTTGAGTGTAAGTGTGTCGGCTAACACTGGAGTCTTCTCCTCGATATCAGTGTATCGCATAGTCATTTCCTTTCTCTCTTTGCACCAGTTCTCAGGATCCCAGATCATAAATTGTCCTTGTTCTCCGCCCTGTACTTTCTGGGAAGTTATTGTACCAGTTTCCTTCGTGATCCAGAGACGCAGCTCTTTGTGGTAACGCCAGTTGCGATTGAACCTAGTGGAGAAGGAAACGGTTAATTAAATGTCAACGAAATGAGATACTGTGTGAAAGTATGAAAGACGTTGAAAGCGCATGTAAAAGTAAGAGGAAAGATCAGAAAAACTCACAATTCCTGAGCAGCCACTTCCTGGAGTGCATCGCGTGGACTCGAATAGAACATGAAAAATAGTGTTTCATCACTGAACCCGGCCGCCTTCCGCGGTCCCGGTGGAGGTGCATGTACGCTGAGGTAACATGCGGGAAGATTGAAGTCTGGTTCCACCGAGTGCGCTGCTGACTGGTCTGCCCAAGGTGTAATGAATGTTGGGTATAAATTCCTGTAGAACACAAAGTTAACAGATGATCTAGTCCTGCCAACAGTTCGATCTTCACCCTGGATAATTCATGTCCAAACCCATAGTACCTAGGTCTGTTCCCATGCTACTCAGCCCTCCATCAACGTCTGCACTGGCATTTTTTATCATCTCTAAGAGCCCCAGAAGACCCCATCTATCTGCCGGACTAATGAGAACCTGCTGTGCGGGCGTCTGCGGATGTGGTTGATTTGAAGCCGCACTATTCTGCAGTGATGACGCATTGTGATTCGTCGATGTGTTTGGATTTGAAGGTGGGTGTGAAGGTACAGTCGTATGTGAGTCACCTTGTGTCGCTCCATTCGAAAATAGTGTCGATTTTGCTCCACTATTTGCCCCAAGACCCGGCGCCTGAGGAAACAATCCCCCTGATGGTGATGGAATGCCCAACGTACTTAAATGTGTGGGTATACTTTGTGAATGTGGTCCATTCTGTCTCAGAAACTAGTCAATGCTACAGAAGCACGGGATTGCGTCGAGTCACGCACTATGTTAGTGTTCGTTGATGGTGGAGGATTTGGAGAGTTCCATGCTGCAAGTGATGATTGACCCAGCTTCAGAGAATAGTTATTCTTAATGCCGACAGAACGAACACATTAGCACCGCCGAACAGGATAACCCTCTTATAAGAATGAGTGGACTCACCCTTTGAAGTTGTTGCTTATCTACATCCCCCTGTCCCTGTTGAAACCCATGATGTACGTTTCTTGCCTGTGTTGCACCTAGATTCAGCGTGCCTGGTGTACCAGGTGGTATGCTGACACCTAGCCCGCCCAAGGGATTCTGCCGGTGCTGCTGTTGCGAATGATCCGAATGAAAACCGTTGAGCCCCGGAGGGTGCGGATGATTCTCTTGGCCCGTACTTTGGTTATGGGACAAGTTTTGATTTTGCGATTGACTTTGCCCACCAAGTGCAGGGAAATCATCCGCTGTGAAATCTCGTGTTTGATTTGCGGTTGCTGTTCCAACTCCAATGCTGCCTGATCCTGCTGAACCTACTCCTCCTAGCTGAACACCTGTACCCGCCTGACTCGCATAGCTCGTTCCAGTCCCTGAAGTCCCACTGGTGCTGCTAACCGTTGGGTTTGAGGGAGGTCTTGAGCCCAGTGCAGGAAAATCATTGAGGTCCAAACTGACAGCGTCACTTGATGTCATTGACTGTGCCGTTCCTATGACCCATCGGTCAATGAACGGACAAACATGGTAACCACATACCATTATTTTGCTGTGACTGTATTGGTTGCTGTAGCACGCTCGCTGCCTGATGTTGCCCAAGCGCTCCTCCAAATGCATGCATGCCCTGCGCCCTCGACTGTATGAGCCCCGGCATCGGCTGTGGCGTCATAGATTGCACTTGTGGTACTTGGCCTGGTGTTCTGTGACCGGTCTGTTGGAGGCCAGATCCAAAATTACCGGCTTGAAGGATACCGACATTTCGTGGAGGCATAGGATATGTGGGAAATTGGGGACGAAATTGATTTGTGAGTCCAGGATTACCCGAGAGATTCGGTGGTCTCTGCTGTGGCTGGCCTGCACAAGATCACCCGTGAGCGATGCCTTCAGACCCGGAGAGAAGGGCTGCCAATCGTATATACATGCCTGGTCTATTCATGAGTTTTCGAGTGCTTTGAAGCCTGAATACTAGGTTCAGTATATTTTGAGGATTAAGGTCCGTAAGACACACTTGCAACGCGTTGCGGTCGTAGACTGAGTATGAAGTTTCCGCTCTGTTGTCTCTGTGTCTATTTGACGCTTGTTTGGTAGTAAGATGTTTACATAATCTCTCCTTAATCTCGTCCTTGTTACCGCAGCGATAGTTCTCCAACTAAATCACTCAAGCAGAATTCATGCCTTTGGGCTCTCATGTATGTAACCAATTTGAACTCAGTGGTCGCACGATACGATGCAAAGTGTTCCTGAATTCTGGGGGCATGTATGCTATGTCATATATGTCCGTCTTTGTGCTATTGCGATGTCATGTCTGTCTTCAGCTACATGTTCAAAGTGTTTGTATACACTGCAGACAAGCTTCACCTTAGCAGCTGATACGCAAAGACTTTATCGCGTCCGGGGCATGCCATGGAACCAGTGATATGTGACAATTGGATAAAGATGAAAATTGAGGCTGGCTGAAGTCTTACGAGCAATGTATTTGTGTAGGCTGAAGAGATAGTGAAGACCCCAGTCATATTTCAGACCAAGCTTCAGACCATCACCTATGATCATTGGTAGTGGAAGCATCTGCTTAGGGTATCAATGAGAAGTGCTATTGTGCTATTGTAGTGGAGGAACTATTGTCTCCCAAGTTGAGTTGGACAAATGCGTGCTGCTTCAAAAGTCTATTGTCAAGTCCAGCTTCGCGTGTCACCAACACCGAGTCTCAGGTGAAACGCTTCTCTTCTCCACTGATAATTCACACCCTTCTATTTAGTTACGCGACATCGCTTTGACATCGCTTTGTCCTGCCAAATCTGTTACACCGCAACCCTGCACCCTAGATAAAATCCACTGATCAGATACATTGTACTTTAAGTCAGCAACTCTATCCGTCTGCAACGCTAGTTTCCTGTTTTATAACCTCCCAATGTGTTATACGACAAGCCCTGAAAGCGAAGACGCTATACGGTCAAACCTACTGGGGGAGGTTGTAAAATGCGAGTGTATCAGATTATTGCTCCAGCCAGTTTATCACTCGTCCTCAACGTCCAAGTCACCCTCAATACCAGCGCCTTCACCTTGATCCACAAATTCGAGGTCATCGATGATCGCATCTGCATCTATGTCATCCCATCCTCCTGTCGTATCCTCAAGGAATAACGGCTCTTTGTCTTTTCTTGACATGCCATTGACCGTCGATTGAGTTGATATCGTCATAGAGAGAGAGGATTTCACCCTCGATAGGATGGAATCTAAAGAATCACCCAAGCGATCTTCTAGTTCTTCTACGATCTGATGAGGGGAGTAGTAAGATATTAGAGATAGGGGGGAGAAAGAATGACATACTACATAGAGTTCAACGGCGGTTATAGGTGCTAAATTTACAATCTGGAGTTTTTCGGCTTTTGTAAGATCGTATGATGAGATGTCTTTGACCAATTGAGTTATTCCATTTGGACTTTGAGCAGATGTAGGGAGGTAGTCAGATTTGAGATATCGAATTGCCTGGAATCATATATCAGTCTTTCAATGTAATGAAATCAAGAGAATGTACACTTCAACTTGAATGGTACGAATGTTTTCAGAGATGTCAGGAATTGGATTGATATGTGTCGGAGGAGCACCTGCAGCTTCCTCTTCTTTCTTAATTCGAACAGCTGCCTTAGAGCGTTCGAGGTGCGTGTGTTCAAGTTCTTGAAGGAGAGTAAGGACTTCGTAATTGGAGAGGAGGGCAGAGTGAGAATTTAGGACCTGACTTAGGTGTCCAGGTTATTTCATGATGGGGAATGTAAGATGAGGATCCTAACCTCCATTAAAACGTTTTTTCTGAGGAAGAATCGTGATGGGAACTGAGTGATCGTTGTTACGTAATTTTTGAAGACAACTGACCATAGGAGAGACGGTTCGTCTTGACTCAACATTGACTCAATATAACTGCAATGGGCGAAGCCAAGATGCGGCGAAGCTATGTATAAAGACAGATCCCTGGGCACAACTCAATGACTGTTTACAGTGTGTTCCTTACAGAGTTTGTCTGGTTATCACAGTCATTCACGTGAATCACATCAACAAAATAACTTGACAGGTGACTATCGGCAGATCTCTTTAACAGATGTTCATGAAAGAATACTGAAGAGTACAGAATACAGAGTGCGTTACTCGAAGATGGAGGATACGTTATAGTCTCGAAGTATCAACATGAAAAAGGAACAGTAGGAAAATCTTCGTTACGGTCACAATTCTCGGAGGCAAACTGGAGGAATGTACCTGAGAGTCCATTACCTGCCATCGCCATGGATTCCGTATCCAACAGCTATCCAATAGCTCACCATGATATAAAACGGTATCCTTTTTTCCTGTAAGTATTACAAGTGGGTGTGTCTTGATTTTACGATCCTGTTTTGCGGAGCCGAGGATAGTCATTGATATCTGTTCATATAAACTTGCAAGTTTAACAAAGGCTAATTTCTACTTAATCAAACCAGACTCCTCCGTCAATAGAGATAGTTTGTCCTAAATCCAGTATTAACAGTGATAAAATGTGAAAGAGGAAAAACGCACCAGTTATAAAAGAAGACTCATCGGAAGTAAGGAAGGAAACCAAGTTGGCAATTTCCTCCGGTTGTCCAAGCCGACCCAAGACTGACTGGTGTTTCATCTAGACAAGTTTGAGCAAAAAGGCATTGGGCTTGACTGGACTCAGTTCAAACCGCTTCTTTGTAGGCACCAGGTTCACTTCCCGTCAATTCTCCAACACGAATGTCCGCTCTTGCAACTGAAATCAAATTGGGTAAGATAGAGATCTGCAGCAAACAGTATCATTAGATAACGCACGGAGCGGGGTATCAATGAATCCAGGAGCATAACTGGATAGACAATCAGACCATGAAATCTTCATTTAATGTAGCAGATATACGCATTAACGGTTATATTGAACTTTCCGAACTCATGAGCTAGTTTTTTCTGTAAGTATTACACATAACTAACTTACTAGAGACTCACCTGCCGTTTGAGTCAAACACCTGACAGCGAATTTGGTGCATCCATATGTACTGCATAGAGGTGCAGCTGAAGAGTGGTGTATTAGTAAGATATCACAACACAAACAGAGCATCTTCTCCTACTTTTCTTGCCAGCCAGTGACGAAGCGCCTGGAAATTTCAATAGAGTTGTTTTTGGGCGAAAATCGATACATACCAATGATTCTACCTCCACGGTTTTGCTCAATCATTACTTTGGCTGCAGCTTTGTAGCACAGAAGAGTGCCCTTGATATTTATGTTGAAGACGCGTTCCCACTCCTCCATGGTTGCTGTTTAATTATGAAGCCATAGATAGCCAGTCATGAAAAAAGTAAACTTACTGTCAAGGATCGAAGTGAGGACAGCCACGCCCGCATTTGCAACCATCTTCCCTCAATGTGAGTTCATTTTTATAGAGAGATCGTGAAACTGTTCGCGCACAACATCCAGTCCACCGAATTCAGATACAACAGTCGAGACGAAGTCATTAACTTCCTTCTCAACGGAGACATCTGCTACCATAGCAATGGCTTTTCGTCCCTTTGCCTCTATCTCACCCTGCAAAGACTTCAGAGCGGCTTCTTGAGAAGAGATATCACACATGGCAACATTGAATCCATTGCTGGCTAGACGGAGTGCAATGGTCCGTCCAATACCATTAGCTGCACCAGTGACTATAGCGGAGCGAGGTTGAGATGACATTTTGACCAATTACAGAGGATAGAGACACATTTATACAATACCGAAGATCACACCCAAGGAATCATCTGATATGATACGATATGGCGATATGGAGACACTACTACATCAGTCTCGTAGGAGTGTACTACAAACCTAAATCAGGGATAAATATGATTTCCATGACAACAATCTTTAGATGTGACGTTACAATGTCACGTGTTTTGCGCCGCGGCGTGACGAGATAAACCGTGATTTCACCTCTTTGAACCAAGATGTGCAATATGTTGAAATACGAACGTGGGAGGGTACAAACGGATGATGAGTACAAACTACTTTTTCTACTTATATACCTATCTAGAACAATAGAATATGAAACAATAAAGAATCACATGCATCGCGCAGGCTCGCATGAGATCCAAATTCCAACACAATATTCACTTGCAAATTGACTCAAAGCTTCTGTTATTTGGTAGGAGCTATTGAAAGTTCAGTGGTTGGGGTTCTCACCTGTCCCATCATGGGATGAAAATTGCATGGCCTTTGATTGTCAGCGGTCTATCTCCAAGACATCCATAAAAGCTAGAGAACCTTAAAATACCTGACAGAGTGAGCTGACTGCACAATGCCCCATAAAGGAACAAGCAGTTCAGCTGTCTGTGTCACAATTGGAAAGGCTGCACAATAGAAGTAATACAAGCATATGACACTCTTGCTGAGGATCTACTTGCCAGCTACTTGCCAACCGCTA
>Ga0153934_1000222_pt1 | contig 16941 bp, 17 predicted proteins | sample TSNJ018MetaG_FD_104708 | JGI IMG/M metagenome (GOLD analysis project Ga0153934, IMG submission 104708) | Attine ant fungus gardens microbial communities from New Jersey, USA - TSNJ018 MetaG | ecosystem: Host-associated > Fungi > Mycelium > Unclassified | place: USA: New Jersey, Wharton State...
AGAGTCTGTAGCGAGTTCAATGAACCAAAAGGCTGGAGATGAGGAAGCAGATGTACATCTCCGTCTCTCGTTACACCTGAACGGGACAGGAGCCGTCGCACCCACAGGGGAGGTCGCCAAGTTGGTGCAGTGGGTCCATTCTCACTGATAAACCTCCCTTCTTCCATAGACTCTCCACGGAAATCCCTCTTTCCTCGCATGGGCCGAAGAAGACTCATCTTCAGCTGCCGTCTTAGCGGGTATATCATGATAAATAAGACGAAAACCACGACCATCCAAATTAGTATCAGCACTGGTGAGAACCCCAGAGAATCACGGGTTAATGAAGAAGGTAAATGAGACGCCAGTTTGTCTTCGATGTCGTCCATTGATATCGAAAAGAATGGTGGTCGAATAGGCTTCAATACACCACTATAGTCCTCAATATCGTCAACAGGATCGACAATCAATTTATCGCTCTGTTTTATTGGAGGTACTTCTTTGCTTGCCTCCAGAACCATTTTACCCAACGTCCAACTAATAGCAGTATCGTTGACTATATCCACAGACTGAAACGTCGGCGGCCTTCCCAAGCCCTTCTGCTGTGCTTGTTCAGCCACCTGAGCGCCTCCAGTCGTGTCATTTCCTTCTGGATCCACTATCCGGGGCATCCCAAGCCCCTCATGAAGCACATTAACAATCCATGCTGCCTTGAAACATTGCATCTGCAACCTGGGTGTTTCCACTTTTGGTCCCCAGAGATCAATCCCGACTACCTTTCCGTCCTTCATGACCTCGCCGTCCCCTCCTAGTTGATGTTTTTTCCGTGATTCCTCGTGTTGTTTCTCGATTCCCGTCCAGTGGCGTCCACAGAATTCCACAGCTGCACGCTCGTATTGTACAAAGTCATATGCACCCCCTAAGCCAAAAATGTGTTCCGAGGAATACCAGTATTCTGACACGCCAATGAAGTGAGATACAGAGAAGTCGATTGGGGGCACATAGATGCCATTCATCGGACAAGGTAAATTTGGGCATGGCGAATCCTTGTTGAGTAATGGTGCCGTTTTGCGTACGCACTGCTCAAAAGAACCGGTTCCCGTTAATGTATGGGGTTTCGTGGCAGTACCGGCAATCTGGGCTGTGCTTTCAGTAAGTTTTAAGCCCTTTGGTAGACAAGGATCCAAAATCGCGGCGGTAGCACGGGTTTCTTCAAACTCCTGAATCATCTTCTTCACATACCTTTCTCGAGCCTGATTCGTCCCGTATCCCAACCATGTTGTCACGAACACCTTGTGTCGAATTTCTTCCCCACTCAACAATCTTAATCGAACATCTACCAAACCTTTTCCTTTCACGTTGTTTTCGTGTTCGGCACTAGGCTCGAATGCAATTTGCGTTGATGCACCTCCCATATCTAAAAACCCATAAGTCGTCCTCAGAAAATCGGTCTCCTTCTCCTGCTCCTTGCCGTTACTGGACGACTTGTTCTTGAACCCATCCATAAGATAGTTCACTGCAATCCACCCAAATAGTCCCTCCTCTTCTCCCGTGATGATTCGTACGCTGCTTCCGCAAGGACCCAGGGTCTCTGACGGATCATCAACTTTGAAGTTGAAGGAACGTAGGTAGCGGCATGTATGTGTCAGGATGGCTGCCTGTTCTTCCGGCCCAAGTAATCGCATACCTGCGGTAGCCAAGAGAGATATAGCCGTCGATGAGTGCAGGGACGGAGGTATCTCCTCCACAGCATGTAATATTAACGGCTTTAGATACGCTCCGACAGCGACTGGATTCGAAGCCAGTGAGGACAATCCTAGTATATGTTCCAGACATAGACGAGGAGTAGGTTCAAAGTGGTGGAATCGACTAACCTGGTTCAACTTTATATACCCATCCCTTATCATCTTTAGAGCCCTTCTCCACCTTTGGTAGCGTATTTCTTTCCTTCAAAAGGTCTATGGTCTTTGGGTCTCGCCAGCTATAGATTTGTAGACGAGAGCCAGAAGATCCAGCGTCTATCACGATGCCAAAATGTCGTCCTGCAAGCCATGGATCATCCAAAGCCGGTGCCATTCACCGAGATTGGTCCCAATGTTTGTTGAGACTTGAGGGCAGAAAGGACTAGGTTCTATGTTCTATGGTGTTCAAGCAAGTTCTTGGAGCTGCAGTAGATCAGAGATGAAAGTAACCAGTGTATCGCCTTCAACAACCTGTGCGTATGTGTTTTGGGGCTTTGTACAGAATAGCAGGACCACAACAAGCACCAGAGACAATACTTCAATGAAGATCAAAAGGTATTTATATAGATGATGAAATAAAGTATCCTGTCATAAAGCATGTGGTGCAACCATGTTACAGGATTGGTTGCAAGTAGTTTTTGGCGGGACAATACAACTGTACAGTTTATTGTTTAAAAAACATTTCAGTTTTAGAAATATACCAGTGATATTAAATACTTTTACAGTAATGTTTACGGCTATTTCAAGTTGGTCATACAGGACACACGATATACATACGACACTACTCTTTGTAACATCCAATCACACCTCCTACTCTGCCACTCCTTGTCTTTCTCAGTGTTTTATCGCTAGTTGGCTCCTTTGCTGATCTGTTCTTGGTAAGACTTGCCTCCATCATCTTCCTCAACCTCATAATGTCCATAACCCAGTCAGTCTCTCCCAGTAGTTCCTCTCCGCGACAATGAAGCCTCTCTTCTTCTTTGACATTATCCCACATCACTTCAACCGACTTCCTCTCACCTAACCGCCAGAGGAGAATTTGATTGAAAGCCTCCGGTATTAGTACATCAAGGCAGTATTGTACTTTGTCAAGTGGGGAGAGGTTTTCATAATCAGGAGACCCACGTTGACGCGGCCGGGCTTTCTGAGAAGACTGATCATCTTCTCGAGCGGTCCGTGGTATGGGTGAAGGCGGAAAAGGTGAATTGGACTCCCTTCTTGTGTATTCTATCTCAGGTGGATTCCTGGCCTACTGTTCTTTCAGCGGATGATGGGGTCCAACAGAGCATACACACCTCAGCTGCTTGAAGCTCTTCAATTACCGACTCTCCCACTTTAGCTGTTACGTCCTTACAGGAAACTATTTGACGAGATTCAACGATTCAAGAGCAAAACTAACCTGCGCTTGGATGGCTGGATGGGGATCCACAACTTGACAAGGCGACTTTGAAGAGGCTGCCCCCGAAACATGTCCTGCTATTGTCAACTCATCTACTTCCAACTTTGTGCCCTCGTTGTGTACATTGTTTCTAGGATATCGATTTTCAATGTGAGTTTGTTCAGTTTGACCTTCGATAAAATTCGGCCCACGCACACCCAAACACCACTTCTCGATGAGAGGTAAGAAAGCATCTGCATTCTGTGCATCAACGGCACCCCTCATTCCACCCTCATCTTTGAGTTTCTGCCGCGTGATCCCCCCTTTAATATACATGTTGCGCCTCCGTAGGGCCCACGTGGCCTTTCCAGTCATAATAGCCTTGAGGATAGGAAACACATATGGAAGCTGATGGTGAAGAGGAAGGTCACAGAAATCCGGACCTGAGAGTATGGGGGGAATTTCGACCATGACAGGAGACAGGGAACGAGAACGAGAACTATTGCTAATGATGTTCTTTAGTGGTACCCCTTCGTCGAGGTCGTTGACTACGTCAACATGGCTGGATTCAAATTCCCCTATCTATGAACGCACCGATCATCAATTTTGGTCAGGAATGACTGCCAATGGGAACGACTACTCACAATGCAAGTTCTAAATTCGTCCTGCGAGGTGGTATAAAACTGATCCCTGGATATATACTTTTCCTTCCTATCCAAGTACATGACGCGAAACATTTCCTTCTGCTTTCCTTTTCCAGTCGAAGACCGCTTGACTTCTAGTATTCTGGCGGGCCAATAAGCAGTTTCTACAGCCTTGACCTTAGCTAGGCACAAATCGCCTATGGATACGGGGTTTAATTCCAAGTCGTAATCATCATTGAGATATGAGAGGTCGAATTGGTCAAAGATATTCGTTGGAGTCGTAGAATTATTATCCATAAGTCCACGACCTGATGAAAGAGAAGACACCATGGTGGATAATGATCTTGGCGAAGGTGGAACACTGCTAGCCTGAGAGGATTTCCTCCGTGATTTGGATCGGCGCTCATGAGTCGATTCCTGGGGTTTACCCTTGCTCGAAGAAGCATCTCGATGTGACAGAACTGTTCCAATGTCAGGCAGATCATCGCTGTCCTCATCGAGGCTTGATGCTTCTATCACCTGTGACCTTAGTCGACTCGTTTGCTTGCCTTCTGAGGCTCGAAGGGTGCTGATGGACTGCAGAGGAAATTTAGCTAGAGGCAGTGTATAGGGCTTGGTTCCCGACTGACCAAAGCTGCTGGTGTCAAATTCTCATTTCCACCTGGAATACCGACCACATTATGTACAGCTCCACGCTGTCGTTTCCGTTGTACTTGCGTTTTGATAGTGGATGCTCGTCTTCGCCTCTTGACGCTCGTATCAGCGAATACGACATTCACCGCCTGTGGAATTCTTCTCCGGTGTGCTTTGATTTTAGCTGATTTACTTCTTCGCGGTGTACGATGATAGTCCTCATTCTTGTTCCCAGACCTCCTGCTCTCATCCGAGGAACTTTCGACAAGATTTGCGCTGGCTCTAATGGCTGCCTGGCGCCTTTGTGGCTCTACGTCCTCCATAGGCGTGAGATGGGTGAACTGCGTTATGAGGAAAGGTTAATATGTGATGTGTCACGGGGATGCATTCACCGATCAGAGACGTGTCTGTCGTCATGAATCCATATTGAAAGACTGCCCAGACTAGTGCTCCGGGAAGATATTACTATTCAACGACTCCATTACTACTATGGATTTCACAGCGCACATAGTACTCTAACAGTCTCAAGAGAACGTTTCATTTATTTCAGGAGTTTTCTCTTGAAGATCTTGATGTTAAAGGGACTGGTCACATCTCTTTACGCCCGAATGGTAACTATGCGATGATAGTCACTATTTCTGGTATGCCGTATACATGTCCTAGTGCTTTACCTGAGGACATCCCCAAATCTTGAAAGAAGTGCCCTTCAATCCATTCTTTCCTGGCTGATAGTCGAATTCATTGAAGACTTCTGATGTTTCAATCCCGTCCTATTCAGACGATTCGGCGTCTTGTTTCATGCCAGCATACCTAACAATCATTTCTTTGACTGTAGTTCCTATCTTGCAGACTTCATTTGGTCATACAGTTAGACATCCTGAAGTTTGACCACTCGAGTACCAGTTTTATCGGCCCTTTTTCTTGTCTAGCATTAGAGACGCTCGAAGTGTTTAACCTCGGCGGAGGGACTCCTTGGGTCCGAACAGATCTTCCAGCAACTTCAGAAATTTCAATATATCGCGACTGAAGTCCTAACAGAGTTGAGAGTTGATGGTCGTAGTAAAACCCCTCCCTTGTTGGAGATCAACTTTTCCGCAGTGAAGTAGATAACGACATTGCCGATCTCAATCATAGTCAACAAGAATAAAGCCTGCTTACCAGCCTCTTGCTATAACGCTTCGTGGCCAGTTACTTGAAAAAGTCAAGTCATGATTTATGGAGGATTGCAACTTGACACTGGTCAGTAGTAGAACGCTTGAGATTGAGGTCAAATCGGGTGCTAACCCACCGTGACGAAGGTCGTAGCGATTTAATTTTAACAATATCTGACAATGGAATACAACACTTAGGCAAAACCACTACAAAAAGTGATAAATTTAACACAGCATTGTCATCCTGTGTCGAACAAAGGAAGCTGGAAAATCCCGAGCGAAAAGTGGCAAGGTATTCAGTGAAGAGATCATAAATTTGACATAACTGGCGCGTAGCTCGTCGACTAGAAGTGACCGGCGGAGATCAAACGTAGATTTAATACGGGAAAACAATGTGATTATTTGACAGATAGGGATACAATTCGTCAATTTTGTCTGGGTCATTGTTTGACATCGGGCTTGGGAGTATATCATCAAATCCATCATGATGATGATTTCTGGTCGGTTCTTTTCGTGCCAGCGTCCTCCGCCAACTTCCTGAGCATTTGGCTCAGATCAACTAGTCTGCTGTCGGTATCTACTCAGTCGAGCCTCAGCCGTTCGTTATCACCAGTAGAATGTCGCCTCTGCAACTTGTTCCGAGGCCCGATCTTTTTGAAATTGAAAATCCTCTGAAAAAATGGTTTCTTCGGGCTCTGTCCAGGACTTTTCGTAGTAGACGTCGCTGTATGGATCGACTGACCTGGGCTTGGTGCCTAACAGGCCGATGCTCAGTGCACAAGTAACAAGTAAAGTAAACGAAAACGACATACAACCATATGCACTTTTTGACCAGGTGTAGGAAGAACATAATAAGTACTTTGAGAGCCGACACTCTCGGTATCGGGTTTTTGACCATCATCCGATCTCAAAACTCTGTGCACTCTTCCAGACGAGCGCGTCTTCCTCCTGTATTCGACATCACCCGGAGGCATGACTGCCCGATGGGAACCACTCTGGACAGGGACGGGAGCCGAATGACTGTAAATCATCCCATTCGGGCCTTGGAGTGGTGGGGGATGATACAAAATGGCAGAAGGAGGATAAGGTGGAGCATAACCATGTTGAGGTACATAAACAGTTGCGGGTGACATTCTGTGATTCGAAAGCCCATGAGAGTGCTTCGTGGAACTACCGGATGAGTGGGTGTGAAGCCCATGCCAGGGAGTTGGACGCTCCTGGGCATTGATTTGTGGTGCAGCATCAAAATGGCGAGATGACGGGGGTGGGTACACAATTGGCCTAGACAGTGGATCATCTCCTTCATAAACGCGGTTGGGCCGGGTCTGAGAGAGTGACTCCGAATGGTAGTGATGAGGTCTTTGGCGATGCGAAGATACAGAATGAGGTGGTAGTTGATTAGGAACAGGTGCCTGCGAAGGAAGGATGCGAATTTCTTCTGGTGAATCCGCACTAGTGCCAAAAGGTTCATGGTGAGATGTATATCCATGGCTATGTTGATGAGAAGAATGGACGGTGACGGAGGATGTTTGACGTGGGTGCGATCGACTGGAAGCATTCGTGTGAGAACGTTGGCGATATGGAGGCTCAGATGGAGGATTACGAGAGTCGCGCTCATGTTTCCGCAGGGAAGGGGTCACATGCGGAATAGGGATATCTGGTCGGCCATCGGGATACCTTAGAACCATCTTTGGCGGTAGTGAATGTGAACTGCCTGCATCAGAGGGAGACGAGGAGGGTATGAAACCCTCAATTTCCATTGGAGGTACTGAAGGCGAGTAAAACCCATCTCGGTCAAAGGAATGCGTTTGGACCCAACGGGCACAGCGTTCACGGGCAGTCAGGTACTCTTCGTAAACTTCGGGTGACGCTGTGTATTCCGTCATACTCGAATCTAAGCCGTTTTTGCAGTCTTTTACTGATGCCTGAGAAGCAAGATGAACCCAGGAAAGAGACCAAAAGAACTATTCTGAGGACATTGATAGCTTTATAGTGACAGAGTTGCCAAGTTCACAAAGCCGGAGTTGTTATGGGGTTTAGCCTTCTCTGGAAGAAGAATTGACCAAAGAAGGCACATCTGGCCGGAAATCTGTAAGAATAAAAAGGTCGCCTAAATCATACTTTAGCAAGATCAGAACGTGGACAGCCTCGAGGCCTGCCCTGGAAGTCATCACCAACTCCTAGTACGCAACCAAGATTATCAGGCCTGGTTTGGTCTACCCCCTTCCTCTACCCATAGACTTTGTAATTTTGGATCTACGTCGTTACCAGGGATAGAGCGCAAGACCATGGTGTATCAGACAAGGATAGGAACAGCGCTGTGGATGCTGTCAAAGATCCTTTTCTTTAATGATGAGATGAGCACGCACAGCATTCCCCTTCTTGTAGCGTCGAACAAGAAAATGACCCCTTTGAGATGAGTTCCAGTGCAACTCTTTGTTTGCAGTCAGTGTTATTTATGTACATGATACCCACTGTGTGCATCAGATCAGAAATACGCTGCGACTCAGAATCACGGGCACGGGAGATACTTCTTCTGGCTAACTAACTTACTGAATAGGCATTTCATAAAATGGGCTACGGAACAATCACTTTGACTTTTTTTCTCTCCTTTTTTTTAGGCTCGGCACTAAGCGGCCCTCTGTCCGGCCGAATATCGCCAATGACACACTCACAGATTGCTGGAAAAAAAACTGGAGAGAAGCGGCCTGATGACACCTGATCAACTCGCCTTTTCCATGTTGTTGGAGAGAAGGTAACATGGCTTCGAGGCTTACAAATGTTCAAACATGGTGAAATGAATGCAAGAAACTTACTCCATCGATTCTATTCGCTAGAACCCAAGAAAAAATTGTATGCCCCACTTCACATAACTTCTCGGACGCGTGGAGATCGCAGCTGTCAGCAGAGGCAACAAAGGTCAGAGTGACAGCCCTGCCCAAGGGGGCACAGGGATCTAGTTCTATAGATAAACTTGGGCGATGAGATAGAACTCTATCACATTGAACAGTCCATGGAGTACTCATTTATCTCTTTGAAGGATAAGATATGAAAACTGCATTGCACCGCAGCCCGTCCTTCTATATGCCTGTCCCCGAGGCAAGAGGAAATTTGTAGCACTATCTGACCGGTATCTAATCTTTGGGTCAAGGGGTTGTGTACCTCGGACTTGACTTGGCGCACATAGCATCACCGCGGCAAACGAGCGTTTTTCGTAAAAAAGAGGAAAACCAGTGTACATTTAAAAATGACTTCTCAAAATGACTTCTCATGAGAAAGTAATCAAATCTTTACTCGGCGGCTTGGCAACCCACTCCCTCCCATTTTTTTTTGACTGTGACTTCAAGAGTCCGAAATCACTGCTTTCCCGTCAGAAGATTGAGTGTGTGTGCAAACAGTGTCCACAATAAAACATGATGAGATTTGATTCGTCTGATTGTTTTTATTTCGCACTACAAACGGGGAGCAAGTAATAGCAGACGGCATCTTGCGCAATAACACCTCAATCAAAGATACAGTTCAAGAAATTTTCAAATTTTGATTACCGCAAAATCGACCCTCTTCTCAAGTCTGGCCAGAAATCAAGGACTTGTCAACTTATCGCAATTTTTATTTATTTTCCCTTATCATTTGTATAATGTTTGGTTTTGATATCTTGTGAACATTAACGTTGTTTTCCTCGTACCTACTCAATAGCACCTCTCAGCTCTGTGTTTCCAGGAACTAAGACATCATCTTCTACAGACTCAGCAAATCATCATCAGAACAACTACTAAATTTTATTGCTGCTTTCAAAGGACCAGTCAGGTGCGAGTTGTTTGGCCTCTAACCAACTGAGAGGGGAGGAGGAAAATAGTATTCATGATTTCAAGAGCTAAAAACGACTCAGGTTTCCATCAAAACGTGATGAACGTAGGCACAAAAATTCGAACTTGTGACAATATATCACAAGTAACCGGACAGGTCCTCGAGTTGTAGTGTAGCATTATAAGATGCCATCACAGACTATATAAGAATAGAACTACTATAAACATGTATGCAACCCTTTATCTTGACCCTAATTAGAGTGTACGCAATAGCCAGCCACTAAGGTAAGCACAGAGTGTTCCCCACTGCGTCTGCAGATGGGCTGCTCATAAAATTTCAATTTGACATTCAGCTTTGTGAGAGAGAGAAAATGAGCTATATATAATCAAAGTCCTACCGAACACCACATAATAAATTGATTTTTAAACAAAACTCTTACTGGATATGGATCCCACATGATAGACAAAAAAAAACATCAAATCAACACCAAAGCAAGGCAAGGCGAACAAAGGGCAACACCCCCCCCAAACCTATGGATGTTCACAGAGAAATGGATTTATGCACAGATGGAGTGAACTGAGGGTGTAATCTCCAGGACACACAGGCGCCTCCATCAGAACATTGAAACCTCAACAATTGACAAAGCAAAACAAAAAATGAAAAAAACCTAAAACCTGAATCAAAAATCGTTGCAAAGTCTCGAAAACCGCAAACAAACGAACAATCAGTAGGGTTCTCTCTTCACTTTTACACTGTACAAATGTACGATGTAAAGAAAAATTTTTTAAAAAAATCCCCATACCCACATGAGAGAGAGAAACCAAACTCCAGATTCCGTCTCAAGTCTCACTGTTAAAAAAAAAAAAAAGAGAAAAAATGAACCCATTTCTCCCCCTTTCAAATTCATTATTGACATCTATCACATTCACATTCACATTCACATTCACATTCACATTCATCCCACATCACACAACAAGAGAGAGAAATCTCCTTTCTCTTTTCTACTCACACATAGATACGAAAAAAAAAACCCCAATCCCCAACCATCCTTCTAATTCCTCCTCCGCTTCACCTGCCCCTGCCCATACCCATACCCATAACTCATCGATTTCACAATCCTATGCCTCGTCGGCGTCTCTTGCAAAACAGGTAACACAGGTACAGGTACAGGTATACCTTCATACTGTAGTGGCGGCTGCTGTAGTAGCTGGAGCTGCGTCTGCGTCTGTTTCCGCATTCCCATTCCCATTGTCGACGATCCACTCCCCAAAGACGACTCTCCAGCAAACTCTACAAACTCTCTGTCTCCCTCACCTCCTTCTCCTTCTCCTTCGCCTTTGTCTCTTCTGCGTAAAGGAGGAGCAGCAGGAGCCATAGACCGTATCAATGTCGACGGCTCACAACACACCTCTCCTCCACCTTCTACCCCTGTCAACGTCGGACCACTCGAACCACGACCCTCCAAAACACCCCACCTCGCCATACTACCACCACCACCAGATCCCTCTCCATTCCTCTCACTCTCCTCGTCTTCTCCATCTCCATCTCCATCTCCATCTCCATCCCCATCCCCATCCCTAGCACCACCACCACCACCAACAGCAGCAGCACCGCGACTCTCCTCTCTCTCAGCCCGCTCCTCCAACTCTCTCAAAAACCGTGGTCGCTCACACGCATAATCATCACCACCACCAGGAAACACATCATCTAGCGCAAGACGCACTAAATGCCGATCATCACGATGTCGTCTCGTCATCATCATCGACGTCGACGTCGACGACGTTGACGCACCCAACACAGGCGCAGAAGAACAAGACCCAGGTCTCGCTCGCGCACGTTCACGTTCACGTTCATACTCCATTGCATTATCACCACCACTCGGCACACCACACTGTTTCTCTCTCAAATTCAAATGCCGCGACGGCGTTTGCGGCTGCGCATGAGAGTGGTGGTGGTGGTGATGGTGGTGATGATGATGATACGAATGAGGAAGTGGATGAGTCGGTCGATCTGGAACAGCCACCAACCTCCCAGCCACCTCCACTTCTGAATGTTCCGAATCGGAAGGAACGAGCTCCATACCATCGAAATTATCATCCACGTCTGGGTATCCCTCGATGTTGTGATCTAATTCCATCATTTCACTTTGTGACCCCATACGGCCGGCATGAGCAGCCGTGGGGCATCCCTTTCCCGCCCGTGGATCATACATCGTACTCCGCTTCTCTCTTAACCTGGCAAGATCGACAGGCACGCAAGCGTCCACGACCATTCCATCTTGTTCCTCTCCATCACGCTCCCTCGCGTCCATATCTCCACTTTCACCCCGGTGCTCATCCCCCATCCCATTATTCCTCGCACCCTCACCCTCACCCTCCTCATCCTCCTCATACTCGCTCCAACTATCATCATCATAAACCCCACTGGCAGGTTCACCGACCCACCCTCCATCACACTCCTTCCCAAAATCCCACACATCCAAAACCGTGCTGTCATTCCTGTTGCTCGCAGAAACACACCACCTGCCCTCAAACACCACCTGCCAAACACCCGTAATCCCAGTCAGCAGATCCCTGACCACAGTGCCATCCTTGACATTCCACATCTTCAAGTTTCCGTCTGAACCAGACAAAACTTTGAATTCATCGTGCTGGAAACATGTTATGGCACCTGTATGGGCAGCGAGGGTATGTTTGAGTTCGCCCGTAGACGGGTCCCAGATTCGCAAAGTAGAGTCGGCGGCGGCACTGACGAGGTAGGAAGGGGAGAGACCGAGGAGACCAACGAGGGAAGTGTGACCTGTCAGCGTATGGAGGCAGGTTCCATTGAGGAGAGACCAGATGCGGACGGTGCCGTCCATGGAGCCTGAACAGGCTTGCTTACGATTGACGTCGAGAACGACACTGTAAACTCGAAGGGGGTCAGAATGGAAAGGAAAAGCAAATAAAAAAAACCTTTTTGGGTGTGGCCGACGAGAAGCCATTTCTGTTCGCCGGTGATGATATCCCATATGCGGACGGTACAATCGTAGCTGCCAGAAACGAGGGTTCGACCTCGTGCGGCTAAAGCTCGTACAGCATGGTCGTGGCCTGGGAGGTGGAGGCAATGGTAAGGATTGTCCTCGCCGTCCTGCAAAGTAGAGGTGAGTGTGGTGGACAAGGGTGGGAGTAGAAAACACACTGAATCACCGTCCTCGGTTCCAAAGTATTTAAACTCGGGTTCTGTAGGTTTGGGCAACTTCCAGACTCTGAGGGAATGGTCTCTACTGCCGGTGACAATGAGGGGACGTTTGGGCCATCTCTCCTGGACGATGTGGCCGTCGGCAGTAGGGAGATCGAGGAACTCTGGTTTTACGATAGCGAGGCACCTGACGGTGCTGGTGTGGCCACCAAAGACATGGGTGCACCTGCCATTGTTCAAGTCCCATATTCTAACAGTACGATCAGTGGAGCCAGAGACGAGGGTGTCGTGAAAAGCGGCGAGAGCCCAAACGCCGCCTTCGTGGCCCTGGAGAGAACGAACAAGATCACCGGTAAAGGGAGAGTAGATGTGGATGGACTGATCGTCGGAGGCGGAGATGATGCGATTATGGGAGAAGAGGAGGCAGGTGACGACGGAGGAGCCGTGAGCGGAAAAGCTGATGTGTTTCGGGGCGTCATTGTGGGCCCAGCGGACGCGGGTGAGATGGCGGGACTTGAAGAGGAGTTTGTAGGGGTGAGGAAGGGGGAGAGGGAGGGACGAAGGGGGGCGAGCATCGATGGCACGAGCAAAGGCGAGTTCTGAGCCGGCGCCGAACCAAGTGTGAGAGTCCCTGAGGAGGCTGCGCCAGAGAAACGCATCAGAGTCGATGATGGAGCGCCAGGCTCTGGAAACTCTAGAGGCGCGTGCGAGGGTGGGGAAGGGGAGAAAGGCGAGGATATGGGAGACGAGTTCTGGGGGAAGAAGGGTGAGGAAATCGCGGGCAAGGGTAGGTGTGAGGACGGAGTGGAGGGTGCGGAGGACGGGGAGAGGGGAGTGGCGGAGGAGGGTGAGAAGGAAATGGGACTGGAGCTGGGGGGGAAGACTTGAGAAATGGTGGAGGAGGGAGGGGAGAGCGAGGAGAGTAGTGAGAGAGAGGTCAGGCTGGAAAGGGGGAGGAGATGGGGCGCCACTGGGAGGTGCAGAGGGCCAGACACGGTCAGGAGGAGGAGAGCCATGGGGAGAAGGGAGAGGAGAAGGGGGAGCTGCAGCGTTGGGGGTGCTGCGGGGTTTTTTTCTTGCGCCGTCGACGGAGGGGTCGTCGGCGAGAGAACGTTTGCGACCGAAGCGCTCGACCGCCTCTGAGAGACCGACGAGGGGGGAGCTGTCGGAGAGGTCTTCGCGTTTGAGCATGCGCCAGCCAGATCCAGCGGCGAGGTCGAGCTCCTCGTGCATCTGGGAGCCCTGGGCGTCGCCGTCGCGAAAGGTGGCACGGTGGCCGCTGGGAAAGACGAGGGGGAAGGAGCGCAGAGAGGGCGGCAGCTGGGCATGAAGGAGGGGATAATGGTTTGGGTCGTCGGGGAGGACGGGCGGGGGCAGAGGGGGCAGCGCGATGGGCTGGTAGGTGGTCGTCGTCGTCGTCGTCGTGGTGACACTGTAAAACGTCAGATTTGTCGCGGAATAACAGAAAACATACGTGGTCGTGTTCACCGAGGGCTGGAGGACCAAGACGGGGGACGACATGGCGGGCATGTCCAAGATTGGGATTATCGGCATTGCTCGGCGATCAGCGGAGATTCGGCATTTAACAGCATTGTCGGCGGAGAGCGAGAAAGCGACATGGAATACAACAAGTACTATGGCCAGTATGCCCAGCACCTCCCCCACCTCGCTGCCTACTCCTCCCCCTCCTCCCATGCCTCAGACGAGCTCGCCACTCCTCCAGCAGACCACAAACCCGCAAAGAAACCCCGCACAGACGACGATGCGGAGTCCAAGCCAAAGCCCACACGCGGCTCCAGGTCTCTCCTTTCTCTCTCTCTCCCGCTCTCGCTCACACCGTCCAGGGCATGCACCGTCTGCAGACGCCTCAAGATGAAGTGCGTCGGCGCAGAGCAGGGCCCTCCCTGCAAGCGCTGTCTCGCCAGCAACCACGAATGCGTCTTCGAAGAGTCCAACCGCGGAAAGCGCTCTTCAAAGTATCCCTCTCCAATCCTGGTCTGACCCTCTCGCAGGAAACACGAAATCCTCACCCGCTCTCTCCGAAAAATGGAAAAAACAATCGACACCGTCCTCCGCTCCATCGGAAACCCAAGCCTCGCCTCGGGCATGATCTCTCGCTCCCCCTCCCCTGCAGATCCCAGCGCCCAAAACACCACCCACGCCCTCCTCGCCCACTCCTCCTCCTCCTCCCCCTCCCCCTCCGCCTCTGCCTTCCCACACCCCTCTTCCCCAAAGCTCCACTCTCTCCCTGACAATGCCCTCAACCCTCTCGGTCTCCTCGCAGAAGCCTCCCTTGCCAATCGCCGCGCACATGTCAACCCCCCTTCCATCGCCACTGCCCAAAACGGCCTCTCCCTCGGCGTCGCCAGCGACAACTATTTCAAACCAGGCCCCATGACCATCTTGCCCTTGAGGAGGCTCTACATCGAAAGACAGGTCCAACCAGAGATGCTATCCTTTGTCTCCACAGACGAGGTCGTCGCCTTGTTCGATATGTCAGTCCTCTCCTCTCTCCACTCCTTGCTCTCATTTCACTTTTCCAGCTTTTTCAATCACATCAACGTAATTCTATTCTTGTCATTACAGAATCTCTCTCATCCATCCTATAGATGCACTGCAGTCTCTTCCACAGATCCTTTCACACCCCCGCCCTCGTCTGCTCTCGCTCTCCCTTCCTTCTCACAACCAGTGTGTCTCTTGTCTTTTTTGCTTTCCTTCGCTTATCCTCGCAGTATGTTCAATCGCCAGCAAATTCTACACCCCCAACCCAGAGCTCCATCCCCGCCTCACAGAACTCGCCAAGAAACTCGCTTTCAGCGTTCCCGCAAAGGGCTACAAGAGCGTCGAAATCGTCCAAGCCTATCTCTTGTTGAGTTTGTGGGGCTGTGGTGCCGTCGAGCGCTATGAACAAGACAAAACATGGCTGTTGCTAGGCATGGCCATAAGGTGCTGTCTATCCAACCCCGGGTATCGACCCCACTCACTTCTTTTCCACAGAATGGCGACAGATCTCAACCTCCACCGTAAATCCGCCATGACAAGTCCAGATACCGCCGAAGGCAAAGCCCGTGATATCGAAGTCCACAATCGCAAACGGACCTGGATATTGTGTTTCTGTTTGGATAGAAGTTTTAGCGCCCAGATGGGAAAACCCCATACCATCCAGGAGGAGTCTGTGATTTTTTCTCTATATTTATCCCTCTCTGATGTCTCTGAATAGCTTCATCATTCGTCATGCGGAGCAGTGGTGTCGAGCGCCCACTGCCGTCCCTTCCGATGCCTCAATATGTGCATATGTGGTAGGCAGGGCTGTTCATCTCGGACACCCACCCCATAGTTGACCCCATTCACAGGATCTTCAACGTATCCTCTCGCGATGTCTTGATTTCCTCTACAGTGGCATGGATTCCGCCTCGGGTTTACAGATCCACTGCGACTATCTGCTCGTTATCAAGTCGTTTGAGGGCCAGCTCCTCGCTTGGCGAGAAAAGTGGTATCAATCAAGTACTTGGGAAGGCACGACCTCTCTCTCTTGTCACCTGTCGTCGTCTCACTGCTTGTCAGGCGAAACCTCCACCGTCATGACTTACAAGCAGTGCATAGCGACTTTTTATTTCAACTACGCGAGTCTAGTGCTTAACTCGTTTGGGCTGCAAAATGCATTGGAACATGTGCCTACGAATATTGGGCATTTCTTTGGCAAGGTTCATTCGAGTGCGATGGCGTGTGCTTTGTTGGTCCGGGATCATTTGGGACCTAGTGGATATATGAAGTATTCGCCTGATTCGCATTTTGTGCAGAGTTCGTATGCAGTTTTGAGTTTGCTCAAGGTAAATGTTTTGTTTGTGAGTTGACGGGGTCTCATGTGTTGTAAGCTTGTTCGGCCGGAATTTCAAGCCTTTCTTGAAGACGAGCAGAGTATTCTTACGCTTGTCAAGGATGTTGCGGATGTTTTGGAGAATATTGCGGCGAATTCGACGCATACGCCTGCTCTGTATGCTGCGTTTCTTCGTGCGCTTATATCAGCCAAGTTGGCGCCTCAGCAGCAGCAGCAGCGTTTGGTGGATAGCAGACTGAAGCAGGATCAAGGGAATGATTCGGGTGCGACGTTGGGTTTGTACGAATCACCATCGACAGTGGATGTGGGTTCTTCTTCGACCGGTGTTGTCGTGCGGCATCCGACTACGTCGATTTCACCGTCGAGGCTGGACGACGGCTCACATAGTATGCCACTTCCAGCCCCACCCCCACCGGCTGCTGTTGTTGAGGAGCCAGGGAGTGGGTATTTCCAGCATGCGTATTATATGAATGAGTTTCAGTTTGAGAGTGAGATGGGGCCTGCGACGGATATTACGACGTTTCCGCCTACGATGGCTGTACCTTCGCAGCCGCCGCATTCTGGAGAGGAGGGAGGGGAAGGAGGAGGA
>Ga0153934_1000227_pt1 | contig 16810 bp, 14 predicted proteins | sample TSNJ018MetaG_FD_104708 | JGI IMG/M metagenome (GOLD analysis project Ga0153934, IMG submission 104708) | Attine ant fungus gardens microbial communities from New Jersey, USA - TSNJ018 MetaG | ecosystem: Host-associated > Fungi > Mycelium > Unclassified | place: USA: New Jersey, Wharton State...
ACCGCAACGGAAACAGACACAACAACAATTACAACATCAACCACAATTTCAACATCAGCTCCTACTGTGTCCGCCGCTCCTGCGTCATCTTTACTTCATCCAATTCGAAGCGCAGCGAAGTGTCTTGATGTTCGTGGTGCCATTTTCCAGGATGGAACACCTGTTCAAATGTGTGCATCCTCTATGACGATACTTTCTGCGAGGCTCATATCACTTATTATATAGTTTCGACTGCAATGGTACCCCCGCTCAGAATTGGGAGATCGTTCCGGGCCGAGGCCATGTCCAACTTGCTGGGACAGATTTCTGTCTCGATGCTGGCTCAAAACCTGCAAATGGCGTTGGAATGAAAATTTGGCAGTGTTTCGATAACCTTCCAGCTCAGGATTGGTTTTACACTGACGATAAAAGAATCGCTCTGACCAACCAAGGTACGACAGTGCATTTATTTCCCTTCACGGGATCTGACATGGTTTTCAAGGTTTCTGCCTCGATCTCACAGATGGTAACATCGCCAACTCCAATAAGGTACAGACCTGGAAATGTACCGACAACGATATCAATCAGGCTTGGGTCACTAGCAATTGACATTTGGATTTGGATGCGATTCCTATTACCTCAGATATGGACAAGAATTGCAGAACAAGTGTCGAGTAAAGCAATGGACAGTTGTATAGTAAATATCTCCTGGTTGATTTGCGGTACTCGAAGAATTTTTCTTCAATTATAAATATATTGTCATGTGTTCGAGCTATTGCAATCCACGAAGATTTGGGAACACATACAATGGAGCAAAAAAAACAAACGAGGACGATATATTACATTCAATGTTTTAATCAAAATCTCTGTGGCACAACACTCCTCCCCTTTGGTCGTGGAGGAGCTGAAGACAAAAATCTCATATCAACTGGCTTCATTCCGGTCTTGGTACATTTTCCAGCCGAAGTCCCTGTACTCGCATTCTTTTTCTGAGTCTGCAGAACGCTTTCAATCTTGCCATCATCCCGGCTTGGTGCTAGAAAGACTGGGATAGTCTTTCTTGTAACTCCCAACCGGCTTCCTAGACCACGATTAACCGTATTGGATGAATCACCAGCTCTGTAGAGAGATACTGGAGGAGAGGTTCTGTCGGCAATCATGATGTAATTAATATCCGAACCAAAACGTTGCAATACAGCGGCTTTGCCAGTCATCATACCACCGGAGCATTCTGATTCTGAATTCATTTCAATCATCGGATCGAGTTTTCGGTCATAGTGAGAGGAATAGCTCTGAGCTGAGTGCCATAGTGTGGCGCCTGAGCCATAATTCTCCGCCAGAAATACCGGGCTCTTATCCTTCCCGAAATTCCCATGCAATGAATCGTACTGTCGCTGCTTGAGTGTATGACTACGGGAACTTGACTGTATCTGCTCCACATCATAAGGCTCATCCTTCGTTACAGTTACTTGATTAAGAATCGAGCTATTCTTAGGTTTGACAGGCTTTCCCGGTTCATTGACAGCCTCGTCGAATTGACCCTGAGTCCGCGAACGATAAGAAAGTAGCGGAAGGTCTTCGGAGCATTCAGTTCCAGTCAGATACTCCTCGTCAGTACCAGAAGACCATGTGAGAAGTTTTCGTTCATAACTTGGCAGAACGCGTTCGATTTTACCGTCAGGAAATAATCTCATATTTCTATAACTTCGATGAGTTTGTGTTGTACCTGAGGTATGAGCCGAAATGACTGTATTCTCAGAAGAGAGGTTTTCAAGGCATGGAATACGGACAGTGGAAGAGGCCCGATATATGCTGCGGGAAGATACTTGTGGGATGGAGTCAGGAAAAGCCGGAGCCGCTGAAACTGGTGATTTAGATAAATCTTGCAAGTAATCATCAAAATCAAAAACGCAAGGATACGGAACGCCAGAGTCTAAAGGAGTAAATTGTTGATGGAAATTTTCGGATGGATGCATTTGGAATTGGAATCCCCATTCTGAAGTTGTAGCTAATCCCTTCTCATGAAAACGAGTCAAAATAGCCGTTTGAATGTCGGAAGAAAGCACAATGCCCATAGGAAAAGGAAAACCAACCACGTCGGTGGAGTGCCTGTAGTAACCGTTCTTTCCACTTGACTTGTCTTTTCCTATCTTACTAGAGAAAGGAACGACAGAGTTGGCGCCATTTTTGGAAAGAGAAGTGGACATAGTCGACAGTGGATAAGAGTGATGATGTCTCTTGAAAGTAGATGCAATTTTATCTGACTTTCCTCTTGGCCGATGGGAGACATCCATGAAGTTTCGGAAAGCAGGAAGAAAATCTTGTACGCTGTCTCGATGGATTGTAATTTTCTGTTTGATGGTCTCCTTTGTAGCTTCTTGCACAATCGTGTTAATTTTGTCAGCTGAGAGAGAAGCATCCTGCAGCAGATCCAGAAGGGAAGAAGACAATAACACTTTTGGCTTGCACACAGGTCGGGTAAGCCGGGGAAGATTGGGCTCGTCTGGTTCAAAATATCGTTCCAGAAACCGAGGAAGATTTGGTAAATTTGATCGGCACATTTTGTCTCGATTGCTGGCCTCATAGTCTGGTTTAATTTCACGACTGGAACAGGATAGTTCATCGATCCAGCTACTTTCCAGTGTTCCACATTTACTTTCGAAGCCTGAAGAGTCTAGGGATGGTACAGTAAAAGAGTCTCTGCTTGAACTCAACATGAATGTCGACCGAGAAAAGGTATCAGCCGCTGTCAGGGATTCCGAAAAGGACACTTGGGAAGAGGGAGTACTCCAATCTTCAATACGAATAGTCGGAGGGAGACTGAAGTCCTGAGAACATTTGTCTGGAGGTGTCCTAGGGTATTCCAAAATGATATCAGAAAAACGAACACGCAGACCCTTTTTTCGGTTTTTCTTCCTCAAACTAGGAGAACAGAGAAACTCTGCCTTTTCCTGAGCCCATTCCTCTATTTTTCTGAGTTCCGCACTGTGAAAGATGCATGGATAGGAGTCCAGGCTCACCCAAGTGCCGTAAGGATTGGTTACTGTTGGCCCTCCTGAAGTGCTTTATTATCCAGGTGCGCAACCTTTCCTTGTACACAACATTTGCGGGTAAACCTATCCGAGCCTCGTCGTCAAGTTCTTGCTGCAGTTTTACAGAAGAAAACCAGTAGAGAGCTCGCAGAAAGAAGATATAAAGTAATTTCGATAGCCTCTGTAGTGGACCAGGACCGGCGGACATTCCAGAGGGTTTACAACTTTTCAGAGGTGCAAATAGGAGGCATAAAGAGCGAAAAGGCGCGCAGAGCAGTGGAGTTGCTCCTTTGACATGGAGGCTGACTACGTTGATACATATATTTATACGTATTTGTTACGAGCCAGACCGGGTATGATTCGGGTGCCACGCTTGTCTCCACTCTGCAAAAACAACAGCTGAATCTCATGATATCTTGTCAGATTATTTATAAATATAATGTTTCCTCAAGATGGTCTGGCTCGTTTTCGAAAAATATTAGACAGTCCAGATTAGCCTAAATGACAGGGTCGTATGTTTGGGTGACTCTAAAACAGTTTACAGCTTAGCTCAAACAGATGAACCATTTTGAAAAATAGCACAGGGGGAAAGCATTCACCAAAGTGCCAACATCTAACCCCTTTACCTTTAGTCTGTCAGATGCCCCGAGGCATTTTCATATTTTCTCCGGTTTGTTATTTTTTTTGAAGATTATCTTGAGCCAGCCGTAGTACATCATCATCAATGTACTACAGTTTGGGTCCTCATCTTAGTCTACACGATTTTTGGTAGTACGATTCACACTGTTACGTTCCATGACGTGGATATACACTCTAGATAGATGCATGGACACCAGCTATCCTTCTTCAAAAGTCGGCGTGTTTCTATAGACCTCTTCCATCAAGTTGTTATCTTGGCTTAAGTTAAGTATAACAGGTCAGCTGATTCACAGATTTTTTATACCAGCTGCAGCGATATGCACATTGACCCTCACCATAGATGGGGATAAGAGCCCAGTGCTCCTTCAAGGAAGAGGATGTATAGTAGACCAGAACAGTAAACCGAAACAAGGCGAGAGAATCGGAATGAGTACAAACGACGCCTATACAGTTAGACTACATAAGGCAAGGAGAGAATATGAGTAATTACAGCGAGGTAAAGTAGTTTGACTGTTCTATGTTTTATTAACTTGATCGGTTCTAAGTGTGGCATGGTCATCAAAACCAATGTCAGAATAAAATATGATTCGAAGCAAGGACCCAGTGGTACTTGCCAAGACTTGCCTTTTTATGACACTCGGTTTTGGTTTGGCCTTCCGTAGTATCCAATTGATATTTGATAATTATAACAGTAAGGTCAAACCTGTCAGCTTGATAACAATCTGACCGACAAATACCTACTCAGTCTCATCATAAGTGCCAAAGTGGCACTGGCGCTTTTGGGACTTACGATCGGAGGAAAGAGCAGGCGATTGGGTGGGAGAACCCTAATTCAGGGTCCATTGTAGTAGTAGTGATTGCGGAACAACGCCGAGAAATGCTTATGGTCGAAATCCAACATTCCTCGACCTTTTGTTCCCAATCCACCCACCAACTGGGCATTGAGCGGACACTGCTGGTCGGATATCACATTGTCTCTCACTTGACTGTGTACATTGTTCCCCGGTATTGAGGTCTATTGTTCACTATTGTCCTCTATTCTCCACCCGTGGCCCTCGAGCATTTTACCTTCAATTACACGTGGACAAGGCTCAAGTGCCTGCAGTCCCAGATATTACTCACAAGTCACCGTAAGGCGTTTAAATCCACCATCTCAAATCCCCAATGTCAGGCGACGTTACAACTGATACGGGCCGCGATCTCGCTTGCGACACAAATTTTCACCCAAGTCCATCTGCACACCCGCAGACCTCTGCAACGCAGCTGGAATCGAGGGAGATTATGGCCGCGGAAGCTGATATTTCTACTGTGGTTGAATACAACCAGGTATGTAGCTACGGCCTTCAACAATTGAATCCAAGAAGTGATCGATTCATTTGTTCTTCGTAAAGGTTTCCACTTTTCAGATGGGTCATGCCGACGCTCCCATTAAAGTAGGCAGGCCCATTGGCTTGAATATTGATACAACAATGAAGACGTATGAAAGTAGGGTAACGATGCCCAGTATTCTCCTCCACCAAGGTAGGACTCACAGTGATGCCCTCACTGCCTCTGAAACACATACAGTAGATGCGTGTGGGATGAACAAAGACCCTCCTTTTTCCTCGACGAAGGCTTTGAAGAGGAAGAAACGAATGTCTCTCAAAGGAATATCCGTCGCGAAGAGTAGTAGCCTTATTCCACCTGAGCGCTCTCCGCCACTTTCCCCACCTCCTGAGAATCTTCAACCCCCATCGTCGTTCCCGGCCACACTCACGCCTCCTGGCTCGCCCAGTGATGCTTGCCAGACACCCGAAAAAATTTCCCCTAGCATTGTAATCAGCACTCCCACATCCACCACACCAATTTTACTCGAACCATCATGGCCTATTCCTCCTAGGGCAATATCATCCCCACAGGCGCTTCCACGGATCGGAACACCTCAAAGGCCATACTATTCCACGGTTAGAGCACACTTGAGAAACAACGCAAATATCAGTCCCTCATGCTTGTCTACACCATCTACACCATCTACCCCTGTAGATGGAGATCCTCGATTGATCTATTCGGATAGAATAGGTGTGTCTGTACTTGAGGGTGAGAAGACATATCAACCTAGTCCGGCTGTTCTTCCATTTGTTTTGGCTCCCAGTCATACCTTTCCCTCGACTCCAGTACAGATGTATTCACAGTCTTCCTCTCCCCCAACACATATCTTATCGGCTCTAGATCCTGGTTACGATGATGATGATGATGACAGCGGGGAATTCCAGTATCTCCGATCCAGGACAATTTCGGCCCGACTGAGGAGGGTCTTAAGGAAGCGAAGTTCTCTTTGGTCCTGTCTTGGGCGAAAAGGTGGACGACCGTTTGAGGTTTCCGAAACGAAGTCGGAGAAGGAAATTCATTATACTACAGCTATGCCTGCACTGTTTCCAAGTCGAAGTTTTGGTAGCTTTGGCAATATGTCGGGCTGTTCTATGAGTGGTGAAATCGAGATGAGAATGGCAATGGCTGAGCGCAACCGCAATATCGACGGTGCCCAATCAGAATCTGCATTCAGGTTTCACCCTACTCCGCGACCAAATTACGATGAGGGGCATCTGGGTCGTAAAAAAGGCAACGGTCGTACACTGATGAAAATTCGAAGTTCCATTGGGTTATCTTCAAGGACTTCGTTGACCTCTCTGCCTCCAAGTCCCTCGAGACACAACATAGGATCAAAGTTAAAGAAAATGGGTGCTTCATTTTTCAGTAAGTTCTCAGGATGAGATGTAATTTGTCTTGATGCTTTCTTGTTACATGTTTGAATTGTTGTCATTCTCTTTTTGCTCAATACCCTTAATCTCTGTCCCAGTCAGTCATTTCATTGGCTTATCTCGCTCCTTATTTTATATTGTACCTCGAGCTGGTATCGCTGTCGTTCGTTATCGTTATCTGGGTCCTATGGCCCCATCAATATAGTATTCCATAATTGGCTGCTAATTCGACGACGGCTTGGCTTCTTTATGTCATGACGACCATTACTCGCAACCTCCCATGGTTCATCAAGGACCTTGGTGTGTCTATCATTGGAGAAGTGAGTTAGGTCATTCGTTCTTGTATCGCAGCTCTAAGTATCCAACTCAAGCGGTTCTCGACAGGAATGTTACATATCACTCGTTGAGGATCTACACGTTACTCATGCAAAATGTTTGAAATACGCTCTTTCAAAAGGATTGGGCATCGGGATCGTTGTGGGTGGTTCGGTAATGAGGCTGCCACAGCTTTTCCTCAGTACGTCTCATGTATTTTATTCGAATTTACAGTTCCAACTGACGCCCTCATGGTTGGGGACAGTTCTCAACGCACGCTCTGCACGCGGGCTTTCCCTATCATCATTCTCCCTTGAAGCGCTGGCCTATTCTATAAACACGACCTATTCGTTCCGTCATGAATTTCCATTTTCAACTTATGGCGAAAACTTCTTCCTCTCACTCCAGAATGCTATTATTGTTCTCTTAATCATACACTATCAACCCTCGCTGTCATTCGACCATAACAAACGACGACAGCACTTCATTTTTACTTCATTATTGATGTTGCTATCCATTCTCTTTTTGTCGATAATACCCCATTGGTTATTGGCATTCCTACAAGCTGCGACTCTCCCTCTGGCCGTCTCCGCAAAACTGCCTCAAATAATGCAGAATTCACGAGCTAGGTCTACAGGCCAACTTTCTGCTTTCGCGGTAGGTGCACAAGTACTCGGGTGCCTTGCCAGACTCTACACAACCGCGATGGAAGTGGGTGATTGGTTGATAGCTAGCGCATTCGCAATGGCTCTGGCTCTAAATGGGATTCTGGGAGTACAGCTATGGAGATACTGGGGGAAATGTGGCATCTATGACACAGAAGATTATGAATTGGCTGAACAGGGAGGAGAAAGAGTCAAAGCGGAGAAAATCTCGATTTATCTTGGTGGGTTAAATAATAACGATGGTGGAGTGAAAAGCAATGGGGTAGAAAACAGAGCAAAAAGCCCAACTGGCCCTACGAGGATCCGGTTAGGTACGCCACCGCAACGGATGAGGAAAGTAGACTAGAACGTAGGTAGAATATCTAGAATTTTAGAACTGTACATTGAACAGCCTTCGAACATCTAGACGTTCTGCATCGTTCCAGACCACATCCGCTCGACTCTCCCAAGTTTGAATCATATGTCTTTGATGTCAAATAAGCATTTAATACTGAAATACAATTTTAAATTATGGACAGTGTGGCGACGTAAGAAGCATGCAGAGTAACAGACGATGCGTATGGAAACAACAGTCCGAGAATATGACGTACAAACGAAGAATTCCAGAATGTAATACAGCTTGAAATTAAATCTACGAAGTCCAGGCATGCTCTGAAGGTACAAAAGATATACGGCGAGCGATTTTCGATGCTATCCCACCAATCACCTTGTTCGATGATGTAGGATTATGTACCGAGTTGTGGCTTTTGTCCCGCGAGTTCTCCGGAACACTTTTTTCTCTCTTTGCATTTGCCTTTCGCGGAGTCGACGTCTCCAGAGTCAACATGAGTTGGCTCAACCTTCTGAATGAAGATTTAGAGGGAAGCACTGGTCGTGAGGTAGCATTCCTCGGCACTTGGTCTTTGGATGCTCTTCTAAAAGACCAGAACCGGTGTTTACGTGCTTTAATTTTCTGAGTTTCATTCGGTTTGAACCTCAAGGTTGCACCAGACGGTGTTAGGTCGTGATGATATACATCAAAGTTGGCCAGTAGCTCGTGAACATAGTCAGGCAGCTTGATCTTGACGTCAGAAGGATCGGGGGGAGTGAGATTGGGGAGTATTCGGGCGAGAATGGTTGCTGTACCGGCCTCTTCATCACTAATCATGAACTGAGTTTGTTGCTTGTTAAGTGAATCAGTCACAACGGGAGTTTGAACAAACAAGTCAAGACTCGTGTCACTACCCGTATCTGCTGTTGTGAGCTGGGGCGAGGGCATGATGATCGATGGTATGATCGATGGTATAGCAGTCGATGTGCCGAGATGAAAAGGTCTGGGGCGGGACTCGAACAAGCGAGAGTGGAAACGGCGATGAAGGGGCACTACACGTTGAGGACAGCATAGAAAGGACACGAGGTTGGTGTAAGCCCTATCCTCTGGGTGTGACATCTGGACCTCTTTTGCATCTGATCCTCCTGCACCAGAAGGCACAAATGCCAGGGAAGTTATAGTCCGTTGTACAACCTTCATTTTCTGTGATATCGAATCTTGCTCGCGTTGCAGTTTCCAGCGTTGAGACAGTAGTGTCTGATACGACGCCCGATCAAGATCGGCAACCCGAGTATGTTCAGAAATGGTAGACACAAGCTCGTTCACCTGCTGGTTAGTTTCCATCGCCAACTGAACCAGCATGTGCATCGCTTGCTTCAGCGTCCGTAGTTGAAGTTCCTGAGGAGAAAGTTCGTCCTCGCAGTCAAGCAAAGACTGAGCTAGGAGAAATTCTGCCTTGCGATATCTTTCCGCTCTGAGCAGAGAGTCTTTGGATGTCGTTGAATCAAGTTTTCTGTGTCATCAATGATGTCAGCCATTCCATTTGAAGTAGATCAGGAGCTTTACCTGGCTGTTCGACGAGAAGAGTGTGATTCCTCATATCTGCTGATCCTCTGGAGCTCACCCATTATGCATGAGGATCCTGTAGGAAGAGGCTAGAAAGCCACCACTTACCAGAGCTGGTGGCATTGCTTGTATGACGTTTACAGTGAGCGAGAATGGCAAGTCGATGCCCACTTCGATCTCAGCTTCGGTTCTTGGAGTCAGGAAGAGGAATGAAACCTTATTAGTCGCATTTGACCTTCCAGAAAGCGAGCAAGAACCCTATGTGATTAGCATAGATTTCTTTATATGTATTTGTTCCCAACACGAATTTGTTTTGCTGGTGAATCAACTGCACACTGAAACTCAACTTATAGTGGCCTTCCTCAGAGTTATTGGACAATCTTTCATGATTATTATTCCCGGACTGATTCCGCTTTTTTCTCTCCCTCACATGCTAATATACTACAAGTTGCCATCTAATTTACTGTGGATAGTGAAGCTCTGACTCCCATTAATTTTCTCCCCGACAACATGGAGATGGATATAAGACAAGTGGTCCCCTTGCTACAGGGCACAGTGAGAGAGAATAGGTTCTCCTTTAGGTTCTCATACTGAATAAAGGAAGGGGAAAGATACCCAAGTATCTTCCTCTAATGCTGTTGCTGATTGCCTCATTATATGACCCTGGAAAGCATGGATAAGCTTTCTCAGATTATGACTTCTCTAGACAACCCCTAATTACAGGTTTCAAGTGACCACTAAGGTCTTCTCTCTGTGAACAATTTCTGATTAAGAATACCATCTTTAGCTGTGTCTATAGTAGCTGTTAACAAACACTGGGCTGAGGCTAAATATCTTTTAAGGATCATCATGGTCTCAGCTGCTTGTCAATGCCAACTAGCAATATCCCTATACCCTCAGGCACTGATTTACCTTAACTCTCAGCGGACTCTCAGTGATCCAAACTTGAATTTTAGTCAAAAGGACATTAAGAGAATAGAGTAAGAAATTTCAGATGGTATATAATAGCTACTTGGTATAGGAACAGCTGGTAAAACACTCCTGGGAAAGCCTTAGTATCAAACACACACTACCAAAGAATACAATGTACTTCCAGAAAAAACTTTAGAGAACCAGACAGTGGCAAATATTCAATCAATTTATGCTTTAACTAAAGAATTCACAACTTAAAAGCATAAAATATGGTTGTAATGCTACGAAGCTCGCTCCTGCATAGTACCGAGAAGTGGCAAGCTAGCAGCCTTAAGGTCAGCATTGACTTGGTCGATATGATCCATGAAGTTTGGTCTTAAGTTATCCCACATCTTGGGTTCGTATTCTATGCAGTTCATCAGCTACTCAGCTCTACAAAACATCGTGGCGAGACATACCATGTTTGACACCACAACGATTCATGGCATAGTCGGTGACAGTGAAGGGCATGCTAGACTCAAACATGATCACTGAAGGAGTATCGGTGATATCAATTCCGCCGCTAAGACAAGCTGATGGTAAAGCTCACTCAAGCTATCCTTAGAAATCTTTTCGGGGACTAAGTCCATATTTGATGCAGCATTCCAGGTATCATAGTCAACTGTTTTCAAAATTGAAGTCAGAGCCGTGGATCAGGGAAAGTATCATACGCACCTCCGTGAGGACAGAATCCAATTTCGAGACTAGCACCTCCTATGATGCGGATTAATTCACTCTGTAAACGCAAAATTATGATTATGAGAGCACATACCTGGCAAGAAGTCGTCGCTACGACCAGGATATGTCCCGTAAACCAATCCCAGAAACTCACATGCAGCGTTCCGGTGGTAGTACTTCGGAATAGTCAGACTATAATTAAGGAGCAGTCACGAAGTATACTGACGGGAGGGCGGAAAGTGTTGCTTGCGACATCCCACCTCTCACCGAAGATCAAGAAGTCAGCTAGAGGAATTCCGGTCTGTTTAGACGGGGCAGTCAAGGCGCAGAAGATAGAAGGATCTATGTGGTCATGAGAGAGACTCCCGACATATACGAACTTCGCTGTATCATATTTGTAAGGGACATAGCTAAAAATGGCTTCGATATTGGTCATCCAACAGGCATTAATAGCACTCACTTTCCATGCCATGCTACAACATCAAATGGCGTATGTTCCTGATGGCAACCATGCAATCGCCCAGAAACCCTAAGCACATCTGAGCAGCCGAATACATTGAGGAGCCTAGAAATCCTGACTTGTAGATGATCTCCCATTGTGAGTTCTGGTCAATATCGAAAAACGCAATGGGAGATTCAAAATCTCGTGGATTCGCCAATCCATTTCCACCCAGAGGTCCAAGGTCCGGTAGAGTAAAACGTGATCCAAACACCTCCAAGATATCTTAGTATGATAACGATCAGATGAAAAATCGTGGAGAAAGTGGTGTCCACTGACATCCCCGTGATGGTCCATCAGGAAGGTTGACCTAAATTTCGTTGATCAGCTTGTCAATTCATCATCTTTCCGCACACGTTGTACCTTGAACTTTATCCCTCGCTGGATCACACAGACTTCTCCAGGCTTGACCATCATCCTATATTAGGTCAACATTAACTCCTAATCTCTTCTGCGGACACGACTCACTTGCCGAGTTCTGTTTGGATATCCAAGCGGCCCTGTTGAGGACAAATCAACATCTCCCCATCCCCATTACAAAATGCCTTGTTGTCCATTGAAGTATTGGCAAGATACACATGAATGGCCAACCCCTCACGCAAACTTGTGTCTCCATTTCCCGCGATCGTCTTTAATCCTTCCAGGAAATTGATCTTATCTTTGTCTGACGGGAGCTTGAACGGATGCCAAGCCAATTGCGTAGCACTGGCGTGCACTTTCGGGTTCACCGTCAAGAAGGTTGACTCTAGCTGAAAATAGAGTTAAAACGAATCTTACAAAGTCATTTACACTCACGTCGGGATTGTCTGGTAGGCGAGTAAATCCCTGATGGGAAACAGATGGCCTGATGCGGTACAGCCAACTAGAGAGGTCAGTCCCATGACATATAGACATATGCAAACGTGTGCTCACTCCATAGAGTTTTGACTGCGAGGTGCAATGAATGGGGAACCTGTCACCTGGATATTGACAACGTAAACGACTCATCATAGGCAAAAGTTGAAATCCATACCGCTTCGGTGTAAAGATCATATTTGACCTTCTGTGGATTATTCTGAGCATGAGGTAAAACCCCTGGTCTGCGGACATTGTCACAGAAAGTTGGTCAATCCACGGAGTGGCACATACAAAGCTTCACTGGCAAAGCGGTTGCCAAAACCAACTTGATATTGATAAGGATCCTTGGGGCAGGGTTTCGTTGCGAAAGCTCCCTGAGCAGTAGCGCCAGTCATGGAAGTAGACATATAAAGGCTATAGTCGGAGAGTCAGAATGTTGTCCTTATATCGCATCTCGACCGCTATTGAAAGAATAAATACTTACCCCTGATTCAAGAATCCTGTCCTGCCATCGGACTAGCACTAAACACATGGTAGATAAAATATCCGTTTGGCGGTATCTTCTCATGTTAGCCCGGGCCGCTATTGCTTCACACTACCAACAGTTTTATCCGTTTTCTGTATAGTCAGATATGCAGAACAAGTGCGAGCTACCCTTGCCATACTAGGCATCACATGTTGATAGCATGTGTTGTGATCAGAGATGCGATCTAGTGAGTGATTTGATTATACTCTGCGTGGTAATAATGGGCCAGGATTGTTCACTATGCTGGCGATCCTAGCGGATTATTGAGTGATTATCATATTACCTGTAGGACATCGTTGATCTGGTAATCAACAATGACAATTCCTGAATGACCACCACTTAGCTAGTGAACAAATGATCAAAACCAAGCCAATATCCTCTTACCAATTCAGAGGCGGGTGGGCACATGATCTATATTCATTACATAGGAAGATATGTGGATCATTCAAACTGTAATTTCTGTACAAATTTGAATGCTTAGCTATCAAATAAAACTACGTCTAAAGTATGTATTACCCTTAAACACATCCAGCTCATTTTCAGAAAACCCAGAATAAACTCATTCGAGATCTTATTTCTCGCTACTTGAGCAGCTCAAGCATAAGATCCCTTTTAAAAAAAAGAAGTAAAAGATCATCAACCGGGTATCCGATCGCAGTCCGATTCAAATACATTCATACTCCGGTCCCGAGCTTCTAAAGACTCCACATAGTCGTGGAATAGAGGCATGTGTGCCATAATGTAGCTAATACATACCCGAATACTGACTATTTTTGAAAACGAGCTAAACCATCTTGAGGCAACAATACTCAGATTCTGACATACTTCCAACGGTTCAATGTAAACGGTGCTTGTATTTGTTTTGGATACCCAGAACCAGCTGATAAGCTATCTAAAGTGCATGTTGATCAATCAATGAATTCACCTGCTCCCAAAGTAAAGACTACCGTTTCTGTCAAACAGTGAGTCGCACAATGACAAGACATCAGGCCTGGAACAACAGTACAAGGTCCACTGTGTGAGCAACAGACAAATGGTGTACATTGGAAGACGCCATGTTTTAAACACTTTATTTCAACATGATGCTGAGCCCGATACATGAACGATTCGTCTGAATAAGTATTCACTGCGAAAACTGCTGAATCCTCCGGATTATCGCTGGTAATAGGATGAGAACATTGTCAGCAGGTAACAAAACCGAAGGGAAACAGAACACGCTTACACTGAGGATCTAAACCCTGATAGAAGATTTGTTCCCACAATCCACCACATCCTTCCTTCGTAGTCCCCATATAACCGTACTTTGGAGTAAGCTGACGCTCCAAGAGCCAAGTTCCAAATTTGGAGCCAAGCTGAAACCAATCAGAGTCAGAAAATTGTATGGCAAACGGTTTCTATCAGACTTACTCCAGTTTTCTGATTAAATGATTCTACCACTAACACAAACGGAGATTCTCCAACTTTGCGGATAACCTGGCAATCCAATGATACCTTGGCATAAAGTCTGAAAATGATGACTATACCTGCTCATCGACAACATTTAACGTTGATTTATTGATCAAGCCTACATCCAATCCCTCCTGACGGCAACGCAAGACGGCATCGTGGGCCCGGTACAACATCTCACCGAAAGAAATGACATATCCAGCAGTTCCTTCGAGGATGACTTCATCCTTTCCAGGAACGAACTCATAGTCACCTTCAAAATAACGTGTTTTTCCATCCTCTTTGAGAATCCAAGGGACCTTGGACCTCGTTGAAAAGATGAAACGAATACCGCGCTGGAAGAACACTTTTTTAACAATTGCCACCATTTGAGCCGGATCGGCCGGGAAATACAGATAAGACTGGACGTCGGACAGTCCATTGTCCGCGAACAAGTTGTTGATACCTATTGGATATAAGTTTGCCATGAGAGACATATTAAATGAACACTAGCCGAAATGACATGTGTTGTCCGCCTATGGTGACGAATATATACATTGTGAATACAAGAAAAATGGAACGGATAGGCACGCACCATCTTAGAAATCCATCGGTCAAGGTAAGAATATTAAAATCAGTCTAATATAGGAAAACCACTTCGAGATGCATACCTCATCAACTGACAGTGAAGATCAACCTAAGCTAAAACAGGTAGAGCTAAGACGCACCTCCAGCATGGGAGAAATGACTCAAAACATTACAGTTGTTCAGGCGGGCCATGGTAATTTCAGAGAGAACCATCTCTAAGAAGGCGGAGAACGTTGAAAAGACCCCAAACTTATCTGGAGCAAAGCCAAAGCCTGCAGCTGCAGAGAAATTGCCGCGCTCCATGATACCAGATGGGATAAACACTTCAGGATGCTTTTGGTGGATAACTTTTAACCCAGTGGAACCCTCCAGATCACCTAATAAATCGTCGGCAGCGTAAAGATGTTCAGAAAATCATCTCAATATCAGATAACTCACTATCGATGACCATAACCTTGCTGGCAGCCTCTTCCTTACTAAGTCCATCGAGTACTAAATTCACAGCTTCACCAAAAACAACACGATTTGCACCGACGTCCTTGGTAGAACCACTGTACAGATAAGGAGAGGCTGCTGCCTTGATCTCGTTATAAATCATGGAGTAGTCTGGTAAGCCTCGTCTCTTGAAATACTCCAAAGCGGCCTTGACTGGAATGACATCGTGACCGTGAGTGCTGCCTTCAATGACGGGAATTCCAGGGGCCATGGCACGCTTGCTGATAACTAACGATAGGAACTGAGATATACTCCATAGCCACTTCCAGGCATGTACGTACTTGCAGCAGGTCCTTGATGAGTGACGATGTCACATACAGCCGCCCACAGAGCATCAATATCTTCGCCATTGACTTCGACTACCTTCAAGCCATGTCCCACCAAAGTCTGCCTGACATTATAGCCCTTAAGGTACTGTGAAGGGTGGCCAGCGATAGTGACGTCGTTGTCATCAACTAAGAGCTTGACGTTTAAATTCTGGGCCACGGCAAGACGTGCCGCCTCAGCGTCATTGCCCTCTTGCTGAGATCCGTCAGATCCAAGACAAAAAACGGTCTTGTCCCTGTTAGCAAGGGCGATACCGTTGACCATGGGCCTGTGAGGCGTGGTTACAATGGATCATGAACTGTCTGTATTATTGATCAACGAACCACATATGGCCCAAACGGCCTGACGAAAATTTGACACCTGGAGTCAAACCCAACTCGGGGTGACCAGGCAGTTTTGAGTTAGCCTCGCGGTAATGTAAGAGATGCTCAACAGGAAGGTGTCCTTCTAGGGCGGCGAGGATATACTGCGTCGCAACACGATGCCCTGAAACAGGCTGATGAGTCCCACAGCAATATATGCGACCAATATCACACGATGCGAGGAGGATAAGAAAACGAAATATATGCACTCACCAGCTTCATCAAAAACAATTGGCACAAAATCACGAGAACTCTCAAATAGTGCAAGGAGGATGCAGACCTCGGGCACAGTATCATAAGCTCCGCCTCGATTGATGAATCAACAAAAACTCAAGTATGGCAATTATGACATACCAGTGTGTCCACTTACGCCTCTAGCAGCGCCAGTCGCTGTGAACAAGACGATTGCATCTCGCAAGAGCTGGATATTAGCCAACAGGGTTGCTCTCTCATCGAGGGAAAGCTGAGGGTTACGAGGGTCGAGAGAAAGCCTCAAGTCGACGTTGAAGACATCAGCAGGTCAAACAGCTTTTTCCATGTGCTCACTTCTTAAACTGACTAAGATCGATAGGGAATGTAGCCATGGTGGTTGGGAAAACACTTTTGTTGATCAGTGTTTCATTTAATAGCTTTACCTCATCTTTCAGATAAGGTCAATACTGCTTGCATTACCAACTAAAATCGCCATCACAGAGAATAATGAAGCTGTACTATCTACTTATGGATTTTCAAATAATTAATCAGAAAAATACCAAATCATTTTTAGATGATGGTTAGCTCTGTAAAAAACATCTGAAGTGACATTCTAATAGTATAGCAATATTACATGAATATTGACCAGATCACGAAGCACTTGTTGCTTGCCGCATCAGTAACAG
>Ga0153934_1000228_pt1 | contig 16788 bp, 18 predicted proteins | sample TSNJ018MetaG_FD_104708 | JGI IMG/M metagenome (GOLD analysis project Ga0153934, IMG submission 104708) | Attine ant fungus gardens microbial communities from New Jersey, USA - TSNJ018 MetaG | ecosystem: Host-associated > Fungi > Mycelium > Unclassified | place: USA: New Jersey, Wharton State...
GAAGAGAGCGGTTCTAGTCCAGGTTCCAGTTCATTGTCTCCGATTGATCTGCTTACAAGGAACAATGTTGTGTCGATCACTAATTGTGAACTTCCTGATATAGACAAGCAATACGATCAAATATCCCGTTTGGGATAAGTCAATAGCCATTTAATCTTGCACAACTCACTGCCTATATGTTCAACCCAAATGACGCCTTATAACAAATTGAGCAATGTGACCCTATCCTAAAGTACAAGAGCAAAACATTTTTGGATGTCACAGATATAAAATAAAGAGCAAGGAAGACAGATACGCTTTGTATTAGGGGCTAAAAAAAGGTAGCTTTTGAATCAAGAACTCACAACATAAAATAATTAAGCCGGTCCCATCCGAAGCTACCAGGTTCCTCCAGTATGAAGTCGATACCCATATTTTCCCAAGGTGTAGGCGTCGGTACTGGAGTCAGGGGGTTTTGAGTAACCCACAAGTCAACCAGGACACCAGTTTCCTTCTCCAATACCTTTATATCTGTCTCGAATCTGATGTCCTCCTCGGGTTTTGACACGCTCCAATGGCACAAAGAAATACTAACTCTTCGGAGGTGTGTAAGATCGTGTGTACGTCTCTCAATAGTGCGAGCGCTTATGAAGTCGAGTATGCTTTGTCGTGAAAATGTGGCATTGATACAATGAAATACTTCAAGCTTTGGGCAAAGGCACAGCGGACTAGGAAGTTCGTCATCAGCGCCGGGTGAGATCTGAATTAAATCGCTGAGATCTAGAACCTTCTGAGGGATGAAGCGCGATAAAATGAAATCGTTCATGGGGAGTGACGAAGAAGATGGGGATGTGCTGTTAGGGTCATTGACTGGTGCCTCGATTCCCTTCAATGATAAACGCTTCAGGTTCTGCACGAGAGGCAGAACATTCAGCACCGAGGCATCAGAGACCTCATAGTCCAATTCCTCGAGAGGATAAATCAGGCGTTTGAGGAATGAACATAAGGAAGTCAGAAAATAAGAAGACTCAGGCCATCGATTATTGAATTGATCGTTCGGCCATGAGTTGTCTGTTCGTTTACACGATAAATGTCTGAGAGTGGGTGTGTTTAGATGTTCAAGGAGCGAGCAACTGGCAGTGTCCTGGCATGACCCCACAATGATCTGAAGCGATTTTAATAAAGTCAGCGACATCATTTTCAAGGGGTTTAACGATAAATTTTCTTCGACATGAAATCCAACGGAGATGCAGCAAGATTCAAGGTTTGGTGTTGAATTCAGAGCTTGATAAACCCCAGATGGTCCAGTGATTCGTGCGCCAAGGTCAAGACCTGTAATCTTGTTCCATGGAATCGGCAGTTCCATGAAACGTGAATGTAATATAGGGAGGGAAATTGTACGAAGTGATGGTGCACTGAGGATAGATACTGTCCTGGACAACTGACAGACATCGATTGGTTCTGTGTTCCTTCTCATGGGCTGATCAACTTCGATATGAAGGCTTTGCAGCATAGGAAGGTGAGAGCCCTGGAGCCTGTCGAGAATATCCCCCCAATAGAAGTAGAAATGAGACAGAAAAACGTATTTCCACCGTCGAGCATGAGAGATGATGAGATCGAGATAAAGCTGTGCTTGGGTATTACTAGCATCTCTACTTCCTGGACAACTGTACCACTTCATTGTGTGCCGCTCACCAACAATCATAGAAATGGAAAGCGGAAGACCTCCAGAGCGTGATAGCCATGAGCTTATGGCTTCTCGCCTCGCTACATCTAGGGTATGGGAGGGATGAGTTGAGGGTGAGCCGATTATATGAATGGAAGCCCATAGTTTTGGGGTAGAATAAACGATCTGCCTCCACCTGCGGCAAACCCGGCCCAGCAGCAAGGGTGCCTCTTGATCACTCATTAGGGCATTATGAGCGGTCGGGAGGCAATGGTAGAATATTTCCTGAAGAATTTCAGGGAGAAGCCGACGGATAGGTGCAAGAAGAGCTTGATGAGATTCAACAAACGCGGAAATTCGTGCTTTCTGACAGATAAGCTCATTGTGCTTGCTCTGAAATTGTAATATCTTTTCTTCAAGTGATATGGCTCGGGCAAGGAACGAGGTCAGTTCTGTACGGATAATAGCTGTCTCTTCTTTAGTTGGTGGTGCATTTGTGTACAACTTGTGCTGGACTGTCCCCGGAGAAACCATGAGAAGAAAAAGAGGTCACAGAAGCAGATAACAAGGGATCCAGTGTTCACGTTCATTGAGCTTCTGTGATTAGGGCCGCGTGACTGAGTCGGCGGTTAGAGGAACAATCAGCGTATAGAGTCAAAAAACTCCCGCTTCTTCGTCTGAAACCTGGTAAGAATACCATTGTGCTGTCAAGAAATACCAGTTCCGCTCTCTGCCAAGTAGACCGAGTTCACCACCGTAGGATTCGTATATATGGAAATGAAAGCCTGGTAACAGATAGAACTAAATACGGTCAGTGAGTTTACATAATCAGAGGGCGTGTTTCCCCTGCGACTACAAGTTTCAGTACTTCTGAGTCAGATTCTCAGGTGGACAAACATCCTTATGCTGGACCTATTTCTCCCGCTGAACGTGTAGTTAGTTAATCATGGCTGACCGAGGAAAGCTCGTACAGCATTCGCTCAAGAACGAGCTAACGTTGATAAATATATTTCAAAAACCCTAATGATCAAACAGTCACTGAGTTTGACCTCACACCCGCGATCATAATCTTTTAGACGGTTGTATCAGGCCTGTATCATGATCGAGAAAGAAGGAATTGCAGGAAGTCGACGTAAACACAACACAGGTGAAGAGTCTCAACTACGACTGGGCCCAGGATAGGAAAAATATTTTTAGAGTGCCATCGAATTATGTCTGTTCTGTGCGCGTGGCTTGAACAATGAATTGCCGCTGTTACTTGGAAGCTATAAGATCCTGACCTTGGAACACACTAAGCATCAGAATCATTCGTATCTCTTTCTGACTTTGCTCTGCGTTTATCGACGAACATGTCCATCGGCACTTTGGCCACCTTTGCTCCCTCGCCCATTATCCCTGTCACAGACGTGAGCATGAGGAATCTCATTATATCTCGAGGCAAAAGAACTGATGGCTGTATATTGTCCAGGAGCTGATGAAAGCACCTGAAAACGCTCCCATAGAGCAACAGCGAAAGGTTGCAGCTTATAATGAGCTTCTTGAAGTCATCTATATCCACAAAATAGAACTTGAGAGTCTTGAAGGTGACCTTGCTGATATGAAGGCCGATATTGAGAGTGAAATTGAGTACCTTGCCCTCAAGGATGCTGGAGGCACTGGTTTGGAAACCCAGGAGAGCGGATCTGAGACAGCAGCTGCGGCTGCTTCCATGCATTTAGGGTCTCAAGTGCAGGAAGACGAAATGAACGCCTCGGACACTGACCCAGATGCTGCAGGAAACGTTGCTGAGCTGACCACAAGCCTGAAGAATGTTGTTGGCATCACGAAAAACACAAAGAGCCGAGGAAAGGGAAAGGGTAGACAGGAAAAGGCGAAACTGAATGGGATGTATTTCAAATATCACAGAGGCCGTCAGATCAGCCTTCATGATTATGACTATGTTGACGGAGACGAAGAGGAGGGATATTATGGAGGGAACAATAGAAGATCAACGGAGGCTTGAGTCTAGTTCAATCTCCGTTTAGGAGCCTGAAAACAAACAACTGGAATTTTCTGACAATGTATAAGTAATAGGAGTTGAATAAGAAAGGCGGCTCTACAAAATCACGTGCTCCAAATTTTGGAAATTGTCTGCAATATCTGTTGGTTGTACTACTAGGCATGTCCAGTCTCGCGGCACAGTTGGCGCAGTCTGCGTCTCTCAATGTTGCATTACTCACAGACCGCTCAAAACGAAAACCCTCAGAATCCTATCTTTTTACTGGGCGGGAGGCAGATCAATATGACTTGGATTCTATCTACGCACTCGGAACGAATGCATTCCTGAAGTTATGTTCTATTGACCATCGTTTAAAGCAGTTTGAACACGAGTTGTTCTCTGATACAGCAAGAGCTACGGATAGGACACTATTGACCAAGAAGGAGAATGAAAAGTTAAATAAATCAATTGGACAGTTCCTGAGGCTCCTAGGGCCTTGGATGTTGGATGTACCGACAGCGAGAGTGATGGAATGGCTAGTAAGAAGGTTCAGGTTGGTACGCATATTTTTGATGCGCACAACATGGCTTGACTGGTGTAGGATTCATGAATTCAATGTCGAGGATCTGCTCGCCTTGTTTTTGCCTTACCATGACACACCACAATTTGCGAAGCTGGTTACTATTCTCCACATCAAGTATGGCGGCATTAACAAGCTTTCGTTTTTTCACGCTCACATCGCCTCAGACCCAGTTCTACCTGGAGCTTCCTCCTACCTTTCAAATCTGCGGCTCAAAATGTTCCACGGGTTTCTCTTGTGACAGAAATGCTACGAAACAGTGATGTTACACGATTCGTTGTTTCTCTACTTCCTTCTGCATTGAAGGAGAATCGTTCGCATCGTGTTCTCCTGGTCTTTAATGCCGCCACCTTGCACGAATTCATTTCACGAAGTAAAACACTCGATGAGGGGACGATGGCTTGCATTCTTCCTGCTTTGTTAGAACCTTTGGAGGTTAAAAACGAGGCCTCATTGGATGCTATTGTACGCACTCTCTATCATTCTCCTTGGTCCGACAAGCCTGAAATTTTCTCTACAGCTCGGCAGTTTCATTCTCCTATCGGCGTTGTCGCTCAAATGTGATCTTTCGGCTTCAGCACTGAAGGTCATTGTTGGGTCGATGGCTTCATGTGCATCTGCTGTGGAAACCAAACAATTCTTGAGTGCAACTATTGCTGTCTGTGAACCTCAATCTGAGCTGCAAGCCTTCTCAGGATCAACAGTCAAGGCCATCCTCAAGCTTCCGTGAGATCAAACTGCGATGTCAATTGTGTGCTATAACACTCACGAATATCTCCAGGGACATCCAAAATGCTCTCAGCAGCACTTTTAGTTGGTTTGGCTCTGAGAAGCTGTTCCGTCCTCTTGTGACGGGCCTGGTCTCCAAGTATGTTCTGGTTCCGTCAATTTTAAACAACTCAGTCATGGTCCCTCAGGCTACCCCACGAACAAGCGGTAGCCCTACTCGAATCAATGATTAGATCATCGAATATCCCTTCCTCGGTCATTGAACGCACAACATCCCTACTTATCAAAGAAGCACTCTCGGAAGAAGATTCGAGGAAAGTATCCGTTGCACGATCGCTTCTGACTATCGTTCAGCAACGATATCCGGATATCTTTGAGCGGGCCACGAAAGCTGAACTGAACGAAAACGAGGAGCTGAGGCAAGCCATTGACCAACTTTCTCTGTCAATGGTACATTTCTTTGCATGTGCTGAAATGGGGTTGATCTGATGATGTTTTTTTGCAGATTTCTACGTCATCTGGCAGCAAGGACAAGACAGACATGATCATTGCGTCAGCGAGTGCCGATACTAACGTGAGGCTCATTGCTGTGAAAGAGTTGCTTTCCTCGCTGTCGAACGATAATGATTTATCATCCACGGATAAAGTGAGGAAATCCAGTCTCGTGAAGACTTCATTCACATATTTGGAATATCAAGGAATCAATCACGTCTGCTCTCATTCCCCGTATCCAAGACTCTGATCAACAAGTCCTCGAAGTTCTTTATGGATCAGATCTCGTGGCTATGCTTTTCTCAACTAGGTCTGCAACATACATCCAAACACTCTCTGCAGTCCTTGCATCGAAGCCTAAGCGTAGTCAGCTCCGTCTCCACCTTATGTTTGTTCTCGGAAGGGTATATCCAAATTTGGAACCGAGGTTCAAGGAACAAGTTATTACAGAAATTGTGTTTCCCCTCCTTTTGTTCTCGAAACCAAGACAACATACTGCCGAAGTAGTATGGCATATCTTGGCAGAAACGATGACCGAAGAAACAGGGAAGGGGTCTGAGATGTTGAAGGGCTGTGCCGATATCGTCAAAGCTCAAAGGGAGGGAAACAATGGGAATGTAATCGAAAAGATGAGGTCTATCAACACTGCCCTCAGTGTCAAGATTGCTCGTAAATGCTAGACATCATTATAATCGGTGAAGTACTTACAGTGTGCTTGCAGAGAACATCCTTTGGTCGAATCAAGAGCTTCTTCCTATTTTGTTGTCATATATCGAATCGACAAACCATCATACACGTGCTCTCGGTTACCTCGTCGCGAAAGCCTTGCTGGACAAACTTTCTGGGCAGCGTCAGATTGACATGGCGAGAAAACTGTTAGATGGGATGAAGCTTCAAGAGATTAATGGGATTGATGATCTTCCAGCCGAACCTGATCAATTTGTTGAGGTGGGTCCTTACTCACTTTGATTGGTCTTGGTTGATCTTTCTTGATAGAGAGTAAAAGAGGTGCCAGAAAAACATGTAGTCCTCAAGCCGACCAGACAAAGCACACTGTCGTGGCTTCAAGTATCCCTTCTTGTTTCAATTTGTGGCATTCCCCCACCAGATGGTTTGGTTCTCAACTGGTTGTCTGATCAACCCCTGGTAAATTATTCAGTTCCTTTTTACAAATGTCGTGCATACACTGACTCTCTTTGAGGCCTCTACACAGGATACAAGAGGGCCAGACTATGTCGCTCTCATGCGTGCAGTTTATAACCTCGCAAATCGTTCATCTTTCCTTGTTCTTACATCCTCGCTTCTTCGTACTCTCTTTCTCAATCTGAAATCTGATGCTTTAGTATTCCTCGCTGGTATCTGGACTCGAGAACCACCGATGTCGGCCGACAACTCGTCTCTGCATGAAATTGCTCTTCGGCATGCTGCTGCATTCTTGGAGGCTCATGTACTTGAAGATGATGGGGTAGACTTTCAGACAATTGTGCCTGCCCTTCTTATAGCATTACAGAGTGCTATCGGTGGCGCCAGGAAGGCTGCTGTCGAATGTCTGAATAGAATTAGGCTAATCAGCGAGAAGAGACTAAAGAATGTTTATAAATTTGATATGGTATACGGGGATGCTAAAGGTGCATATATCAAAACCATTATGACAATAGATACTCATTACGTGATAGATACATTGCAGTATCTGGAGCAAGGTGACCTCAAGCATTATCTTGGTTATTTAGTTGCAAATCAACACCATTTCATCCATGACCCAACCTATCTTCGCGTGGCACACGCCGAACATCTTAATCTTGTTCAGAGTGACAGGAAGAAGGATGCTCGGTGAGTTATCTTACATTTTGTCAAGTTTGATTGAAACTGATCAACCTTTCCATATCTTTTTAGGTACAAGAATAAAATTATGTATTATCTGCTTTCCCACGTCAACGAGATGATACTTGACGAAACCAAAGTCAAAATTCTTGAATCACTCAGTCTAGTTTCATCGGGAGTCAAAGCCCTCAGCTTGCTCCCCTCAATCGAGATCCTCCACACCTGTCAGAGCGATGTGACATTGGCAACACTTTTGGTGTCTTCCATTGATGGCTCTTCCATTGCGCAACTGAATAACTCTGAAACTCGTTTATGGGAGATCTATGTCCAATTGTTGAAGATGTATCTCCATCCCTCTTCAGAGCCTGGACCTCGAAATGTGCTCATTCGATTGCTGGAGACTGAGTTGTTCTCAAAACTGGTTGATGAAAGACAAGTAACTATCTGCAAGGTGATAATTGGAGTAGTCTCCCGCGACATTGATGCGGTGGGTATCTTTGACACCATGCAATTCTGGGAATTCATACCTCGCACAGCAAAAATATGGCAAAAAGCTGCTTACAAACATAATAAAAAATGTTCCGCTTATTGTCAAACTGTTGAACGTATATGGCCCAACTCCAGAGGGTGCTTCACCAAGGGCGGCGAAACGTGCTAAAATTACCGAGTACGAGCATCAGTATCTTGTCCGCTCCTTTAGTGAATTGCCTTCAGATCCACGCAGAGTGATGATCCCTTATCTGAGTTAACCCTCCTCGCCGAAATTCTGGGATCCAACCCTTTGCCAGGTTCACTCGAGCTTGTATCTGCCCTGTTGGAAACTCTCAGCAAACTTATTCAGAGTCCTCCTACTTCTCAAGCTGACGCTAGTTATGTCGAGCAAATGCTAATGTCAGCCATTGATAGCGCTTCATCCAACATATCGGTATGTTCCGTTCCGCTTCTCGTGCTCCTTAGTCTCAGCCCCTGAACTATCTGAAGGAGAGCCAGAACGTGATACCAAACGTGCTCAGGTTGGATGTATTAGTGGAAGTCATTCGAGGTGAGTTTGAAATTTGAATATTGAATCCTGTTGCGCTCATGTGATCAAGTTGTCGGGAATCCTCAGACTTTTCACCAAGCTTTGTTGCTTATGGCGAGCCTGGCTCGTCTGGCCCCAGAATCTGTGTTACACAATGTCATGCCCGTTTTCACTTTCATGGGGTCTAATGTCTTTCATCGTGATGACACCTATAGTTTCCGGGTGATACAGAAGGTATGTGCATCTACCCTAGATATCTCCGTTGACCTGATAGAGAAACTGTATACAGACGATCGACGGTATTGTACCAGTTATGGCTGCTTCTCTCAGGAACGCCAATGCCGATTCCCTGGACTTGTATATCGCCTCAAGAGATTTTCTTCGAGTGTTTACCGATGCTGCGAATCATATACCACGCCACCGCAGAAATAAGTGTGTGTATTGATTTCCCGATTCTTCCATCTCATAAGCAATTATACCAGCTTCTTTATTCATCTCGTTAATGTTTTGGGAGTGGAACATTTTATATCACCCATCTGCATGTTACTTGCAGAAAAGTCGACAAATCGGATTGTCAGGCAGAGTCAAGAAGAAGCTGCTGCTACTCTTGGTTTACCGGTGATCTTACTGCAACATGTACCGCCCATAATCCGAATTTCTGCGTTTGTCGAGTTCCTCAAGGAGGTTGAACGACTAGCGATATGTGCCTCTAACCCAGCTGATCATCCCCCTGCTCTTTTGGATCATATTGTGTATGTATCAAGCCTCACCTCTGTCTGACATGCACTCAAAATTTCTTAGAGATGGTGAATCCACCGTTTCCGCTCAGACTTACACGAAGCGATCACAGGCGCTTGTGACATTGATTAACCAAGGAATACAGTCCGATACATTTGTTGACCTAGACAATTCCGCAAAAACGCTGTTGGGCTTTCTTGTTTCTGGCCTCATAGCCCTCGCAAGTGTTGATGATACCACAGCGAAAAGATTTGGCACAGTTGGCGCTGCTGCTCAGAAGACACTCAAGAAGATTCTAACAGTTATGCCCGCAGCTAACTTTGTCCAGACAATTCCATCCATGCTGGAATCGGAAGATTTGGATGTATGTCAAATTATGTATCCTCATTTGATGATCCTCAGCGTTTTGCTATAGGTAAAACTTGGTGCTCTCAACCTTGTGAGCGAACGCGTCCCAAAGATCGCAGATCATGTCCGTCAAGACGTGGCGGTAACAGTGATTGTCCTTGTGGAAATCATGATCAAGTTGCTAGCACAGGAAAATCTGTTGTTATCTACGCACTGTTTGAGGGCTTTAAAGGCAATCGCTTCAACTATGGTGTCAAAAGAGGAAGTTGCGCTCGTAGCTGCTTTGCCAAGTATTATTGGTGTATTTAAGAACCCTGATCTTGTGCTTCTTGCTTTGGATATCGCCAATCCTCTTTCGTATGTCTAAGCGTGTCAACATTCTGTTTCCAAACTGATCTATCCTGATATAGTTCAAAGTTGGGTCCAAGAATTATACCATTCTTTAGAGATATTGTGACTGCAAGCATTGCCACTCTCAGAGATACTGTTGATAGTGAGTGTTGTTTTGAACTATCCTTGCTAGTTGGACCTGGCTGATTTGTGACCAGCTTTGCCCGAGGCAGCGATAGGGGTTTTACATAGCCTGCTTACATCTCTACCTGCTTTCTGGGGCTCATACGCTCTCAGTCAGACCGTTGATCTCTATATGGACCATTGCAAGGCCAACTCAGGTCACCCAAAGGCACCCTTGTCCTCCTTGTTAAAGTCCATTACCAAGAAGGTTCCCACGAAGATACTTCTCCCAAACCTTATTGACATATGGCCTGTGGCTGCCTCCAGCCCAAATCTAGTGAGAAAACCTAGAATCTGATTGGGGATACATCTAATCAAAGGGACAGTATCGAGTCTCAGCTTATTTGGAAGTCTTGTCAAAGGCGCTTCATCATGCACCCCAAGATGCTGTTCTCGAGCATACTAAGGGTTTGTCAAACATTTTCCTTCAGACCCTTGATATGGTCAAAATGGCTGACCCATCCATGAGCAAGGTAGATTTCTCTATTGTTTTGCAAAGTTGCCTGATCAGACTTTTGCCTATCAGGCGGAAACACAAGTCATTTCGGCATTTAGAGAGTTTGTGGTTAAACTCAATGATTCAACGTTCCGTCCGGTGTTCCGTCGACTTTACGATTGGGCATTTGTACGTGAAGGAGGTATGTCGGTTCCTGAAAATATGGTATGCCTCCTCTCAGACTGTGTTAGGCGATAACCCTAGAAAAATAACCTTCTTCCATACTTATTGTGGTCTTCTTGATTTTTTCAAGGTCCGTCTCTTGTGATTATCGAATCCATCCGAGTCATCATCGTTAGCTTCTTGTTCTCATGATAGGTTCTCATGGTTCCATATACAACGTTCCTGCTTCAGGCCTTTGATGCCCACCTCAAGACACTGGCAGTATCTTCAGACGAATCCTCAGTTGAATCCTCTGCTCTCTGGACTTCTCTCATCATGACCCTCACCAAAACATTGAGCTACGATGATGGAGGTATGTACATATGGATCAAACCTCGCATGCATGTAACGACTCTGATACTGATCACTAATCTCCTATAGGATTCTGGAGGGATGACAAACTCAGACAAGTTGCTACTCCTCTGATACAACAAGTACCTCAGTGCACGAGGATGCCAACTGAGGCCAGGTCACTTTTCAAACAATGCTTGGAAGCTTTTGTAGAAAATGTGTCGGACGATGCTCTCCTAAAAAGTACTAATCTAGATTTATTGATGCATACCCGGTCAGACAATGTCAAAGTTCGTCAGTTTGCTCTTGCTTGTGTAGAAACACTATGGCGCTCGCATGGTGGGAAACTCATCGGTACGTTACTGACTTACATGCAGATAGGCAAACTAAAAAGAATTACTATTCTTATTGCAGGCTTTGCTGCTGAAACCGCTACATTCATTGCAGAGTGTGGTGAAGATGAAAATGACCTAGTTGTAAAAGAGTCTTTCCGTTTGAAAGAAGCAGTAGAGAGTGTTACAGGAAAGATAGATGGTTTATGAGAATTGTAGGTTACGAAAGCCCCAGGAGAACAGCTATTGAAATAGAGTGGAAAAAACCTCACAACTGCCATATCACAAAGAAAAAAAGTGAGATCATGAGGAGATCAATCCATGTAAAAGCGCGTCATATAAGGATAGAATGAAGCAAATGAGAAAAAAACCCTTGGAACGCAAAAGAAAAAACAGTTAATAAGGAGGGTATACAATATAGAAAATGTCATGCATGAGTTCTCCGTCCATGACGTGGACGTGAAAAAAAGTCCTTTTCATGATTTGCTAATAGCCCGTTCGATGTTCATGCATTGCGATAGCAATTGTACGATCACCCCTCGCCCGCACGCATTGCTAACAAATACATCCTGTGAATGTCCCAAAAAAATCAATCAATCATTGTCCTCTTTCGAATTTGACAGTCTCTAGAGGAAAAGGAGAAAAAGAAAAAGAAACCCTCACCTTTGACAACTCTGCTGGACCTTTTCTAATTGAAGCCGGATCCGAGCACGCACGCAAAAAGGAGTGAAATGCGGGTGACCATATCTCAGGTCGTGTGAGTGACGGCCACCGGCTCTGCACTTGTTTCGTATCCGAGAACGGTGGGTCTGTCTCAGCCATTTCCCATACCGTTGCTCCCAATGACCAAACGTCGACTTTGAGTGCATCATAACTAAAACTAAACAGTAAAAGAAAAAAAAACAAACATGTAAGAACCATGTTTTTACGTCTCGGGATATATAAGGACTGACCCTCGCATCTCTGGAGCTTGCCAGAAGATGACACCGGCTGGATCCGACCTCATGGACGATTCAGTCGGCAATTTAACCGCATTTGAAAAATCGGCTGTCACAAAAGCCGTATGGTTAGCTTGTACTTTTAAAGGACACAAGAGACTTTTGAACGCACTGAGCTTCAAGATCCCGTGGCTATTCAGCAACAAGTTATCTGATCGAACATCCCGATGCGCGATCCGATTGTCCTGCAAATACTGAAGCGCAAGTAAAACCTGCGATAAAAAATAATATTCAAACTCAAAAGACCATATTGAAAAAAAAGGTTGAAACTCACGTCCAACGCAAACCTCGCAATCATACGATCATGCAATACAAGTCCGGCTGCTACCAATCCCACAATATCCGCTAAACTCCTTTCCATGAGCTCCATGCGAACCCAAAGGGTATCTTCCGTCAAATCGACATAAAGCGCATCCAACCCAAGTATATTCTCATGCCACAACCCTTTCATCAACTTCAACTCTCTTTCCAAATCAATCAATTTCTGAGCCTCCGGTACTTCCACATTCGAAGCAGAAGGTGGCGTGATCGCTATGATTTTGATAGCGACGAGCGCTGGCGCGCCTTTCTCTGTCTCTTCAGTATCACGACTCTTGACATACGGATGGAGACGAAGCTTATCAGCATGGTCTGGATCAACACGAGCTGCAAAGACGGAACCGGATTCACCCTCGGCAATCTCCTGCAACTCGACATAGTGATCTCGAGGTTCGACTGTCGCATCGATGAAAGGCGCGAGCGGATTCACAACACCTGAAAGCCAGCCTGGATATCTTTCAATCAAGGCCTTTGATGATGGCAGATCCGATGGTCCCGATGCTGAAAGTAGTATTGAATCCGCCGACACATCCGGAGGTGTAGACTCTCCACTGACGACAATCAGAGGCCGCGCCGCATATGCGGTGGAAGCAGCAGCAGCAGCAGCATCTCCTCTCAGGACATCCCATGTACCTTGTTCCTGGTCTTCTTCTCGCGTCAAGATATGGCCGTCAGTGTCATCCTCCTTCCCAAGATCACCATCAACACTCCCATCCCGAGAAACAATTTTCATAATCACGGATTCCTTAGGCACATTACCAAACGTATCTCTAGGAGAAGGAGACGTCTTGCGATTGCAATGGGCCACAGTAAAACTCGATCGAGAAGGCGATGGTGTTTGAGTGTAGTACGAATCAAAGTCCAAAAGCGCGGTCCCAAGTCCCCCTCCAGACCCAGGATCAGTGGTCGGTGTAGGCTGTTCCTGAGACTGCGCACTGCTCAAAGTTGAATTTGTCGATGCCGAACCTGTACTCTCATCACTGCTGAATTGAGAATTGATAGGTGACGGCGGCGCACCAGAATGTCTCCTCGACCCTGCGCTAGAACCAGAACCTTTGTCAGCAGGAAATACAACACCCATAGGTGACAGTGGTGGATTTTCAGGTGAGGCAGTGCCCTCGCTTAAAACCTGCATCTGGTCAATGGGTTTGCGAGAAGAATGCTGCCATTGCTGCTGTTGTCGGTCTGCATTGACGGATGGAGCTAGCGCAGTGAGTTTTGTAACATACGCCCCTGTTCTCCGGATAACTGAAGCATTCCGAATAATCTGAGGTGTCGATTGACTGTAGCCAGTCATAGTACTCGCACTGAGAGTAGAGATACTACTTTGACTTGAATCTCTATTGGACCTTCTAGCACTAAGCTCTTCTTCGTTCTCGTCGTCTCCTCTATTCTTTGAATACCTTTCTGGAAGCAATAATGATAGGCCATCGGGCCCAGGACGTAAAGTATCTCTCTGCCTTGCATGATTTTCAGGTATACTAGAGGGAAAGGATCCGGTAAACACAGCCGATAAAGGAGCTTCCTTGAAATCATCCTTCTCCTCCATGTTTCCAAACTCATCTTTAAGCTCCAGAAAAGAAGACGAAATCGAGTGGGGGGAAGGAAGAGTTGCGGTTGAGTGTGAAGGGCGCGATGCTGATGGCCCTCCTCCAGAACCCGAAGGCAACGACTGCACCGAATCCGTATGCACTGTCGATTCTGCCGGGACAATGATGAGCGGGATCAGTTGCGTGGATGGACCGGCAACTTCTGTCTGTATTGATGATTGAGTGGTGGCCTCGCTCAATAGAGACGATGCAGAGAGAACGAGTTTACCCCAATCATCGCTATCATCACTTGCATGTAACGACAAGCGGGGAGGCCGTGAAAGGCTCTCATTTGGAAACCTTCGAAACTGTGGAGTGGAATGGGAATCTGTCGACCTGCTTCCCTGAGAAGAATTTGTGGACTCAACGCTGGCATGAGACCGACGGGGAGATGGTGGCACAGACTGTGAAAGTGAAGACACGGCGGTAGATGCTGACTTCGAAGCTGAAGCCTTTGACTGCAGGTTTCTGGACTTGATGTCTTCATGGATGTTAGTATTATTTGCATTTCGTAAGGAATTATAGGCAGGTGGAGGTGAGCTTGGGTTGGAGACTTGCATTCTGCGGGGTGGGGTAGCAGGAAGTAGGAAAGCATTGTCTGGACTAGAGCCCTGGCAGCTCAGATGAGACTCAGAGTGGATTTTAGCAACAGAGATTGAGGGATTGTGAGTTGACCGTGTGGTACTGGACCATAGTTTGGAACTCGTGCTCGTGCTATTGGTCCTAGATGAATGTAACGATGTCAATGATGTCGATGTTACTAACGCATAGGGTACTGGTACATTTGTTGATGTAAGATAGGGTGATTGGCTACGCACGGATGCACCTGAGAATTTTCGCACAAGGGAAGCACCTGACGGGGTGAGCAGAGGTGATGCATTGAACTCGTTGGAAGAGGGGGTGGTTGGACGGTCGATGGGTAGAGCTTGAGCCTGACCTATCAAGGTGGAATAATGGGATGCTGGAGAACCTGGACGACTGGTATGTAGTTGCAATCGTGAGTTAGCAAGTCGTCTTGCGTTTATCAGGGAAATTTCCTCCTCTGTCAAGCCTTTATCTGCGAGGGACTTGGCCCATGAAGGCGGCAGCCCAGAAAGCCTACAACATGGTGTCAGTGAACCTAGTCTATATAGATGTATCATCGTTGCTGTACGAACTCATCATCTACGTGTACATTATGCTTGAAAAGCACTGAGTACTCAAACAGAACATGATATAGATGGATACACACTGAAAAATTACTAGGCCAGGAAACCCCCGGGTCTCCCTGGTCGACTCCATGCCGCGTGGGTGGTGAGGGGACATCGGATTGTATGTTCTGTGAGGAAGACTTGGACCGTAAGCCAAAGCTCAGAAAGCTCTTCTTTTTCTTCGGAACAGCCTGATCAATGGGGATGACAGAGAGCTGGGAGGCAGCTGAGGAGACAAGAGACATGGTCGACTGGCAGGAGGCAGGAAACTGTCTGTGATATTGTAGGAGGGGCGACTGTGGAGGAAGAGAGAGAGAATCTGGGGATAGGGAGGACGGTGATCTGTTCTGTGAGTGGTATAAATCCTTTGGAGGCGGTGGCGGCGGCTTATCCTTGCTGTTGAGCCTGAACATCTTCAACGTCGAGAATCTCGATGTTTTCAGGTTCCCGGTGCTCAACGACGCGCCGCCGCTGTTCGCCATAGAGAGCTTAACCTGGGCTATGTGAGCAGGAAAATAAGCATAAATGGGGATTGGGAGGATATCGGCACTGGCCAGACGACGGCGTACGATGGATGCTGTTGATAGGTGTGATCCGGGAAATTTGAGTCCCTCTGGATTATTCAGTCGCTGAATGCTCCGTGGCTATTGTACTTTGTCGCTGCCTCAAGCAGGGGGAGAGAGGGTCGTGGTTGCCGTTGATGACGATGACCACAGCTGCAAACTTCGAGCAAGCGCGCTTGCCTGCCTTTTGGGGATATTCATGTTTTCGGCCATCACGGACTTGAAAACATTTCGAGCAAAAAAACTCACCTCTGACATTGTTTGCCACGTCCTCTCTTATAGCCTTTGCTTTCCATGGAACTACTGTTTAACAGATAAAAGCCCTCCTTCTGCTCAAGGCAACGAAGCAGGATGCCTTCAATATAGACAATGCCTCGGTGATGCCGACGTACTTGAAGAAATCTAGCTTCATTTTAAAAAATATGACGCCCAGTTTTGTAGTCTGCCAATACTCCCTCTTCATCTCCGTTTCATGCACAGATGGGCCCATCTGCCTCCACGTCCCCTGTTACGGACTAGTTTACTTAACAAGGTAAGCACCGGCTCGTGACTCATTCCTCCTGACCTCCGTTCTCCCAGCTTCATTCCGTGATTATATAGCCGCCACTGGGCTGATTCTCTTGCAATTTCGGGAAGTAACATTCTTGCTTCATCATTTTTTGTACTTTTCATTCCCGCAGAAATGACATTCCTCAATGACTTGCCGTCGGTCACCTCTCTCGTCCTTTGCGCTTTTAGCGGTCTGAGAAAACATATATTTTGACCCTTTGTGATGCATCTCCCAAAGTAATCCCTCAAGTCACGAGAGCGGCACAGATGCCCTGCTCCTCGTCGACTCACGAACTAGACTATCTAGGGCTAGGGCTCGGGTCGAGGCCCTTTTGACTCTTTCTCTCCGATGGGGCGTCGTTCATATCTCGGATACGTGTCAGCACCCTCTTTGAATGAGCTAGTCAACCGAGTTCTGCCGTTCGTGATCACGAA
>Ga0153934_1000234_pt1 | contig 16633 bp, 17 predicted proteins | sample TSNJ018MetaG_FD_104708 | JGI IMG/M metagenome (GOLD analysis project Ga0153934, IMG submission 104708) | Attine ant fungus gardens microbial communities from New Jersey, USA - TSNJ018 MetaG | ecosystem: Host-associated > Fungi > Mycelium > Unclassified | place: USA: New Jersey, Wharton State...
AAGTTCTTGCGTTCGGCTTGCGGTTGATAGCACATGCGTAGTTTGTGGTGATATTCATGGGCAATATGTGAGTCCGTTCCTTGAATTATAAGAGGAATGTGCATTGAGTGGTTTTTTGGTTTTAAGTATGATCTTATGAAGTTGTTTGAGATTGGTGGGCCTGTTGGTGATATCAATTATCTATTTCTCGGAGATTACGTTGATCGTGGAGATTTTGGCATTGAGGTGCGTTGTTGAAATAGGAACCTGAATCTCCTGGTGGTTGATTTAGGGTATGACAGTGTTTATTGTACTTGTATGCTTTGAAGATCTGCTATCCCACCAAAGTCACTCTCTTACGAGGGAATCATGAGTGCCGGCATTTGACGGAATATTTTACGTTCAAACGCGAATGTACGTCCTGAACTGGCAAGGTTGGCGTTCGTCTGGTGACTTTTGTTCTGAATAGGTTTGCACAAGTACAGCACACTGGTTTATGAAGCGTGCATTGAATCTTTTTGTGCGTTACCCATTGCTGCGTTGGTGGATGGCAAGTTCTTTTGCGTACACGGGGGTTTATCACCATTATTACTTGAACTCAATGACATTCAATATGTGTGTCTTTTTCCTGTTCTTACGTTTCTCCTGCTATCAACGTCTGATCTTCGCGTCACACAGATGAATAGATTTCAGGAACCTGAATCACAGGGTCTCTTGTGTGATCTATTATGGTCGGATCCTATACAAGCCTTTGGACAGGAAGAGTCAAACGGTATACCTGCTGGCTCGACCTTTTTGCACAACTCGATTAGGGGTTGTTCGTACTATTATACGTGAGTGAATGCGATACTCAAAGACGATTGTTGACTAGGTGAAAGGTACGATGCTGTATGCCAGTTTCTGGAGAGGAACAACCTGGTGACTATGATTCGGGGGCATGAGGCTCAGGATGCTGGGTGTGTCATCACAACTTTTTTTCCTTTATACAATTGTACCATGTTTCATCGTAGGTTTACGATGTACAAGAAATCACCGAAAAAGCATTTACCTTCTATGATTACGATTTTTTCTGCACCCAACTACTTGGATGTATATCGGAACCGGGCAGCAGTGTTGAAATATGCGAATAAAAATATAACGATAAGGCAGTTCAATTCGAATCCGCATCCATATTGGCTGCCGAATTTTATGGATGCGTTTACGTGGAGTTTGCCTTTTGTTGGCACCAAGAGTAAGTGTCATCATATTTTCCCATGAGTTAAGGGTGATCTTGATCGTTTCGCTAGTTACGGAGATGTTATTGGCAATTTTGAGTATTTGTAGTCAGGAAGAGCTCGACGAACCTGGATCGGAGGATGAACCAGGTATGGAGGGTGTAGACGAGGCTGCGATCGCTGCTCGGAAGCACCAAATCAAGAGAAAGATTTTGGCAGTTGGGAGGATGCGAAGGGTGTTCCAGTTGTTACGGTATATCACATTTCGCTTCACTTCTCAGATGATTTTTTGATGGTTCTTGTCGGGGTGTGTAGTGAGGAAGCAGAGAGCGCTACGGAACTTATGCCAGATGAAGCTATCAGTCCTGGGAGAGTTGGCCCTGATGCGCTCAATGTGCGAGGCAACAAGATCAACAACAGTATTAGGACATTTGCTGATGCGTATGTGGCTTTTCCACTTTCTGACGTTGCTTATTTGATGCTTATTCAAGTCGCCGGTCTGACCTTTTAAACGAACGTTTACCTGAGTTCAATGTGAACCTCCCGAGCCAACGTCCAGCTATATTTCCGACGCCCTCGATGCGTTCGGCATCCCGTTGGGGGAATGGACCCTCGGAGCAGATTTATCCTGGGTCCTCTGTGATCCCACCTGGAGGGATCAATATGGAGTATTTGATTCGGAGGAGTTTGGAAGAGGAGGAGCTTGCGAGGGAGGATGGCGAGGAGAGCAGAGTTGATAAGTTGGCGGATAGGATTGCAAGGGGGAGGTCGCTGGTGGGAGGGCCCAGAATGTTGAAAAGGCATGATACTGCGTGATAATGACTGTTTTGGTTGATCTTTGCAAATGATGTGTTTTCGTCTGCTGAATCTACTTCCTCGTTTGGTTTATGTACATTGCTTTGATGTGCTTTTGTAGTTACAGTTGTATGGACTAAATACTAATATGAGTATATAGTTTATTAGCTGCCAGAACATTGGAAATAGAGATGTGACAGAGCACTCCGTTGGCATCCATGTATATTGATGATGCGAGTGATGGTGCTTGGAGTACCCGCGGTGATCTACTCTTTCAGTCATATCCGTGACCATCTCGGCGCAGAGGCCTGAGATCGAGGACGCGGCAATTTTTCTACATTTTGGAGACGACACCGAGAGTGACTTTCCCGTTGTTTTTGTTGTTATTAGACGTAGTTCTTCAAACACAAAGAGGACGCAAGTTTTTTTGGAAATTGTGTCATATGAGCAAGACCAATTTAGGGGTATTCAAACATCTGCTGAAGTGATGTTATCCAAATTGAGCTCTGTTTTCCGATTCTGGACATTCTGTAGTAGGATATGTGCTAGGTTATCCGGGATTAGGGATAATGAGCTGGCCAATGATAGAGGTCAGCGACGATGTTCTTTTGGGGCTAGTTTCTCTACGACACGCTCAAATTTAGAAAACAGATACAGCTAGTGTATTGATCTTGAAGAGCCTACAATGGCATCACAGCGGCATCGTATGCTGTAATCATTTCGTTTCTTTGAGTCAGACAAAATAACAGTGAAGATTTCCCTCGGCTTCTCTTCTATACTTACCCATCATCACTGCTTCCCGCTATTCAAACAGAAATTATTGAAACCGTCAAAATTTGAGTACTGTAATGCCCTTTTCGCCTACGACATCGGCAACCTCCTCGTCGTCGTCAGCAGGGCGGGGCAGAACACTGCATCTGAGGCTTCCATTGACGAATATTACCTCAGGTGCTATGACTTCTTCGACATCGTCAACACCAACGTCGTTCAAAAGATCATTCGAAGAGTTGTTTGGTGGCATTGAGGAGGATGAGGACAGGATTTTTGGCATTAACGACCCTGGTGTCGATTATGATTCCGCTATTGCAGGCGGCGGTTCGCGAGAAACAGGGACGTCTACTAGAACGAGAAATGGAATGGGCAGAAATAATAAGAGACAGAGGAGCGAAGGTTGTGCCTCTGCCTCGTTGCCCTCAAGCTCAAGCTCTAGTTCAATTTCTGGATCGTCCAGTGTTTTCACTTCCCCGTCTACTTCCTCAGATTCGTCTTCCCAGAGTGCTTCTTACGACTCGATGACTCAGAGGAGTTATCAACATGACTTCCGTCCAGCGATGCCGGCGGAAACAGCATCTTCGCTTCCACCGCGATTACCAACGCCAAAACTTGATGATGTCCAAATGTCAGATATCCCATTGTTGGACGACGATCAACCTTCTGTCACTATCACTGCCGCTGCTACTGGAGGACAGATTGGGGCGACTTTACCCATGACGATGGCAGGAAGGGACGATGATGCTCCAGATTCTTGGTCGCTGCGATCGCCACAAGTGCAATCCTCAGGAGCAGTGGCAGGATCTTTGTACAAACACCGCTCCCAACAGCAAGGTCCACACAATTATATCCTAGCATCAACCACGAATAATCGTAACCAACCTCTATCAATACCACCAGCGCTTCCGGCTCCTATCCCTCGTTCACTCTCAAGCCTACCATTACCTTCAAATGTGCCGTCATTACCTCTGATCGAGACTTCGCCTGGTGCTACAACTGCGGGATCCCAGGTCTCAGCTCCTCATGGTTCAAGCATGGATGCTAGCACTGCAACATCCCTGAATCTTCGATCATCACCTCCATCTCCACTTCTCCTGTCTTTATCGCTTCCCTCTTGCGTGGACTTAAATCCGGGTTCTGATTCTTCAATGGAAAACACGAGACAGGGAACAAGTTATAGTGCGGAGTCTGGATCTTCGGGTGATCGATTTCGAGCAACGATGGAGAGGTATAATGAGTTCGAGAGCGCGATGGCTGCGCTAAGGAGGTCTGTCAGTCCCGTCCCGTCTCCTCTTGGTGCTTCTAGCACTCAAAAAGACGGAGATAGTGGTGTTCGGACTATGAGTCTGGGTATGGAGCATGTACAAGGACGATCATGGACACAGGTGTCTCCTCCGAGATTACCACCCCTTGGATTAAGTGTCGAGGAAGAAGAGTATGGTGATAATGGTGATGAAAGGGGACAACAGGGTCTGCAACAACGAGTTTGGGAAACGATGTATTCTCGTGGTGGTGGTAAGTCCTTTTCCTTCAGCTTTGGCTTTGCCCCTCAATGTATTTCCTCTTTGTTAGTTCATTCAGGATCTGGCAGACAGCGCAGCAATATGACTCCTTCTGCAGCTAACACTAATACTAATGTCAATCGCCATGATGATAGAAGGACAACTTCATTAGATTCATTGCCCTATGGACAACTGTCTGGTCATCATCGCTTGCATCAACCACTCTATCATACAATCAGCACTTCGATTGATACTGATTTTACACGTTATTTCAACCTTGCATCGCCGATCCTTGGATCGGGTCCTTCACGAACACACGCACGACTGGGGAGGCTTGGTGAGGAGATCTTGGTTGATAGAGAAGAGGAACTTGATGAGGATGAGGAACAGATTACGAATGAACTAGATGGTCAAGACGATCAGCATGTTATTATTCCTGCTACCGCCTCACATGGTCATGCCAACAATGCAAGCGATGCACCACCAAGAATTGAACTTGAGCTTAGTGGCGTTTCTGCTGGATTTGGGCGAAGCATCATTGACGAGGACGAAAATGAGGGAGAAGACGAGCGTGGAGGAGGTAGAGAAGAAGGTAGTAGGAACGAAACGCAGAGAATAGTGTCAGTTTCATCAAGTCATGGTCTTCCGCTCCCTTTCAGGGATCGACTAGATTCTGCATTGGAAGCTCTCAGGTCACCTTCACCCCTTGTTCCGGAATTCAACACCAGTATCACTACCACCGTCGACAGCACTGCTAGCAACGATAGTCGCGATAATAATAACAGCAATGGTGTAAATGAGAATTCTGTTACCTTTGATAGAGAGCCTCAGATAGAGGGGCTGGATCGAAGACAACACCTTCCTTCCCGCCGAGATTCAATTGCCGGTTCTAGCACTGCTGTACCTTCCAGAGGGGGCTATCCATCGGTTCCTTCAGTCAGCATCTATGCCCACAATTATGGAGACCTTCATCAAGCTATAGACGCAGGGGCTGAAGAGATTGATGTTCTTGATCGAAGATTGCCTCCCCGAGCTCCGGTTTCGAGTCCAACTACCACTTCAGCTTCAGCTTCGAGGTTAACTTCCATTGTGGATCTCATTCGAGCCAATACCGCTCGTCGTCTGAGTATTCGTGGAGAGCAAGAGGAAATTGTTGTTCCCAATAGAAGGTTCCTTTCTTCATCATCTAATCAGCAATCGCAGGATTTAAATCCAGATGTTCCTATTAGCCCTGGTGATGACTTTGCGACACCGGCGGAGTCTACGTTTTCCGGAAGGTCTGGGCCTGTTGCTCAACGTCAATCTGGTTTGGGAAGGCCGACTTTGACCTCTTCCAATCTCCTTTCGAGCACCCGTCCATGTCTAGTCTCGAACCCAGGCACCACTGCAGATACTAACTACAACAACGACTTGACCGCTGCTACCAGATACAATCCTCTTCCCGAACCCCCTCTTGTTGATTCCACCAGGCCCCAACCTCCGGTTTTACCTCCTATTGTAGCAGATACGCATATTGACCATATCGAGCCTGGTGATCGAGGCGAGAACAGGTCCGAGGAATACGAGAATGAAGAACGGAGGCAATCGAGGCACTTGAGGAGAATTTTGGATGGAATTGCGCGGGATTCGAGGTTGCGGCAGGAGAGACATCAAACGCAGACGATAGAAAGAGAAAATGTTCAGTTGCCAGAGGTACCTTCGCCTTCGCTGGGCGGGCTTTACGATTGGCTGGAGGGTGCTAATGTCAATGCAAGAATAGCGAGTACATCTACTAATGCTCCTGTCGGTGTTACTACTGCTGGTTCACCTGGTGATAGCGGGAGGGAAGGACGAATATCGGGTTCCAATCAGAGACACAGACAAGGAAGTTGGGAGGAGGATGTATTTTCTGGTTAGTATCCGTGATATTGGTGTGTAGGCATGGCGTTGATTGTTGATTTGTATTGCAGGTTTCATGACTACAGACCCTGGATTGAGTTTGACGCTACAGCAAGAAAGAGTGAATGGACGGAGTGTTGCCGCCAACATTCAGACAACTTGTGAGTGCCACAACCTTCGTGATCGTCGCTTATCCGTGAACCTCATGAGTTCACTCAACAGCTCCTCGGTTAAGCACAGCAGGAGGCGAGAGCAACATTGGGGAGTCGGATATGGAGAGAGAAAGGGAGGTAGAGAGGTTACCTTGGACATTGAATGTACCTGCCACTTCATTGTCCAGCAGTCGTGCGATACCACCAAGACATGACTTCTCAAGTAGGCTCGAATTTCACATACTTGTTGGATTTTTTTCATGAGCTTTTCGGTCTTGTAGGACAGGAGCCGAGGGAAACTCAAATGCAAAGTTCCGGACGGTACCCTACCTGTAAGTATTTGACTTGGATACGGACTCTTGACTGATAGAACGATCCAGGTCATCCGCGTGATAGTGGAAGGAATTCAGTGCATTCACGAAGGCAGTGGCAGAGGGATGGTACTTATGCGTTACCTTCTGCATCGACATCGATGTTATCCACTACATCCCGACATCCGTCAACCTTATTTTTCCCAACATCTCCGTCGCCAACGCCACTTCCTTCCACCCAGACTAATGCCTCACCTACAAGCAATATTCAATTGTCGTCGTCGTCGTCGTCGTCGTCGTCGTCGTCAAGGATATTACCGAGTTTGAGTGCGTCATCGCTGAGGACTGCTGCACGAACAGAGTTGAATGGATCAACAAGCTGTCCGTTGCTTGATCCGGATTGGACGAGGAACCTGTCGAGTGCAACTGCGGATGACGACACAGAGGAGAATGCCAACGCCACTGCCACCACTGTGGTTGACTATATCAGGAATGCAAGGCCGGAATCTGTATCACCTCTTCCACCATTTCAATTGTCCCAGACCTCCCATTCGAGAGGATTGCAACAGACGAATTCAGGATGGTACCCTTCACCCAGCGAGAGGTCTGACAGCACGATCATGCGAACTAGAGGCAATGATTCCAATGTCGGGTCTTTCTCGTCAAGAATAGGAAGACCAAGAGTAGCTAGTTTGACAACGCGCATTGGTTCAGACATTTCGCTGGTTGCAGAAAATGCTGCTGAAGTCAGAAGAAGGAACGCGAGAGAGGATGTATTAAGAAGGTTAAGCTCGAGACTGGAAGGGTTGAGTTCAAGAGGATCTGGATCTATGGAAAGGACTGGTCTCTTTGGTGGGCTTGCACCCCCACCTAGCGATGTGCATGGCCAAATCGAAAGAAACGGAACTGATATTATACCACCACTATCCCAACTGAGACCTCGTTCTATTCATCAAACACCTATCGTGGAGGACGAGAACAGTGGTCATCATAACTCCATAGAGGATAGATATCCATTCATGACGACACGAGAGGCTATGAATGCTGGATCAAGGTTACCTCCGCACGACACGAGTACTAGACCCGTTATGCGCCTATCGACTGATTCTGAAGGCGAATCTAGGCCAGAAATTGAAAGAAATGCCACCAGGGTATCAATTGATTCATCATCATCTGATTCGTCTATATCCGCGGACTCTTTCATCATCTCTAGACCTGGCATGTCTAGCGTGTCAGTGTCAAGTGGTAGTGGTGGTGGACAATTGAGCACGTCTTCTCGTGCTGTGTTCTTAGATACAGAGCTACCCTCACCTGGCCTTGGGGAGTTGTTTGATTCTCTGGTTGCGAACTCAACTGCCGCCGTTACGACCACGACGTGTGTCGGTGAGTCAACTCAAAGTCTTGCTGGTTCGTCGGGTCTAGTTGCTGCTGCATCTTCGACTCCCTCTTCAACCAGCACACTCACATCTTCTCCTGTGCGTACTTTGGATGATGATTTGGAAGTGAGAGGTATTACCCATGGATCAGAGAGACTCCAATCGACGGGGCGGTTGGGACGTACGCAAGAACAAATGTTGAATAATATGCTTCGGTGGAATCGAGATGATGAATTTCTACTCTTCAACCCCAATGAGACTAGCGGTGAAAGCCCAAGTGTAAGTTTCAGCATTTCCAATCCTCGCGTTTTGCTTCATTATTGGTATGGCTAGGTTGGAAATGCGGCTCGCCTACGTGACCAAAGACCACCTTTTCAGGGCTTATATCGTCCAGATCTTTCTTCAGTTTCAGTACCTACTACTACCAATTACCCAAACTCTTCTGTTCGTGCAAGCGCAAACTCGGAAACACGAAACAGGATTATCGACCCAAGCCTGTTCGCCCCTGGACCCTTCCGTAATACGATGGAAAATCTAGCGACGAGAGCACGAGAATCCACGGCCCAGGGATCTTCCACACAACCTCATGCGTCCATGTCTCATCCTATAGGACAATTTCCGGCATTGTTTCCCAACTCACTGACTCCTACATCCACTCTTTCAGCTGCATCCCGCCCCTGTCAATCAGGTGTCATGAATCCACAGTCACCCCCTGTGATTCCTCCTCTTTCGTTTGAAAACAATGAAATCAACAACTCTAGTATTGCGGAACGTCTACGTCTGCGAGTGCAAGAGCCCTCCTCAACAGCTCACCTTTGGTCGACTGAAACCGATGATTTATTGAGAAGACAGCAATGGATGATGCTTCTAAGGTCCTATCAGAATGGCCAAGCTCCAGCTTCGACTCCCTCATCGTCTTCGTCGAGCATGTTGAGCGCGGAATCCCATGGTGAACAAGTGTCATGGTCACAATTGGATAATTCACCAGAAAGTATTACGGGCGGTTTTGGATCTGGTTCGAGTTCTAGGATCTCTGAAATGCATCATTCCCGTTCCGGAAACGTGGAGGGTTTACATGATGCCATCTATGCCTTACGAGAGGACGGCCTAAGTGTTGATCGGTCGCTGCAATTTCTGGATCGGTTGAGACAACAAAGAGCTGGAGGTAATAGTTCTCACTTGGGTGGAAGAGAAGATGAAAGGAGAATCGAAAATCAGGAACGAAGGACTCGGTATCAAGACGAGGCTTTTAGATCTTATCCAAGATTGCGGGAAAGTGAAACGGAATGGGGAAGTCAGAGGGGAGCAAGAAGTAACCCGAACGTGTCCAGGTGGCCATATACAAATGACTTGCCTCCTTTGCACATGAACCTGCCATCTAGAATGCCTATTGAAGAAGGCCCTCCTTCAGCAAGAGCGACGAACGCTTTCCGACATCCAATCTCAGTTCACAGCAATAGCAACAATAGAGCCAGCACGGAAATGGACATGCGACGTTTGCAGGCTTTCTTAGAGAACACTTCAGACAGTGAGGGCGACATCTCGGATAATGACCGAAACAATACTATTCAGGCCCATTGGACGGTTCGTCATCCAAGGCCTACCACGTCGTCAGCTTTTCTCTCTTCGGCTTCTACCACAACAACAACAGTCAGCCGAAGCAATGAAAACAGTAGACTTGGAAGATTTGGAAGGCAAGGGAGATTTGCGGCGAATGTTAACAGTAACCCAACCAACAGTGGAATGCCCAGAGATCTAACGAGGTCAAGTCAAGTCGAGAATACCACGGCCGAAAATAATGAAACAGGGGGTGCAAGAATGTCCAGAGAAAGGATGCTCCGACGACTGAGAGCCGATCCGCCTAATCTTTCTCCTGGGACTTCAATTGGCGGCACAAGCGGAAGGAGATTTGCAGGTGGTTTCTCCAGACTACTTAACAATCTCGAAGATTATTTGGTCTGTCCCCAACTCTCCTGTACACCTCAACGATTGCTCATGAGCATGTTCTTTGTTAGGACGATGACGAATTTGATGCCTCATACGAAAGTCTGTTGGTGTTACAAGACGCATTGGGGGAAGTAAAGCAGAGGTCCACGCCGGAAGCTGTCCTTAGAAAACTAAAAAAAGGGAAGTATAGAGAATGGGCTGAGGAGGGAGACGAAACGAGATGTCCAATCTGTCTGGAAAATGTATGTCATTTGATCCTTCGCTGCGGTTATTCTGACTAGATATTCAGTACGAGATGGAGGATGATGTGCTGAAATCAGGGAATTGCTCTCATTGGATGCATCAACCTTGTCTCGAGGTCTGACCAGTTTTCAACACTTTTTGAACCTTGACTCATCATCTCACTCGATTGCTTGATAGACTTGGTTCAAGACAGCAAACACTTGTCCCGTGTGCAGGATGGATGTTGAACCCAGGCCTCCGACATCAGCATTACGAGGGGGGCCTGGTAGAAATTCACGAAGCGACAGGTGGAGGAATATCGGCACTTCCAATGGAAATGATGGCCCTTCGGGCGTCAGCACTACGAGCGAAGGTGTTGGCTTCAGACCTTTTGGGAGCATTGAAGCCACTATTGCAGATCTCAGTCGGTCAAGTATCCTTCATTCAAACGAGGCGGGAGATGATGCTTCATGGATAAATTGGACTGGAGGCTCTGTGGATTTTGATCCTAATGGTAATGTGGGTCGCGATACTAGGAGGTCTTCTTGAACCATATATGAGTTATTTCATTCTACCAGCACAACATTTTTTGTGATTACTTTCTTCCCTGGACAATTAGACTCTTGATTTATATGTCTGTATCTATGGAATGCATTTTCATTCGTTTGACTATGCATACTTCCATCTTTGAATCCTACAGTGATCGTGCATATGCAATTCATAGAGTCTGAACCCAACAGTATGAAGGTGCAAGGACCTCCCGTCGCAAGTGGGAGTAAAAAGGTGATGATGGTGAGTATCACACTGACAGAAAGTCCTCAGGGCTGGTATTGTGACCTTAGTCTTTTTCTCATACACATTATCATTCACTAGACAAAAAATGTTCTGTTTCTCTGATATACCGCCAGGTAGCTTGCACTGTCTAGAAATAGCGGCTTCAATGTGATATCACCCAGGCATATGTCTACTAGGGAAGTCTGACAAGGGGTCTGGAGGCTTTTCCAGATCATGACATCTAGGGAAGTCTGGGAGACCCCCCAAATTCCAGGCCTGGCATCTTGGCATGGATTTTAAAGTCAACCATTAATTTTCCAGTCTTTGGTTTTCAGTCATGTGATTTGTTGGACATGGCTAGATTTAGCACTAGTGTCAGGAGGGTGTATACGTTGTGAGTTCTTGGAACTCCTCCCTCTCTTTGTCATGTCCTCTTTCATTGACCAGTATGAACCTTTGGACATTATTGGTAATGGATCCTTTGGTATAATACGCAAAGTCCGTCGGAAGGTGGACGATGTGGTGCGTTCTCCAGGTCAATTGTGGAAGCTGCAAATCCAAGATAGATCTATTCAGGTTTTCGCACGAAAGGAGCTCAATTTCCAAAGAATGTCGGAGAGAGATAGGAAGCAAATTGTTGCTGAAGTGTGAGTTCCAATGGAGGCAGTTCACCGAGTTGACTTTATATCGTCTGTTCAGAAATATCCTGAAAGAACTAGATAATGAACACATCGTACGGTACCATGACCGCTATGTTGATAAGGATGCAGGAATTTTGTACATTCTTATGGAATACTGTGGAGGAGGAGACCTCTCAAACGTCATCAAGCAAGCTTTGAAGGCAAATAGATTGATACCCGAAGACACGATCTGGAATTACTTCATGCAAATATTGCTGGCTTTATATCATTGTCACCATCCAGATGGTAACGGACGGACGGGAATTAATGGAGTAGCGCCTGGGGATGGCGCAGGGTACGGATCAGGCGCCTTCGTGCCTGTGAAGACAAAACGCGCACAAATTCTTCATAGGGACCTGAAACCCGATAATGGTAGGGAATTGATGTACTCGTCTGAAATGGAAAGAAACTCATCTCATAGCAGTGTTTCTGGACGAAAACAATCATGTTAAGCTAGGAGACTTTGGCTTGTCGAAAGCACTATGCCAAAGTAACTTTGCGAATACTTATGTCGGAGTACGTCATCCAAGTCTATCTTCAGGTCCACAAACTTGATTACTGTCTTCAGACTCCGTATTACATGTCTCCTGAACTTATGCAAGAGAAGGCATACGACACTAAGTCAGATATTTGGTCTCTTGGGTGCTTGATATATAAGCTCTGTGCCCTCAAACCTCCTTTCCATGAAGCTAAGACACACTCGGAACTGAACATGTGTATTCGGTGAGCTGTTTCATATCCTAATTTTTCACGATACTAAACTTGGCCAAAGGAATGGCCGAATACCGCCATTACCTAGAAATTACTCTCAATCCCTGTCGGCTGTCATAAAGGCTATGCTCAACCTCAATGTGCGCCACAACCTTTCCTTCCGGCTAGTCTCGCACTGACAGTATCTAGCCTGCAATGCGACCCTCTGCTGCCCAACTCCTCCAACACGAACGCCTAGAGCTATCGTTCCGAGTCTCTGAAACAGATAAACTGTAGGTGCAGATCATTCTTCCCTTGACAGGTAGAATGTAGTCATCCCGATGCAGATTATCACAAGTCAAGAATCATCGAGCTGCCGTTCTTGCTAAAGAGCGTGAGGTTCTAGGTCTTGAAGGGGCAATCAGGGACCGAGAAAATAGACTAAGTTCCATTCTTTCTGAAAAAGATGCCGAAATTGCGCGCCTTCAGTCACAGATCACCCATACTCTACAACATCCGCCAATTACGAAACGAGATGTCGAGATTGCGGTCGGGCAAGCTGTGGAACGTCGAGAGGGGGAACTACGTGTCTTGATACGATGTCGTGAAGAGGAAGTTGCAAACGCAATGGCGAAAAGAGAGGAAGAGATAATGGAGGCAGTGCGGAAACGCGAAGCTGAAGTCCACCATGCTTGGAGTCTGCGCGAAGCGGAGATTCGACAGGGAGTGGAGGATAGCATCAAAGCAGTGCAGGAGAGAATGGATTGGATCACGAAAAGAGAAGACGAACTCACGAAAAGAGAAGACGAGCTCAACTTCCAAGCAAAGAAAATTGAGGAGATGAGGGAGGAGTCAGTGGAGAAGGTGAGAGCTTCTGAGGCTTCACGCAAAGGTCAGGAAATCAGTAGACCTCCCATTCGTACCGATCAAACTATCAGAACAGGAAAGGTGCAGAAAACACCTCTTGAGGAAGTCAAAAACATCCTTGAGCCAGCGACATGTGTACCTGTTCAACAACGACGACAGCCAGTGAACACCGCAATATCAGCAACAAGAGTTCCCGATCTTAACCTCAGTAATCAAGCTACCCCGAAGCCATTAAACCCTGTTCAATACTTCACTGCGCTAAAGACACCCATCACGAGACTTGATTACACAGAAACTCTGCCTTCAGCTATGAAAGGTGTCATTCTTACGGCTACAGGTGAAGCTCTGGCAACACCGTCTCCTAGTGAGCTCGCAAAAATATTCAATCAGAGTCCCCGCGTCGGACTCGGATTTACGAAAATATTTGAATCAGATGCACATGCAGTGAATGATGAAAATAGTTTGAGAGACAAGAGGTCCAGTAATGTGAGTGCAGAATCGGAAGAGGCTGATAGTCCTCCCCCGAGTCCCAGTACAAGGAAAGAGAGGGGGAGAAAAGATAGAGGGAAGGATAAGACTGGGCTGTATGATGCCTCTTCGGGCTCAGGTTCTTCGACTTCGACTCTACGGCTACCGGCGGCCTCTATCGGCACGGGCACTGGTGTGACACAAATCAGATCGACAAGACCCTCAATTTCTTCTTCGGCACAACGACCGACGATCAAACGGGCTTTGTCTGCGACGGCGATTTCAGCAGCTGCGTCGTCGAAACCTGCCCCCTCAAGATCCACCCTTGTCTCTTCGGCATCTACAGCGACATCAAAACCCCTGCAACGACCAAAGTCAACTTCCCGCCTGGAACAGCATTCTCATTTGCGATCTACTGTGCCATTGAACCCTGGTTATGTTCCTCTTCTAGCAACAATCCCGACCCAGTTGCCCCCTGCACCAATATATGATTTCACAGACGAAGAGAATCTTCCAAGTCCATTCTTGAAGAAAACGGTGGGAAAACATGAGAGGGCTCCTTCTGTATCAGCTTCTAAATCAGCTTCCAAACTATCTGTGGTTTCTTCGTCTCTGGGAAGTCAGAAGCGACTTGTCTCATCGAAGAAACGAGCATCAACTAGCAATGGGAATATCTTATGGGTTATGGCTGCTACAAATGTAGCTAATGGAAAGCGTGCTTCCAGTACTTTAGATGTACTGCCGGGTTTTACTGCAGGTCAACAGTTGAATGGTGAGGATGGAAATGTCAATGGAGAAACTACCAGGCCAATGCTGTTGAATGCACGCAAAGCGACAGGGGAAGCTCAGAAGATACCCCTACGGTAGTGTTTATAATTGTATTATCTGATTATTCAAAGGAGAAAGGCCACCTTCATTCCAGGACTCTTTTCATCGTGGCACTCGGTCATTTTGGTTCCCGTTCATACTGTAAATTATCTTATAATATACCTTATCTTCCCTATATGAGAACGAAAAGTTGGTCTTTACTTGACAATTGAACACTTCTAGCTTTGGCTGAATTGCAGACCTTCAGAAAATTGAACAGCTCTAGTTCTATTTTCTTGATTGGTATATAAATGAACTAAAATTAAGAGTTTTAGGATGGGTTGTATCTTGCTTTCTTTATATTCGCGAAGATTCAATTCTCCGAGTTAACTTTGAAGTTTATCTGGGTGACACAAGGAGAAGGTCAATGAAGCACTAGAACGAGGCCGTTCTCGATTCCATGAACATTTGGAAAGTGAGGGTGTGACAGGGACCAAGAACTTGAATTGAAAGTTATTCTCTGCGTGAGCTCTATGAATTAGTCCTTCCCAAGACAAAACACTCGAGTTCTTAACTTTATCTGTCGGCTTCTCTATGCACTTTACTTTTCCTAATGTAGAAAAGACGAATGTCACATGACCTTCACGCACGGACCATGCGATCATGATATATAAAAACGGCCTGACCCTTCTTTGGATCCTTTAGAACATACTCGTTCAGGATCTGTTTATAGAAACTGACTGAGTCTCGCATTTTCACAAATGCCACGTCCTTCATATCCATTCGATGACGATTGCATTCTCCCGTCTAGGCTGAGAAAGTGATACTGCTTCATGCGGTATCTCGAGGACGTTTTGGCTTGTTGGTCTTTGGCGTGTATACGCTGAGGATTGCTTGCCAGCGGGACGAGTGTCTGTCTGATGGATATTATCTTTTTTGTACTCTACTCTACATGTGTTTTTAATGTTTATTATTTGATTTCTTTGGTGATTACAAAGTGTGAACAAAGCAAAGAGCAAACACTAATTGACCAGTGTACAGAGGTAGTTATTGCAAGATGAGTAGGTATGTTGGAAAGATATTCATCTGTGAATGGGGTGCAGATTTCTCCTAAATCATAGTCCTTGAATTTGAAGAATCAAAAATTGTTTCTCGTCTGTGAACTGCTCATCTGCGAGAACAATGAATATGGGTTTATGTTAGATCGACATTAACGAAGCTAACCTTCTTTGTCATTATGAAAATTCTGCAAAAACGACATGAGTTTATCCTTGTTCCTTCGCAGAATGTTCTCAATCTGTAATGGTTTTTTTGGGTTTGCAACAAACACCTAGGGAAGTGAGGTTTATTCATCAATTTGATAGCTACAAGCTTACCTTGAACACGTGGAATGCCTCAAATTGGATATTTTTACTCTTGTCTCGCAGTAGATTCATCATCATCTTCAAGTTCGCCTCACTCGAGATATAACGTGTCATCACATTGAAGTTTGCCCGATCCAGCAATATTTCACCGAGCAATTTGAGAGACTGGCGTTTAGTGACGTAGTTTTCGGACAAAATAAGGGTGGTAAAGGAGGAGAAAAACTTGACGAGACATGAGACAGTGAGTCATAGATCATGATGTAACTGAAAGCCGACTTACACGGTCATAATTCTTGTCAAGATACTCGGCTACCATTGACTTGTGTCTGGTAAGTATCTCCTTGAGATTCGCAAACGCATCACAGGAAATGCCAAATGTCGTCGTTTCGATATAATGAGGAAACTTGTAAAACCTGCGTAGGGTATTTCTTTGAAGGTCAATTGATGATAACATAAATAACGCACTGGTCAGAGTGCAGCAAAATGCTGCAAAGCTGCTCATGACGAAGCATCTCCCTCAGAATCATGCCCGTGTTAAGAGCAACCTCTTCATTCTCGTAACCAGCGAGAGCAGCGAAGATGATGTCAGATCGTCCAGCAATATGATCCACGGTGGGCCACCGGGAGCCAATCTGACGTCGTAGAAGGTTATTGAATATTTGAACGACATCCTTCCTAGCCTCAAACTCGAAGGAAGAGATGTTTAGGAGAAGTGGATAAAGGATATCGTTATTGTAGAATTCCTGGGAAAGCTGAGCGATCAATTGCGGAGTGCTATCTGCTCTCGAATCAGACGAGGGGAAGGTCTAAGCAGTTAGAGCTCCCTGAAAAGTAGT